>Ga0194055_10000173_pt1 | contig 50073 bp, 42 predicted proteins | sample SepL449m_MetaG_FD_155482 | JGI IMG/M metagenome (GOLD analysis project Ga0194055, IMG submission 155482) | Anoxic zone freshwater microbial communities from boreal shield lake in IISD Experimental Lakes Area, Ontario, Canada - Sep2016-L442-9m | ecosystem: Environmental > Aquatic > Freshwater >... | reverse complement strand
CAATATTTCCAAGAAATGGACCATGCCTATCAGAGATTGGAAAGCTGCTTTGAATCGATTTGCTATTGAGTTTGATGGAAGATTTCCACTGTGATATTTTCCTTGACACAAACTTCTTGACAGATCCCAAGGTCAGAAAAACCAAGATGCAGCCTGGTATTATCCTGAACCAAAAGAAAAAGCTGCAAATATTAAAAACTATATTGCTTTTTGGAAAGGAGTCAAAGTTGGGTAATTTATAGCTATCCAATTATCAACTTTCTATAGAAGAGCCTATAAGTTCTCTTTTAATTGCTTATTTTCAGCATGATACAGAGTTCTATAAGCTTGTTGAGGGTGATTTTTCTGCTTAGGATACTTAAGTTCTAGCAGTCCTCTGTCTAATAATGGATTAACATAGTGATTTCGGATACTATCTGGTTCTCTACCTAGAAGTTCTGCTAATGTTCGGAGTAGTAAATATTGTTCGCAGCAGAGTTGTAAAATAATATCTTCTACTAATTCTTTTTTAACTGAACGCTTCTCCCGTATAGGTTCTGCAATTTTTTTTAAATACTCGTAATGTTCGGAGTTATCTGGCAAATGTTCGGAGCTATCTGGTAAATGTTCGGAGTTATCTGGCAAATGTTCGGAGTTATCTGGTAAATGTTCGGAGCTAGAGAATAGCGAAGGTTGACTAAATTGATTATTTAACAAAGTATATCGTGTTCCCCTTCCACGTCCAGCTTGCCTTAACCATCCATTTCGAACAAGAGTCCTAAGATGTTCGCTAATATCTCTTGGATGTTTTGTTGTGTAAGGTTGAATGTCAAAATTGCTAATCTCTCTAAATTGATGTGCTAAAAGAAAGATAATATGGTCCAATTCTGTGAAATTAGAATAATAATCCCCAACAATTTTCTTTATTTCTTGCCCAACATCTTCAGGAATAAAACTTATCATTCGTAAAGTAATTTCAGTTACTCCTATGTCAGATTTTTCAGAAACCTGAGGATTAAGCCATTGCTGTTCTTTCCACGCACGAAGTATTTTTTGAAAACCTGAACCTGCTTTTTCTCCTAATCCAAGCATTTGAAACATTTTTTGTAGATTAGGATTACGAGGATCACTTACACCACCTTTATATAAACTTTCTAGGGGAATCCGAAGTAAACCAGGGTTAGAAAAGCGAAAACAATTTAATTCTTTAATAATTTTGATAGGACGTGGGGATTGATGATCTGCATGGATTAGAGTATTAACTAATGCTTCTCGAAGTGCCTCATGAACATGGGTTTCACCTTTGCGTACATAGTATTGATCTAGTTTAAAAGGAACATCTAAATTATCTACTAAACGAAAGTAAACACGATAATAAAAGTTAAACAGGTTAGGTTCCCACTTACCATCAAGAGTTAGACGATAGGTCCAGCGTTCTTCTGGATCATTAGATAAATGTTCTTGATAATCAAGTTGATAATGAGAAAAAGCATCCAGAATACTACGTTCTCGTCCAAACATCAATAACCCTGCTATAGTTAATCCTTCTTTTCCTGTTTGACGATCTCGCTTCCATCCCCCTAGCTGATCAAGTAATTGTTGGTCATTTAAAGATAACCAAGTATGATCTGGTTCTCTTGAACTGAAGCGTTGACGAAAAGATTTAAGAGTATCTAAATCAAGATCTTTAAAACCAAAGCCATCTAGAATTTTAGAATCTTGAGCATCGTTACTAGCATCCCGTAACATTTGTTTTATTTCTTCTTCAGAACATCGATAATCTCCTTCATGACTACGTTTATATGTACCTGTCATGGGGTTATTGTTGATGTAAACGGGTCGTTGCTTAGGGGTTGCTTTTAGAATATTAATAATGAGGAGATCATATCCATCAATATTTTTAACTTCTACATCAGAACAGATAGGAGTATTTAGTTTTCACGGTTATTGTGGGTATTCCAAAAGGTTGTTTTTAGTGCTTGCGGATTAGAAACACCAGAAATCTCAAATTTTCCTTGTTTTTCCCTAACCCCAAGAACAATACAGCCACCATCTGTATTAGCAAAAGCTGAAAGAGTTGGCCAGAGGTCTTTAGGTAATCCTCCATCAGCCGCTTTAAATTCTACATTTTGATCTTCTCCTAAATAAATATATTGTAGTAAAGTTTCTCTTTCCATAAATCATCGTTTGTTTGTAATAAAATTCGTGCAAAAGTACTTATTAATTTTTCTCCTACTTCACAGAAAATATTGTTAGTTTCGAGAACATCTCAATTATGCAAGGTTAAGTGAGAAAATCTACTATTGAGATATGCCGAGCGATATCAACAAAGTGTCATTGGAATTTGGAATAGAAGTTGGAGGAGAACCTGGTATTCCTTACATCACTAAAGGCACTGCCAAAAGCAACATAAAAGTTACTCTGGAGTGCAATTTTAGCCAAAATAAAGAATCTATCTAATAGAGTGAAGATTCGAACTAAATTGTTTTTATGGTGATTATGAGAAGCTCAAAATATTGTGTAGCTTCAGGTATACCAATATTTTTAGCAATCTAAATCAAACTCAATTGTGGAGCATTGGAAGATGCTTTTAACAGATTGAGGCTTTGATAGCATTGCTCTATAGTGCTACCTTGTTCCATCAAAGTTACTATAGTGTCGTATGCTAGGGAGTTTTTCTTGAGTAGATCTTTAGCTTGTAAGATTGCAGTTCTTTCTTTGAGACGATAGCTATTTTTGTTATCGCCTTTTTTTTGCAAGAGAGCGTAGAGTTGTTCGCGATCGTCTTGGCCACCTTGAGCTTCTTGGTAAACAATTTGCTCAGCGGCAATTCCGGCCATCCAGATTGTATATAGTTTGTCAAAAACTGTCACTGGGGCTTCTTTGGATTTGAGTTGTTCTAGATTGAGAATGACCCCTCCAGATCCTCTTTGTCCTTTGCGCCAGGCTTCTAAGGTGCTCAAACTATAATCTAAAACGGGAATATCTAACAAATAGGCGATCAAAAAATGTCCAGCTTCATGATGAATGACTCTTTGACGGTGCTCTTTGCTAGCTATAAATTCTAAGAAAATAGACACCCCTCTATTTTGCAGTAGTCCTGTATCTATACCTAGAATAGCCATCAGAAACAGGGTTATAACTACAGGAACCAAGGGGGAGATATGTAGTATCGGAGCGAGCATTGAAAATAAAGAAATTACAAATATACCAATAGCGATTACATTTAAGGCGATTTGTTGCATTTTGTAAAGTTTATTAAAATTTGTTACAGTTCAGTTTACCTTAAATTCACAATAATGTGCCAATTAGAATGGAGGTATATTAAATTTTTATAGGAAAAGCTGCAAGTGGAAGGACTGCTCATCCCGGTAATAGTATTTTTGTCGTGGTTCGGTATTGGTGGACTGAAAATTGATCGCGAATATGAAAGAGGTGTGATCTATCGATTGGGCCGCTTTGAGAGTATTAAAGGGCCAGGTATGTATTGGATTGTTCCTTTAGTGGATCAAAAAGCCAAAGTTGATATTCGTACCAAGACTGTGGATATTGCCCCGCAAGAAGGTGTCACAGCCGATAGCGTCACCATTAAGGTCAATACCGTACTCTACTACCGCGTGATCGATCCATCCAAAGCAATCAATCGTGTCGAAAACTACCAAGTCGCTGTCTACCAAGCAGCAATGACTACTCTGCGCAATGTAGTAGGACAAAATCATTTAGATGATATTTTAAAAAATCGTGACAAGGTTAACCAAACAGTGCAAAGTATTGTAGATGAGATTACTGAACCCTGGGGAATTGAGATAGAAAGGGTAGAAATGAAAGATGTCGAGATTCCGCCTACAATGCAAAGAGCCATGGCCCAAGAAGCAGAGGCAATCCGAGAAAAAAGAGCTCGTATAATCAAAGCTTCTGCTGAACAGGAGGCTTCTATTAAACTTGCAGAAGCTTCAGCCAAGATTATGGAAAATCCTATAGCCTTAGAGCTTAGAAGATTACAAATGCTCACAGAAATTGGGGCAGAAAATAATACAGCAACAGTGATCATGTTGCCCTCTGATCTTATTACTCTTGCTAGGAACTGGTCTGAGCCTCAACATAAAGTTGATAAGGAAGAAAATAAGTTATCCTAATTTCTCTAATATAACCCTAGCAATTTCATGCGATCCATCTATGGCAAGTTTTTGATTACTCAAGGCAGCTTTAGGTGAATCCAGTAAAAATTGCCAGTTTCCCTTAAAAAATTCTTGGTTATTAATGATTTGATGTTGGGAGTAATTTTGGATCCCCTCAATAAGCAAAGGAGTCTCAGCAAAGCCAACGCGCCCGAGTGTAGCAATAGGAACTTCCAGAGCGAGAGCCTCGGCAAAAGAACTATAACCTGGCTTAGAGATTACTCGAGCGCACAAGGGCATAAAATCAACAGGGCGATATTTGGGATCTAGAATCACCCTAAGATTTTCCATCTGGGGAGCGAGTCGGTCAAAAGTAATGAACTGCCATTGGGGAAATTTTTCTAGAGTTTGGTAAGGCATTGCCTCTACGCCAAGGCCGCCAAATGTAAATAGAATAGTCCTCTCTTTAGGCTGAACTAAATTGAAAGTTTCTCGTAGATCTTCTATTGCGTAGCGAGGCTCTCCTCTAGTCAAGCCAAAATCAGTGATCGATTTAAAAGATGACATCTGTTCATGAAAAGGAAGACGCAACAGATGATCTACTTGGCCATAACATCTTTTGATCCATTCGACACTGTCTTGAAAATCTTCTCCCCAAGGTTGATAGATAAAATCCCAGCCAAAATTTCCCATCATCCAGCAGGGAAGTTCTGCTTTTTGGGCAATTAGAGAAACTAAAGGAGGAATATCACCTATAACTAGTTGAACTCTATTTGTTTTTAAAAAATTGGCTTCTGAGGTAATAATACTTTCTTGTTTTTTTTCTATCGCTTTTAGTTTTTCTTGAGTAGAGACTAGATCCATATTTAGGCTATCTGATTGGATTACCCCAATATCAAAAGCTCTGTAGCGGTAGATAAAATCTGACTGGATGTAAGATTGCAATAACCAATGGGGGGCTGTTGTCGCCAGAATAAGTATTATATTTGGCTCAATCTGTTTGAGTTTAGCTGCTACAGTGGCAAGTCTAACTGCATGGCCATAACCATGATTAGTAATTGACAAATATACTATCATTGACAAAAGCCACTTAGCTGCTGAGTATCCCCAAACCATTCTAGGGTATCGCCAATTTCTTTACCATTATGGTAGGCTGCCAGCAAAATCTCGCTAGTTTTTCCCCAAACTATCGTACCTGTATTATCTAGAGCAATAGCGCCTAGATCTCTATTGTTACTGAGGGCTTCCTGCATTGAGCGTTGCATCGCTTCTATCAAAGAGAGTCCATCACTTTTGCGGATTACGACTTTGGCGGCGAAACACTCTTCAATAATGTCCTCTCCAACTCCTGTACAGCTAACCCCGGCATTGCGATTGGCATAGTTACCAGCAGGTGTGGCGCAATCACTGACTCTGCCTATTTTCTCAAGTCCTTTGCCACCTGTGGAAGTTCCTGCAGCAATATTACCTTGATCATCCAAAGCTACCACTCCAATAGTTCCACGTCTAGCTTCTGGATCGGCGTAGAGACGGGCCATTTTGGATTGAAAATTGTCTTTTCTCTCTTCCATCCACTCGGCTATACGAAAATCAGTTGCCGGATCATAGATCGGAATTTGCAACTCTCTAGCTAGATGAGCTGCGCCATAGTCAGAAAGCACCCGATCATCACTATCTTGTAGGGCATTGGCCAAGTAAATAGGATTTTTCAACCAGGAAACATTGATAACTCCACTAAAGCGTCCTCTAGTTCCATCCATCAAGCTTGCACTCATTCTCACCTGTCCATCAGATTGAAGAACTGAGCCGGTTCCTGAATTGAATCTTGGCTCATTTTCCAATAATTCACAGCCCAAAACAACCGCCTCTTTTGCACTAAGGCCTGCTAGTAAAGATGTATGGACTTGATTGACAATTTCATGTAGACAGTCTCTGACTTGAGATAGTCCACCTTTATCATCTAGTGAGCTAGCTCCGCCGTGAACTATTAATCTGGGTTTTTGGGGATTCATATTAAATTAATCAGTCTTCTCTGGACTATTTTAATTTAATTTAATGTGATTTAATTTGAGACTGTTAAAGACCTGCTTTTGTACTCTATTAGATTGAATTGTGGTGCCTGAAGAGCTTGTAGAAGAATCTTCAACATAGAGGATCAACATTGATGTCAAAATTATAGCCGTAATTAGATAGTTGATTTTTTTCATAACTACTCCTCCTTAAGCTAGATAACCACACCTTAAGGATATCTCACTGTTATGAATTTGATCTCAATGGCTGTGCCACTGTGTAATTTGTCTACCTAGGATCAAGACATAATACCTGTGCTAAAATTAGACCCAATCCAAGTTTAAAGGTCTAAAAACCATCTACACTTAGGGCAAGAATATTATGGAAGAAAATCAGTCTAAACCTATTTATCCCGAACAGTTGATTGAACTTATCTCTCGCTATGGTTTTGATCTAGAGGGACAATCTCCTGAATTCTGGATCGCTCAATATCGGCAAGACTATCCCGTTGAATGGATTTATCTTGCCATTATGGAGGCGTTACATCAAGGACGTTACAAGATTATTTCTATAGAGCAGATTTTAAGGCTGTGGTTGAAAAGGGGTTCATCTGTATATCATTTTGGTGAAGATTTTGAGTTTCTGATCAACCGTACAGTTCCTGGTGAGTCTGTATCTTCTATTTCTTCAATGTTGATAGATTCTCCTTCTTGGCCAATTACCTTAGATGAAGATCACTCTGTAGATACATATAACGATAATCTGCGCATCAGTGAATTTATTCCTCTTGTGGATGCTTCTAACTTTTATCAAAGATTGAAAGCACTTGTTGAGGCATAATTGCTAAGTTTCATTGCTCAGACGTAACACAGCGTTAAAAGTTTAGGTAAAGTTGAGAAATTGGTTCTCAGTAACCTTGAAATATATACCGTTTATCAGCTCATAACCTATAAAAAAATTGGGAGAGAACTTTAAGTGTTGAGAGTTGCTGTTGTTGGTTCTGGACCTGCTGGTTCGTCTGCGGCCGAGACTTTGGCAAAAGCTGGCATTGAAACATACCTGTTTGAGCGCAAACTGGACAATGCCAAACCATGCGGTGGAGCAATCCCTCTCTGTATGGTCAGCGAATTTGAACTGCCACCAGAGATCATTGATCGCAAAGTAAGAAAGATGAAAATGATCTCACCATCTAATATCGAGGTAGATTTAGGTCTTGACAGTCCTGATGAGTATATCGGCATGTGTCGCCGCGAAATATTAGACGGTTTCTTGAGAAATAGAGCTGCTAAATTAGGGGCCAAGCTAATCAATGGCATTGTCTATGAGTTAGAGATTCCCAAAAACGATAGAGATCCTTATGTTTTGCATTATGCCGAACATTGTGAAGGTTCAGCTCAAGGTGAGATGAAAACTCTTTCAGTCGACCTGGTTATAGGCGCTGATGGGGCTAATTCTCGTGTTGCTAAGGCTATAGATGCTGGTGACTACAACTATGCAATAGCTTTTCAAGAGAGAATCAAGTTACCTGAAGGCAAAATGGCCTTTTATGAAGATCTAGCTGAGATGTATGTTGGCAAAGATGTATCTCCTGATTTCTATGCCTGGATTTTCCCCAAATATGACCACGTGGCAGTAGGAACAGGGACAATGAAGGTCAACAAGTCCATGATTAAGGACTTGCAAGCGGGTATCCGTCAAAGAGCTGCCCATAAATTAGAAGGAGGAAAAATCATCAAGGTTGAAGCTCATCCTATTCCCGAACATCCACGTCCTCGTCGGGTAGTCGGTAGGGTTGCTTTAGTTGGTGATGCTGCTGGAACTGTAACCAAATCCTCAGGAGAAGGGATCTATTTTGCTGCCAAATCAGCTCGTATGTGCGCTGAGACAATTATAGAAACCTCTAATGGAGGAACGAAAATTCCTACTGAAGCAGATCTCAAGCTTTACCTGCAGCGCTGGGACAAGAGATATGGCATGACCTATCTTGTTTTAGATCTATTGCAAAGAGTCTTCTACCGCTCTGATGCTAGTAGAGAGGCCTTTGTTGAAATGTGCGCAGATAAAGATGTTCAGAAGCTCACCTTTGATAGTTATCTCTACAAAACTGTAGTACCTGCTAATCCTCTCATTCAAATGAAGATCACAGCTAAAACTATCGGCTCTCTAATTAGGGGTAATGCCTTAGCTCCATAGCTTATAAAAGGCTATCCATCAGATTTAAAATTTCAACACTCTCAGGCGAAAGTTTTTCACTGGGGGTGTTTTTTTTCAACTGATATTCTAGTAATCCTTTAAGAGAAATTAATTTTAAACTATTCTCAGCAAAGGTATTAGCGATAAATTTAGCCGCAGGGTAATAGCCTATAGCCCCAAGATCCATTAACGCGCTGCGGCGCAACTGTAGATCTTGTCCACTGAGAGCCTCTACCAGCCGATCCCCATAATATGATTCTCCAGTGAGTTGATAGAGCGCTCGAGCTGCCGCGTATTGTATTTTGGCAATTTCATGTTCTAAAAATGGCAGGATGACTTCAATAGCCTCTGTTGCTCCTAAACTTCCGAGAGCTTCAATTGCCGCTTCTACCGGTTGTCTCAAGTGAGGCTTACCATCGACATATATGGCGTTATCTAATCCACCTTCAAGTAATTGTAAAAGAGGAGCAATAGCCCTGGGATCATTTAATGTCTCTAAAGCTTGAGCTGCTGATTCTCTGACATAGTAGTCTGTGCAAGAGAGAGACTCAATCAGCGGCAAGACTGCAATACTATTGTCCAATTTACCAAGAGCTTTAGCTGCATTGCGCCTGAGAGGATAACCACCATCAGGAGATAGGTGAGTGTCATCTTGCAAGGCCTCTAGTAGAGCGTCAATTGCTTCTTCATCTTTGACCCTGAAGCGTCCCAACCACCATGCTGCGTAATACCGTAGACTGGGATCTTCTTTTTGGCGAAGGTTTTTGATGACTTGTTCGGCTGTTAAGGGAGTTTCTGATTCCATATTTTTAAAACAACAGGACCTGGAACTACCAATGATTGTCAACTTAAGTTGCTGACGACCATTTGGTTTTCCAGGCCTTTTTTTAAATTTACCCTAAGTAAATCAATCTCTAGAAAAAAACTAGCTTAGAGCGTTGATAACGTAGTCAATGTAGGAGTTAGCTTCATCTCTGCCATCACCAGATAAGCCATGGTTAGCTTTGATGTATCTGAGAGCTTCTACATACCAGCTAGGAGATAATTCAAATGTGCGGTTAACTTCGTCTAAACCAGCGATTAGGTACTCATCTAGAGGACCAGTTCCACCAGCAACTAAAGCGTAAGTAATAATACGTAGGTAGTAACCAACGTCACGAGCACATTTTCCTTTACCGCGCTCATCAGCAGCGAAGTTCCAGCCTTGAGTTTGAGTGGTGTAAGGGAATTTTTTGTAAACAGCGTTAACAGCGCCATCGATCAATCCTTTAGCATTGTCAGTCAAGGATTTAGCAGCAGCTAATCCACTGGCAGCTTGACGGTAACGACCAAAAGCAGCTTGGAGCTCAGTACTGCTCAAGAAACGACCTTGAGAATCAGCTACGGATACAGCTTCGGTTAAGGGGGTTTTAGACATAATTTTGGTATCTCCCGATTATTTTTCTAATGTTCTCTATGTGTTAAAACGGCCAGGGACTTAAGCTACAGCAGCAGCAGCTTGATCGAAGTAGCTAGCGATTTCAGCAACGATGTCACTGCAATCACCTTGAGTGATGCCATTGCGATCATTAATAATAGCCAAAGAAGCATCTTTCATTTTTCTGACACCAGCTGCAACAGAAGTACCAGGTACTCCAAGAGCAACATAGGTTTCACGTAAACCGTTTAAGCAACGATCATTGAGAACACTAGCATCACCAGTGAAAGCAGCGTAGGTAACATAGCGTAAGATAATTTCCATGTCACGCAAGCAGGCAGCAAGGCGACGGTGAGTGTAAGCGTTACCACCAGGTGCAATCAGTTGGGGTTGTTCAGCGAATAGGTCACGAGCCGCGTTAGCAACAATAGCAGAAGCGTTGCCAGTGATGCGGTTTACTGAGTCAATACGCTTGTTGCTCGCTGCAACCATTGAATTTAGTGCGTCAAATTGAGCCGCGCCCAAGAATTCTCCACGAGCGTCAAACTGGGCTACAACCCGAGTGAATGCATCATATGCCATTTGTCTTAATCTCCTAATCCTTTTAGAGTTTATATTTAAACAGCGACCTCTCTTTCTTTTTAGAGAGCCAAGTTAATTGTCTCATCTCTTTCTAGCAGATATACTTTTCAGTCTCAGAAAGTTCAAAAAACTTTACACTTGTTTAATAGATCGCAATCGAGAGAATATCATTCTAACCCCTCAGTTTATCTTTATACAATGAGGAGAAATCTATATTCCTGGGATCTTTTTAAAACTTTACATTTAGTTGGATCAGTTCTTTTTGCGCTGAGGAAAATGATTGATTTGCGCTGTTCCGTAGAAAACAATCTGCTCTTTTTGGACTCTTAACCTATCAACTCGTAGTTCTACACCATCAAGAGCGAATTTTTCTAGATCCAGTAGATCATTTATATAGTCAATTACAGTCTTGCTCAGCTCAATTGCTTCTGGTTCACCTTCATAAACTGGATTAGTAAATTGTATTTTGCGTCTCTGCTGAGCTTCTAGTTGTGCTGTCACATTGAGATCAATCGGTTTGTCATCTTTGTTTAATTTAGCTTGAGCTGTAATTTGTAGAGACTGCTCTTTGCCAAAGGTGATGGAAATGTTTTCTAGCTTGAGACTACTATCTTGATATTGCAGTTTGGCAAGTTTTTCTAAAATAAAGGGAGTGTTAAAGGAATTGGCCAGGTCTTCTTCTGTCAAAACCACCCGCATATTTGCTGTAGTGGGTTGGCGCAGTTTAACTTTACCTTGGAAAATAGCTCCAAAGTCAATAGATACTGCTTGAAGGTACATTTCCATTGCTTTGATTTGTAGGCCGTTATGCATCAGCAAATTATTACCTATCAAATCGAAACCATCCAAGCTGCCTTGGAGGAGCTTGGAAACCGGCTCTGCTCGGACTGTTGCTTCTAGTTTTTCAGTGCGTTTAAAGAGAGCTGCAATCGCCCCGGTGACGACCTTACTCACTAGCTGATCTCCACTTTGAGTGGGATATGGTAAAGTACTCAACACAATCGCTGCCTTTTTTCACTGTTTACTCATTCAATCTTAACATTAAGTTTTGTATCTTTTGCCCGGTTTAAAAGATTTGAATTTTTGATGGATCTTATAAGCTTACAGATGAGCTCTTCTGCACAAATACCCCCTAGGGGGATATACTATGGATAAACCTACATAGGAAAAGTGTTATGGTAACAACCAACTCAGCCCAAGACAAAGTGGCCGTCCTTTTGATGGGCTATGGAGAAGTGGAGAGCTACGACGATTTCGCCAACTACAATGAACAGGCTCTCAATCTCCTAACTGCAAAATTTGCCCCTGTTCCAACTTGGCTTTATCCTCCGCTTGCTAAATTATTGGCAGTTTTTGACCTGCATGAATGGCAGCATCAGCATAATCACTTTGTTTCACCCCACAATGCCATATTTGAAAAACAAAGAGAAGGTATTGAAAAGTCTCTGCGCGAGAAATGGGGAGAGCGGGTGAAAGTTTTTAAAGCTTTCAATTTTTGCGCTCCTTATTTACCTGGCCAAGTTCTTGCTCAGGTCAAAGAAGAAGGATTTGAGAAAATTTTGATCTATCCTCTTTTGGTAGTTGATTCCATCTTTACCAGCGGCATCGCTCTTGAGCAAGTCAACAAGTCTCTAGCAGAGCATACAGATCAAGATCATCATTGGGTCAAAACGATACGCTATATCCCCTCTTTTTACAACGAGCCTGCTTATATAGACTTTATAAAAGAGCTAGTAGAGCAAGAGATTCAAGATAAATTAGCCTCAACCTACCTTCCTAGTCAAATAGGTATTGTTCTGCTCAATCACGGCTGCCCCCATGAAGCTAGAGGTTTTACCTCGGGCATAGATGAAAGCCAGAAACTCTACGAAGCTGTTAGAGAAAAGCTAATTGCTCGCTATCCTTTGATTTCTGTAGGTTGGCTCAATCATCAAACTCCATTGATCAAATGGACACAACCCAATGCGGAGCTAGCTGCCAAGAACTTGGTAGAATTGGGAGCCAAGGCGATAATCTTTATGCCAATTGGCTTTGCTACCGAAAATCATGAAACACTTTTGGATGTAGGGCACATCATTCATCATCTCCAGCACAAAAATTCAGAAATTGCCTATATCCAGATGGCCTGTGTCAATGATCAGCCTCAGTTTTGTCAAATGGCTGCTGCTTGGGCTGACAATCTAGTAGCAGATCTTTTAGGTGAAGATGGTGTCACAGTTAATCCCTCGCTGGCTCACCATCATCATCATAATCACGAGAATCACCACCACCATTAAGTAGCGGCAGGAAGATCAGAAAAAATCTGGCTAATGAGCCTAGAGGTTTTGTTCTCTAGGCTCTCCCAGCTTAGTTCTCCTTGCTCATCAAACAACTGTGGGTCTATCTCCACTTCCTGCATACAGGGATATTCAGCAAAACAAATCTTAAAACAAATTTGCCAGAGATCAAGCACCAGGATATCTTTCCCTTGGTAACTCAGATGGAGCTGATGCCCAGCAATCGGCTCAGTTACCTCTTGGTAAGTCGCTTGGTAGTTAGAACTTTCTATTTGCTTGCGCAGATTATCAATTACCCGGATCAAGCAGGGCTGCATGACAAGCTGAGCCCTATCCCAGTCAGAGACTGATTTGAATCTAGGCAGCATATCAACATAAAAAATTAAAATGCGGACAGAGAGACTTGAACTCTCACGTACAAGACACTAGATCCTAAGTCTAGCGCGTCTACCATTCCGCCACGTCCGCTTAGCTTTTCAAAAATTGATTGTAGCATAATTTATTTCAACTTTTTAGATACTCTTGTAAATTAAAGAAAAATAACAAAAAGTAAAAAAAGATAAAATCATTCACTAGAGCTTGCTAGACTTAAATCTGGATTACTCTTTTTTTAGAATAAACAAGCTATGGTTAATCTAGTTGATAAAAAACAATTTGAGGAAATACGCCCAGGTGTTAAAAAGCCTGCAGAGCAAAATATTCTCACTCCACGCTTCTACACAACTGATTTTGAGGCGATGGCCAAAATGGACATCTCCCCCAACGAAGATGAACTAAGAGCAATCTTAGAGGAGTTCCGCGTAGACTATAATCGCCATCACTTCGTCCGCGATGAACAGTTCAATCAAACCTGGGATAATCTAGACGAAAAGACCCGCAGTTTGTTTATTGAATTTCTAGAGCGCTCTTGCACGGCTGAATTTTCTGGCTTTTTACTCTATAAAGAATTAGGAAGACGCCTCAAGGATAAAAGCCCCCTTCTGGCTGAATGCTTTAATCTGATGTCTAGAGATGAAGCTCGCCATGCTGGATTTCTCAACAAGGCTATGTCAGATTTTGATCTCTCTCTGGATTTGGGTTTTCTCACTAAGAACAATAAATATACCTATTTTGCTCCCAAGTTCATCTTCTATGCTACCTACCTTTCAGAGAAGATAGGCTATTGGCGCTACATCACTATTTACCGTCATTTAGAAAAGCATCCAGAAAACAGAATATACCCTATATTTAATTTCTTTGAGAACTGGTGCCAGGACGAGAACCGCCATGGGGATTTCTTTGATGCCATCATGAAAGCTACACCCAATATACTCAATGATTGGAAAGCTAGATTGTGGTGTCGCTTCTTTTTACTATCTGTCTTTGCAACTATGTATCTTAACGATACACAAAGAGCAGATTTTTACGCCGCATTAGGACTTGATGCGCGTGAATACGACAAATATGTCATTGAGCAGACTAACAAAACTGCCGGCAGAGTATTTCCAGTCATTCTGGATGTAGAAAAGCCAGAATTTTACCAGCGCCTAGAAACTTGTGTGCAAAATAACGAAAAATTGACTGCAATAGCTCAATCTTCTGGAGCTGCGCCAGTCAAATTCTTGAAAAAGTTGCCACACTATGTCTCTAACATAGTAAATTTGGCGGCTTTATATTTTATTGCTCCAATCAGAGTTGATAATTTAGCTGGTTCAGTTAAATAGGCTCAACAATCCTAAATAATTTTCTCAAGAGAGAGGGAGTAAGCTCCCTCTTTTTTGTAAGACACAAAAACAAACTTAAGTTAAATATTGTTATATTTTAGAGAAATAGTATTGACAAAGGAGATTGTTGTGGCCTTATATGCTGATTTGCATCGTCACTTAGGTGGTTCAGTTGTGCCTAGGGTTCTCTGGCGTTATTTTCAAAAACACAGTCAAGAATTAACCACAAAATATCCTGATTATCCAGAATTTGAGTCTTTTTACACCAAAGAAAGAAACACCTTAGAAGAATATCTTGAGCTTCATACTCTTGTAGAAAGCGTCCAAACTGAAGATGCTTTACCTTACTTTATCTATAGGCTCTTGAGAGGAGCATATATCTTTGAAAATCTGGCTTATCTTGAACTTCGTTATACTCCTTATCTGAGAACCGACCAGAGCAAGAGCCAGTCTGAGAGAATTGACCAAATGGCTAGCATTGTAGATACAGTTGGCAAAGCTAGTGAAAGCTCAGAATATCCTATCGTCACTCGTCAGATTCTTTGCACTCATACTCGTTTGAGCAATGAAGTCAATAGAGCTATAGTCAAGCTTGCCTCCGAAAAGAAAGATTATGTCTGCGCCATTGACATAGCTGGAGGAGATACCCATTATCGTGAGAGACTGGGTGAATTTGTTGAGCTTTACAAGTATGCTCACACACTAGGTTTGAAGACAACTGGTCATATCTATGAAACTCCCGATGGCTGTCATAGTGAACTGCTTCCCTATTTGATGCGAATTGGCCACGGTATTCAAATTCCCCTGCGCTATCCTCATCTACTGCCGGAGATAGCACGCGCAAACCAATGTCTAGAGGTTTGTCCTACAACTTACCTCAAAACAGGTACCCTCAATGATTTAACCGAATTACGAACTGTATTTGACCGTTGTTTTGAAGCAGGAGTAGATATCGCAATTTGTACTGATAATGCTGGCTTGCACAATGTCAGATTACCTTTTGAATATGAAAATCTCCTTACTCTAGATGTTATAAACTTTGAGCAGCTCCAAGCTTGCCAGGATGCGGCTTTTCGCCATGCTTTTGCTTGGCCTTACCTGCAAAGGCCGGCCTCAATGCTCAATGGATTACTTCAAGATAAGCCCGCTTTGCCTACAATAGCTAATTAGAGAAAAAAATTAGCCAGTTGTTTTCTCGTATACTAATAAATAACTGTCCCTTAAAAAGAGAGTAAACAAATTTCATGTGTGGTATTGTCGGTTACATTGGGACCCAATCTCCGGTTGATGTGCTTTTAAGCGGTTTGGAGAGATTGGAGTATAGGGGTTACGACTCTGCAGGCATAGCTATAGTTGTAGATGAAGATCTCAAATGTATCAAAGCTAAGGGTAAGCTTTATAAGTTGAGAGAGAAACTGGAAAAAAATAGCTTAGATAATCAACTAGGCCGCAGTGGTATTGGCCATACAAGATGGGCCACACATGGTAAAGCTGAAGAAATCAATGCCCACCCTCATCTAGATAGTAAAAAAAGAATTGCCGTAGTCCAAAATGGCATTGTTGAAAATTATCTGCACCTTAAGGATGAATTAGAGTCCCTGGGGTATCAATTTCTCTCAGAGACCGATACAGAAGTCATCCCCCATTTAGTTTCTTACTATCTTGCCCAGTTGCCCAAAACTGAATCCTCTCTTTTAAAGGCCGTGCAAAAAACTCTCTCAAGGCTTGAGGGTGCCTTTGCTCTAGCTATAATTTGCGCTGATTATCCAGATCAGCTGATTATCGCCAGGCAGCAGGCTCCTTTGACTATTGGTTTTGGACAGGGCGAGTTTTTCTGCGCCTCTGATGTAACAGCTTTGGTTTCACATACCAAAACAGTGCTTTCTTTAGAAAATGGAGAATTGGCACTTCTTACTCCTTTGGGAGTGGAGGTCTATAACTTCGCTCTAGAGAGACTCAAAAAATCGCCCAGAGTTCTGGATTGGAATCATGTCAGCGTAGAAAAACATGGGTTTCGTCACTTCATGCTCAAGGAAATTCATGAGCAGCCCAACGTGGTCCGCTCCTGCCTTGATGCCTATTTACAAGAAAATTGGCATCCTCAAAAGGATGCAGATATTAGTCCTATTAACCTAGGCTTGTCTCCTGGCTTTTGTGACAATTTAGAACAAGTACAAATTCTCTCTTGTGGTACTAGTTGGCATGCCAGCTTGATTGGTAAATATCTAATTGAACAGTTAGCAGGTATCCCAACTTTGGTGCAATATGCCTCTGAGTTTCGCTATGCTCCCTCTCCTGCAAGGGCCAATACTCTCACAATTGGAGTCACCCAATCTGGCGAAACAGCTGATACCATTGCTGCTTTAGAAACAGAAAAACACAGAAGAGCTTCTCTTGCCAAGCCTTATCATGCCAGATTGCTTGGCATTACCAATAGGCCCGAAAGTACCCTTGCTCATTTGGTAGATCAAATTATCAATACACAAGCTGGAATTGAAGTAGGTGTTGCGGCTACCAAAAGTTTTATAGCTCAGTTGATGGGATTTTACCTTTTAGCACTAGATCTGTCCTATCAGCGTAAAACTCTCTCTCTAGAAAAAATTGCTGCCTATATCGATGGGCTCAGACAGCTTCCTGCCCAAATTGAGCTGATCCTAGATAAACAATCCAAAGCTATTGAAGAACTAGCTCATGAGTTTAACAACACTCAAGATTTTATTTTTATAGGTAGGGGAATCAATTTTCCAATTGCCCTAGAAGGTTCTTTGAAACTAAAAGAGATTAGCTATATTCATGCTGAAGGTTATCCAGCAGGTGAGCTCAAGCATGGACCGATAGCTCTTCTAGATGAAAAAGTACCAGTTGTGGCTATAGCAGTACCAGGTATTGTCTATGAAAAGGTATTGTCTAATTCACAAGAAGCTAAAGCTAGGGATTCTCGACTTTTAGGTGTCATCAATTTTGAAGATCAAGAAGCCTCTAGGCTCTTTGACGATTGTCTCTATATACCCAAAGTTGATGAAATTCTCTCTCCCGTGCTCACAGTGATCCCTTTACAACTTCTCTCCTATCACATTGCCGCAAGAAGAGGACTAGATGTAGACCAGCCTCGTAATTTGGCTAAGTCAGTAACAGTAGAATGATCAACTAAACATGTCTGAGCTTTTTTATCAAGTTGGTGGGAGTTTAAGCTTTAATCATCCCAGCTATATTGAAAGAAAAGCAGATCAAGAACTACTCAATTTATTAAAGTACAAGCAATTTTGCTATGTCTTTAATTCTCGCCAGATGGGTAAATCTAGCTTAAGAGTTAGAACAATTTATCAATTGCAACAGGAAAAAAAGATCTGTCTTTCTGTTGATATTACTAGTCTAGGCAGTGATGTAACTCAAGATCAATGGTATGCAGGGCTAATTAATCAACTGTTTTCAAAGCTTAACCTCTCAGGTCAAATTAACCTAAAAAGCTGGTTAAACGAAAGAAAAGAACTAGCTCCTATCCAAAAACTAGCTCAATTTGTTGAAAATATTTTATTAAAATATAATGATAATATAGATTATTTTATATTCATTGATGAGATAGATAAAGTATTAACTTTAAATTTCTCATTAGATGATTTTTTTTCTTGGATTCGTTATTGCTATAATCAACGGGCTGAATATCCACAGTACCAGAGGATAACTTTTATTTTATTTGGAGTTGCCACTCCTGCAGATTTAATTCAATCTAAAGTTGAAACTCCTTTTAATATTGGTAATGCTATAGAATTAACAGGATTTAGCCAACAGGAAGTTACACCCTTATTGCATGGATTAAAAAATAAATCCACTCAACCGGAAATAGTCTTGGAAGAAATCTTAAACTGGACATCTGGACAGCCATTTTTAACCCAAAAGATCTGTTATCTTATTTGGCAAACTCCAGAAATAATAATTCAGGGAAAAGAAAAAGAATATATAGAAAACTTGATAGAAAATAAAATTATTAAAAATTGGGAAGGGCAAGATGAACCAGTTCATTTGCGAACTATTAGAGATAGAATTCTTTTTTATAAAGATAGAAGTAGCAGCCTTCTTGGGCTTTATCAAAATATTCTCGTTCAAGGAAGTATACTTGCGCAAAATACTCAACAAGAGAGCCAATTGAGATTATCTGGTCTAATAATCAAACAGGAAAATCAACTAAAAATATATAATCGAATTTATCAAGCTGTATTTAATATAAAATGGCTAGAGCAAGAATTTGAGAAGCTCAGACCATATAGTGAAAGTATAACTGCTTGGCAAGCTGCAAATTTTCAAGATACTTCACGATTATTGCGAGGAAAAGCATTAGAAGATGCTGAAATTTGGGCTAAAGGAAAAAATCTAAGTAATCTTGATTATCAATTTTTAGCAGATAGCCGAAAAGTAGCTTCTCAAGAAATTGAAGAGACACTTAAAAAATCAAACAATATCTTACAAAAGGCCAACTCGCGAGCTAAACAAATACTTTTTGCTAGTATTGGAACTAGTATTCTATTATTAATTATTTCTGGTTTTATCTATAGAAATCAACAAGAAGCAATACTAGCTAATCAACTAAATATAGAAGCTCAAAAGGCATCTAAAGAATTTAGTTATGATCAGATGAATAGTTTACGAGATGCTTATAACAATGCTAATAAACTCCATGAAATAGTAAAAGATGGTCGTTCTCTACAGAATTATCCAGCAATTGAACCCATGCTTGTCTTGAATAATATTTTGACAAAATCAAGGGAATTGCATCAAATTAACCATTATTCTGACAATGTCAATAGCCTTGCCTATAGCAAAGATGGCAATCTAATAACTAGCGCTTCTAGTGATGGAACTCTCAAAATAATTAACCTTAAGAATAAATCAATAAAAACCATTGTCAAAGAAAATAAAAAAGATCCTATCTATAGTGTCAGTATTAATCCCCAAAACAATAGTATAGCTCAAGCCGATAAAAATGGGGTAGTTAAAATTTTAAGTGTAGATGGCAAGCTAATAAAAATATTTAAAGCTCATAATGCCCCTATCAATGCAATTTCTTTCAATTCTACCGGTAAACTTTTTATCACAGCCTCTAGAGATCATAGTGCTAAACTATGGAATCGAGAAGGTAAGCTAATTAATATATTAAATGGACATCATAAATCATTATCTAGCGCAGTATTTGCCCCCAATAATCAAGAAATAGCTACAGTTTCAGGTGATGGAACACTTAAAAGGTGGAACTTATCTGGTCAGCTAAAAAGTTCATTATCTTTAAATGTTCCTATTTATGATATTAGCTATAGTCCAGATGGAAATTGGTTGGCAGTTGCTTTAAAAGATGGAAGTTATATTTTATTAAATTTAAAAAATAATCAGTTAATAAAAAAATATAGAGCGCATACAAATGCAATTAATAGTATTAAATATAGCCCAGATGGTAAATTTTTAGCCACTGCTTCTAAAGATGGTACTGTAAAGCTTTGGACAAATCAAGGCAAACTGCTAGAAAATATCAAGGCTCACCAAGAGTCTGTGAATGATGCAAGATTTTCACCTGATAACCTTTATCTAGCTACTGCATCAAATGATCCCGGTGTAAAAATTTGGTCGCTTGCTCAATCTATTTCTTTACTATCAGTTGATGAAATAGTCTCTAGCAGTAGCTATAATCCTAATAAAAAAAAGATTGCAATTACTACTAATCTAGGTGCAATTTATATACTCAATAATCAAGGTAAATTGCTAAAAAAATTCCCAGTTGATAGTTCAGAGTGGCTTTATACTGTAGATTGGAGTAATGATGGTCGTTATCTTGTTACTGGCTCAAGCAATGGAGTTTTTAAACTATATTTAGCTAATGGAAAATTGCTCAAGATATTGAATAATTTTGCACAAAGTATCTACGCGGTCAAATTTAGTCCTAATGAGCAGTTTTTAGCCATTGCTTATCAATCAAAATCTCAAAAAACCCAAGTAGATATTTATGATTTTAACAAAGCTAACTTAAAAAAAATCAAAACATTTATAGTTGATAATGACGCTAATCCTATTTATAATCTGAGCTTTGATGTTAATAGCCAACAGATTGCTCTTTCTTCGCGAGATAATTCTAACCAGGGATTAGCATGGATTTGGGACATACAAAAAAATTCAAGTTATAAAATTGTAACTTCTAAAAAACTTCTCTATCAAACACAATTTAGCCCACAAGATGAAGATACTTTCGTAACCTCTTCAAGAGATGGTCAGGTCAAGTTATGGAAAAGCAAAGCTAGAGATTCAGTAAATCTAAGCAATGAAAAAGACTTTTTGCCCGTTTACAAAGTTGCATTTAGCACAGATGGTCAGTTGATCGCCACAGGAAGCGAAGATGGCACAATCAGACTATGGAGAAAAGATGGTAATTTGGTAGCTGAATTTGCTGATACCCAAGAACCTGTCTATGGTTTGGCTTTTCTCAACAACAACCAAGATTTGTTAGCCTTGACTCGTAATGGAACAGTAAAGATCTGGCCAATTGGTAATGTCCAAGAGCTCAAAAATCTCTTGGACATTGCCCAAAAAAGGCTACAAGATTATTGCATTCCAGGATGTCACTGACAATTTTTATCTCTATCGGGGTTACAAGGAGGTTGTGTTTGATAAATAGGTTCACCCAATCTACTGGCAGAGATAGCTTGCGGGGCAATCAAGACAAAGATAAGCAATAGAGTAGTAAAAAGCGTTTTGTTCAACATGGGGACATTAGTTACTGATAAATTATTCACAACTATTAGAATAAGGTCTCTTGAAAGAGCATGTCAGTCCCATTAATAACTGCTCTAACATAGAAAAAAGTGGAATAGTTTTAGTTTACTTATTTTTTAAGTTTTTTAATTATGAAACCAAAAGACTGGAATCTTTTTTTAGATTATATAGTAGATGAGTATTGTCTGCGTGGGCGTTTAAAGGAACTTTTTAAAGTACGGTTTGCTTTTGAAAATTGGCGCAGACCAGATACAGAAATCTGGGAATTAGCCCAGGCTCCCAGTCTTGAAACCTACAAAAAACAGATGACCCAGCTCTATAGCTATTTTTCCTATCAGCAGTTAAATGGTTGTCCTGAACTAGATCCTGCTAATAAAGGTCCTGGAAAATTTGATATTTTGCGCAGTTGGTTTAGGGATATCTTATATCCACAATGGGCTAGCAAATCAAGTCCTGCCCCCTCTGGCATTGCTGGCTATATTCCTTACTTGGTAGATCAAATAGTGCCAGAAATTCAAATTCCAGGTACATTGCTGCGCATTAAGGCGCCAGAGAAAATGGGTAAAACTACGTTGGTAAGAGAATTGCTCAAGGCTGCTTCCACAATGAATTACAAAGTGGTCTATCTCAATTTTCATAATGCTGAAGCGAGTATTTTTAGCAGCTTAGATCGATTTTTGCGTTGGTTTTGTGCCAATCTCAGCCGAGAATTAGGACTGCAGGCACTCTTGGATGACTATTGGGATCAAGAGCTCTTTGGTTCTCTGGTAAGTTGTAAAAGTTATTTTCAAGAATATATACTTACCAAGCTTGAGCAACCTCTAGTCATCGGTCTAGATAATCTAGATAAGATCTTTGATTATCCTTTAATTGCTGCCGATTTTTTACCAATGCTGCGCTATTGGCATGAAGAATCTAAAACAGAAGCTCTCTGGCAAAAATTACGATTGGTATTAGCACTCTGCTCAGAAATATATGTTGAGCTAGATATTAATCAATCGCCCTTTAATGTCGGCAAGTTAGTTAAAATCCAAGGTTTTGAAATTGAGCAGTTAAAGATGCTCGCTCAAAGTTATCAAATAGATCTCGATGATGATTTTGCCCAAAAGTTACTAAATCTAACAGGAGGACATCCTTACTTACTAAAATTAGCTCTTGAGGCTAATATGACTGATAGTGAGATATTAAGCCAGTCTTCTACCTGCAGTAGTATCTATGGAGAATATTTACACCGTCTCTGGGATAGATTACAACAAGATTCTAGTTTACTATCGACTTTTAGTCGAATAATTGAGACTGATGGCGGCTTACTTCTAGACCCAGATTTAGCCTATAGGCTAGAAAGTATGGGTTTAATCAAACTACAAGGTAATGAAGCTGTTGTAGCTTGTCAACTCTATAAAGAATATTTCAAAAATAGGATTCAACTAATTTAATTAATGTTCGAGCTGTTGCGCTTTGATTACTATACCAGCAGTTAAATAATGATTAAATTCATTGACTCTATCCTGGCTGGCAAAACGGACAGGTTGATAAAACAGATTAGAGCCTATCACACTAGAAGCAACTACAACTAAAACTGAACTGACATAATTTCTAACAACCAGATTCATTGGATTCACCTTTTGTTGAAACTTGATAATCCTTAGAATACAAAGAAAAAGATTATCATGTCAGTCCCACAAATATTTTCTTGATCTTTCTACTTACATAGAAACAATATCTACCAAAATAACTAAATATTGGGACTGACATCTCCTAGGCTGATCATCTATTGTTGAGCTATTAACCTAGAGGTCTTCAAAAAATGTTTAACTACAAGCAAGCTATTCCAAAATACTTCAAATTGGGTTTATTGATGACAATAACTCTATGTTCAATTGTCAGTAAAGCTAGTGCCGATGATTTCAGGCTACGTGTTGGTGTAGGTCCAAATGCAGCTCCTACCGGTTTTAGGCAAGACAATTGGAGAGAAAACCAATGGCATGAGCAGCAATGGAGAGAAAACCAATGGCGCGAGCACCAATGGCGTGAAAGACAATATTGGCAATGGCGGCATCACCAGCTTAGAGAGCAATATATGAGATCTGGCTATTATAATCCTTATCATCGTGACTGGGATTAGACATCACTTACTCATAGCGATTGTCGAATCGCTATGAAACTTTTAAATTGTATTAACAAAACGCTCTGCCAGATCTAGCCATCTCAATGTAGCAGTTTCAATTTTTTCATTGAGCAGCTCCAAGTCGCTGGAAATTTGCTGCAGTTGATTGTAGTCTGTAGGATTGCTTTGAGAGAGTAGTTGCTCTAGCTTGCTCTTTTGCTGTTCCATTTCATTGATTTGTTTTTCCAGCTTGCGATATTCTTGCAGTTGCTTATTGGAAACTTTGCCATTGTCTTTGGTAGGAGGGATGATTTTTTTCTCTTTTTTAGCTACTGGCTCTGCTTTTTCCTGTTGGGCTTGTTTTTGTTCTAGATAGATAGAATAATTGCCCATATACTCTTGTAGAGTGCCCTGTTGTTCAAAGGCAAAGATTTTATCAACTGTGCGATCTAGAAAATAGCGATCATGAGATACTACAATCACACAACCGTTGAAATCTTCCAGATAATCTTCCAAAATAGCTAAAGTTTGGACATCTAGATCATTGGTGGGCTCATCTAGGATCAAAACATTGGGAGCGCCAATTAAGATTCTCAAAAGAAATAATCTTCTTTTTTCACCCCCAGATAATTTACTCAAAGGAGCATATTGCTGAGCTGGAGGAAAGAGAAATCGCTCTAGCATTTGCGAAGCTGTAATCACACTCCCATCAGCAGTTTTAACTAACTCTGCTACTTCTTTGAGATAGTCAATGACCCTTTGTTGCTCGTTCGGGAGCATATCATCACAATGCTGATCAAAATAGCCTATATGTATTGTTGGACCAATTTCAACTGTTCCATTATCAGCGCTAGTTCGATTGGCAATGATATCTAGCAAGGTAGACTTGCCTGACCCATTGGGACCAATAATCCCTATGCGATCTTCTGGCTGAAAAATACAAGAAAAGTCTTTAATTAAGGTATTGCCATTATAAGATTTGGAGATATTGTTTAGTTCAATTACCTTTTTGCCAATACGCCGGCTAGCTGTGGTGATTTCTACCTTACCCTGGGCTTGTTTAAACTCCTTCTGTTGCATTTGCCGGATTCGCTCGATCCTGGCTTTTTGTTTAGTACTGCGAGCTTTGGGTCCTTTTTTGAGCCATTCCAGCTCCCTTCTTAGTACTCCGCCAAATTTGCGCTCACTGCTGGCTGCTGATTCTTCCGCTTGCGCTTTTTTTTCTAGATAGTAGCTATAGTTTCCTGCATAGCTATAGAGCTCGCCGCGATCTATCTCCAAAATATTATTGGTCACCCGATCTAAAAAATAACGATCATGGGTGATCAATAAAAGAGCACCCCGGTAGCGCCCAAGATAGCCTTGTAACCATTCTACTGAAGCTGCATCGAGGTGGTTAGTGGGCTCATCCATCAGCAAAATATCAGGAGTTGCCAACAGAGCGCTAGCCAAAGCTACTCTCTTGCGATAACCACCAGAGAGCTCGCCAATTTTTTTGCCAAAATCATTAATTCCCAATTTGTTGAGAATAATCTTGGCGTTATTTTCCAAATCCCAATCTCCTGAAACATCTATCTGCTCAGTATTATCAGCAAATACCTGCTCTAGGACTGTTTTACTCTCGTCTATATCGCTTTGTTGGGCAACATAAACTACTCTTGCGCCTTGGCTAAAGGTGATCTCTCCTCCATCGTAAGACTCTATTGCTGCAATTATTTTGAGCAGGGTTGATTTACCTGAACCATTGGTACCAATTAAGCCGGTTTTGCTGCCTTTAGAGAGAGAAAAATTGGCATTACTAAGAACCTCCTTAATGCCGAAGTCTTTTTTGAGGGATCGCACTGTCAGGAGGTTCATAGATCTTTACTTAGATATTATTCTTTGATTATAGGCTAGCTAATAGCTAGAATCGGCCAATGATTTTGGCAAGATCCCCATCATTTATTCTTGCTTTAAAAGAATTTTAAATATACTTTATAATTCAATTGGTAGATTTAGGAGGTAGATATGTCAGAAGTAAATGGTGTAATGATGCAATACTTCCACTGGTATATTTTACCAGATGGACAACTGTGGAATCAATTTGCAAAATCCGTAGAAGATCTAGCCAAGGCGGGGATTACTGCCTTTTGGTTTCCTCCTGCATATAAAGGTACTGCGGGTGGCTATGATGTAGGCTATGGAACTTATGATCTTTTTGATTTGGGTGAATTTAATCAAAAAGGGTCTATAAGAACTAAATATGGAACTAAAGAAGAATATCTAAACGCAGTTAAAGCAGCACATGAAGTTGGTACCCAAGTCTACGCTGATGCTGTTTTTAATCATAAAATGGGAGCAGATTTAGCAGAAGATGTAGAGGCAATGCCTTTTGATCTCAATAATCATAACAATCCAATAGGACAACCCCAAACTATAAAAGCTTGGACCCATTTCACTTTTCCTGATCGAGCTGGCAAGTATTCAACCATGGAATGGCGCTGGTGGCATTTTAATGCCATAGACTACAATGCCAATAACGAAAATGAAAAAGCAATTTTTTTATTTAGGGACAAGTCATTTAGTAGTGAAGTCGATCTAGAAAAGGGTAATTATGATTATTTAATGGGTTGTGATCTAGATATAGAGCATGAAGAAGTACGCGAAGAGCTAAAATACTGGGGAGAGTGGATTGTTGATACAGTAGGAGTCGATGGTTTTCGCTTTGATGCCGTTAAACACGTGGCTTCAGAGTTTTTCCAAGAATGGATGGCACATCTACGCTATTACTCCAAGAAAAACCTTTTTGCTGTTGGAGAATATTGGTCTTATGATGTTAGGTCCCTGGACCATTTCATTAAATCTACGCATGGAAAATTAGCTCTTTTTGATGCGCCTCTACATCGCAATTTTTATGATGCCAGCAAACAAGGGAAGAATTATGATCTATCCAAAATCTTTGATGGTACTTTGGTTCAACAACACCCAACATTAGCTGTAACATTAGTTGAAAATCATGATACTCAACCATTACAAGCTTTGGAATCCAATATTGAGCGTTGGTTTAAACCTCTTGCCTACGCTTTGATATTACTTCGTGCCAATGGCTATCCTTGTATCTTCTATGCGGACTATTATGGTGCTCATTACAAGGATAAAGGAAAAGATGGCAATGAATATGAAATTTGGCTTGATAGCCATAAAGAGATAATTGATAAATTCCTGTATGCTCGTAAGACCTATTGTTACGGGATACAGTATGACTATCTAGATTATCCTAACACTATAGGTTGGACAAGATTGGGAAGTGAGGAGCATCCAGGAGGTATGGCTGTTGTCTTAAGTAATAGTGATGATGGTTGGAAATCAATGGAGATAGGACAAATTAATCGCACTTACATCGATATTACTGGACATATTAGTGAACCAGTTAAGACTGATGAAAAAGGATGGGGTATTTTCTATTGTAAAGGTGGCTCTGTCTCAGTTTGGGTTCCGAAAGATTAATCTGCACAACAAACACAATACTCATTATCGATCTTGAAACAAAAGAAAAGACCCCGATTTCCGGGGTCTTTTAATAATAATTTAAATTATTCTTTGGTTGGCGCTAGCTTGATATCCTTTGCTAAGCCAAGAGTTCTTAAAAACACTATGGTCATCCAAGTTAAATCTATTTCCCACCAAGCCAATCCATGGCGAGCCGAATATTGATAAGCATGGTGATTGTTGTGCCAGCCTTCACCAAAGGTTAAAAGTGCTACCCACCAACAATTTGTAGAATTATCGCTGGACTCATGACTTTTATAACCAAACTTGTGAGTAGCACTATTGACAAACCAGGTTACATGGAAAACCAGGACTAAGCGTACAAATATTCCCCAGATCACCCAAGACCATCCTCCTATGGCAAAAAGAATCAAGCCCAAAACAACTTGAATAGGGATAAAATACTTTTGCATAAATTGATAGACTGGATCACTGGCGATGTCTTTCGTATAGCGATCTACATAATTACTGGCTGGATTTTTACACAGCATCCAATTGAGATGACTCCAAAGAAAACCCTTATTAGAATCATGCGGATCTTCAGGAGTATCGGAGAACTTGTGGTGTATACGATGCAATCCAACCCATTCAATAGGGCCTCCCTGGCAAGCTAACGTTCCACAGAGCACAAAAAAATATTCTACCCATTTAGGAGTCTCAAAACTGCGATGAGTTAAGAGCCTATGGTAACCCAAGGTAATACCGAGTCCAGCAGTTACCCAATAGAAAAAGAAAGCAACCCCCACCGCACCCCAACTGAAGTTACTTGGCAGTAATGCTAAAAGGGCAATCAAGTGAATAACACTCATGTAGATGATAATATTCCAATCTGGAATAAATTTTTCGGACGTGACAACATTCATGTGGTAACCTAATTGAGATACAAGGATGGACGTACTGTTCTTGGAAAAAAATCTCTGGCAACTACTATGGTAATGACTGCTGGAAAAGAAATCAAATTTTTGATAAATTTCTACCGCTGGCAGTCTTCACAAAATAAAGAGAGCTTTTTGGGTTTATGGAATCATCGACTATATTAAAGGCTGCAGAAAAAGCCCTCTTACCTATCTTTTCCGAAATTGACAACCAGGTCAAGCAAAATCTGAGAAAAGTTCTTCAAGCTTTTCGTGATCATCGTGTTGGAGTTCAACATTTTAGCTCCGTCACAGGATACGGATATAGTGATTTGGGCCGCGAAACCTTTGATCTAATTCTAGCTCAAATTTTTCAAGCAGAAGCCGCCTTAGCCAGGGTTCAAATGGTCTCCGGTACTCATGCGATTGCCTGCGCTCTTTTTGGAATTCTTCGGCCAGGCGATGAAATGCTCTCACTCACAGGCGCTCCCTATGACACATTAGAGGAAGTAATTGGCCTAAGAGGAGAAGGTCAAGGCTCTCTGAAGGATTTTGGGATATCCTATCGCCAAATTGATCTAAGCGCAGATGGAGAAGTTGATTGGGAAGCAATCTCAACAGCAGTTGATCTCCAGAAAACCCGTTTAGTGGCAATTCAAAGATCCTGCGGGTATTCTTGGAGAGCTAGTCTTTCTATTGCCCAAATTGAAAAAATTATTGCCATAGTCAAAAGACAAAATCCCAATGTGGTCTGTTTTGTAGACAATTGTTATGGTGAGTTTGTCGAAAGCCAGGAACCCACTGCTGTTGGAGCTGATCTGATGGCTGGATCCCTGATTAAGAACCCAGGTGGCACGATTGTCACTGCAGGTGGATACATAGCAGGTCGAGCTGAATATGTCGAAGCGGCAGCGCTAAGATTGACTTCACCTGGAATCGGTAGCCACTTGGGCGCAACTTTTGACCAAAACCGTTTGCTCTTTCAAGGGCTTTTTCTAGCCCCTCAGATGGTGGGTGAATCCCTCAAAAGTGCTCATTTGATTGCCTATGTTTTTGACAAGTTAGGCTATAAGGTTAATCCTGCTCCTCTTATGCCCAGAAAAGATGTGATTCAAGCTGTCACTATGGGCTCAAGGGAGAAGCTCATCGCCTTTTGCCGGGCTATTCAGAAATACTCACCAGTAGGTTCTTATTTGGATCCTATTCCTTCAAATATGCCCGGCTATCATGACGAATTAGTCATGGCTGGAGGGACGTTCATCGATGGCAGTACCTCAGAGCTTTCAGCTGATGGACCTCTTAGAGAGCCATATATTGTCTTTTGCCAAGGCGGTACACATTGGACACATACAGCTCTTGTCTTAGAAGCCCTTTTAGATCAAATTCACTGCAACCCATAAAGGCTAAGTAAAAAAATCATCCCTAAAGCAAGAGCGCCAAATATCAATAGATTTTTTTGGCTGGGAGTTAGGGTATTAACTCCCAAACCATATTTTAAGTTCTCGCTGAAACCAGAGGGAGCATTTTGAGAGCCAATATCGGTAAAGAGAGCCTTGCTTGCGCCACAGACGGGGCAATGCCATTGTGTAGGTAATTGTTCAAAGTTCACCCCAGCCGCTACATTGGTCTTGTTATCTCCTCTACTGGGGTCATAAACGTAGCCACATGCTCGACATTCATAGGAAGAAGGAGCCAATTCGGCAAGAGTTTTCTCTGTTGGATGATCGCTCATAGGTCTAAATTCAAGGAACTTTGGAGGAATATCTTTAATAAACATTATTGCATATTCAAAATTATTATTATCAAGATCTTTGATCTTCAGGAATACCCCAGATCTTAATCATCCCATCCCAACTTCCACTGACGAAAGATTGACTATCTTGAGCAATTGCTATGGATTTGACCCAAGTTGAATGAGCTTGAATAGTTTTGATGCACTGGCCATCATTGATATTCCAAATTTTGATCTTGCTATCTTCAGCTCCACTGATGATAAATTGACTATTGGGATCGACCGTTAGTGAAAGTACAGCGCCTTCATGGCCTTTTAAGGTTTTAAGGCATTGACCATCGTTGATATTCCAGAGCTTAATAGTATGGTCATTAGCCCCTGTGATAATAGTTTGACCATCGGGAGTTATTACTACTGATTTAAGACCACTGGTATGACCTTGGAGAGTTCTGAGACATTGACCGCTACTAAGGCTCCAGATTTTAATAGTCTTATCAAAACTAGCGCTCACTATGTACTGACCATCTGCTGTAATGGCTACTGAAGTGACCAGATCACAATGGCCTTTAAGAGTTCTGAGGCATTGACCGCTACTAAGACTCCAGATTTTAATAGTCTTATCAAAACTAGCGCTAACTATATACTGACTATCTGGCGTGATAGCTACTGAATAAATTGAACCAGTATGGCCTTGCAGGGTTCTGAGACATTGACCGCTATTGATATCCCATAGCTTGATAGTCTTATCCCAACTGCCGCTAACTATGTTTTGACCATCTGAGGTGATGACTACTGACCAGACATATCTAGTGTGACCTTTAAGGATTTTGAGACATTGACCGCTGTTGATATCCCATAGTCTGATAGTTTGATTCCAACTGCTACTAACTAAAGATTGACTATCGGGAGAGATTGCTAATGAAATAACAGCGCTTGAATCATTTTCAAGATTTCTTAAACATTCAGACAAATTATAATAATCAAATCGCCTATCTCTAAAGGCTTGAAAAATCTTTGCTTGGTTTTTTTTCTTAAGTAGTTGATAGGCTCGAAGTTTTACCTGTTGCAAGGAATCATCCAATGCCTTGATTACTAGTTCAACTCCAGCTTCGCCATAGTTTAAAGCTTTATTAAGCGCTGCAAGTTTAATAGATAGTGAATCACTTTGAAGATGGAATTGAACTGCATCAATACCTCCTAAAACTGCAACGCTAGAGAGATCTGGTGCTATTCCACCTAAAACAGCATCATAAGCTCCGGGTTGTCTGGTGTTTTTACACATGTCTGAGCTACCTTGGAATATCTTTTACTATAGATAGATTATGATCAAGATAGCAATTATATTTGCAAATATTACTAAATGTAACCAATCTTATTAAATCAAAGGATTATTAGAAAATGCTAAGAAAATCTATTCCTCGAATTAAAAAACTAACAATAAAAAACTATCGATCTCTATACAAAGTAGAATTAAAAGATATAACTGACTTAACAGTATTTACTGGACCTAATGGTAGCGGAAAATCAACTATTTTTGATGTTTTCGCTTTTTTGGCAGAATGTTTTACAATTGGATTAAGAAAAGCCTGGGATAAACGAGGTAGATTTCGTGAATTAAGAACTAGAGGTCAAGATGGTCCAATAGTTATTGAAATTCAATATCGAGAAGAAGAAAATTTACCTCTAATCACGTATCATCTATCAATTGAAGAAGATAATCAAGGACCCTATATAGCTAACGAATGGTTACAGTGGCGAAGAGGATCACATGGAAAACCTTTTAGATTTCTGGATTTCAAAATAGGAATAGGACAGGCTGTAACAGGAGAATCACCAGATGAAAAAGAAGATACTCGAAATGCCGAAATATTAGCTTCAAGAGAATTTTTGGCAGTTAGTACGCTAGGGCAGTTTGCTAAACATCCTCGTGCAAGTGCTCTTAGACGATTTATTGCAGATTGGTATCTTTCTTATTTGAGTGCTGATAACATCAGAGGCCAACCAGAAGCCGGGAGCCTAGAAAGACTATCTTCTAGCGGGGATAATTTACCTAATGTTATTCAATATTTAAAAGAACAATATCCTGAAAGATTGCAAGATATTTTAAAGACTCTCAGCACAAGGGTTCCTCGTTTAGAAAAGGTAGAAGCATCTATAATGCAAGATGGAAGACTATTACTTCAGATTAAAGATGCTCCATTTGAGAAACCAATTTTAGCTAAATTCGCTTCTGATGGAACCTTAAAAATGTTAGCTTATTTGGTTGTATTATATGATCCAAATCCTCCTCAGCTAATAGGCATAGAAGAACCTGAAAATTATCTTCATCCTCACTTATTACATGAATTGGCCGAAGAATGTAAAGCGGCTTCTGCTAACACTCAGCTCATGGTAACTACTCACTCACCTTTTTTTATTGATGCATTAGAACCTGAACAAGTTTGGGTCTTATATAGGAATGAAAAAGGTTTTACACAAGCCAAAAAAACTTCTGAGATGAAAGGTATTAAAGATTTTATAGATAATGGAGCATTATTAGGTCAGTTGTGGATGGAGAATTATTTTGATGTTGGCAATCCTCTTAAAAATTCTGGTATGCCGAAGAAATCTAAGGAGGTTAAATAAATTTGCTTATTGAGTTTCTTGTAGAAGATGCATCAACGGAAGCCTTTTTAGAGGTGATTTTACCAAAAATTTTAGATCGCAGTATTTTTGATAATTGTCAGATTCATCAATTTGGAGGGAAAGATAGGTTATTAAAAAATTTATCTAACCGATTAAAAGGATATAAAAATTGGATTACTGATGATGATAAAATTGTAGTCCTTATAGATCGAGATCGAGATGATTGTAGAGAGTTAAAAAATAAAATTGAGGAAATCGCAAAAGATGCGGGCTTAATTACTAAATCTTTGGCAAGAGATAATCTAAAATATGCAGTTTTAAATAGAATTGTAATTGAAGAATTAGAAGCTTGGTATTTTGGTGATATTAATGCCATTTGTAAAGCTTATCCCGGTGTTTCAGACAATCTAGACAAAAGAAAAGGGTATCGAGATCCTGATTCTATTAAAGGAGGAACTGCTGAACGCTTAAAGAAAGTACTAAGTGATGCTGGGTATCATAATCATCAAGGACGACTACCAAAGACACAAGTCGCTAAAGATATTGCCCAATATATGGAACCTCGAAATAACCGCTCAGAAAGTTTTCAGATTTTTTATACCGCTCTACAAGAAATGACATCTCTGAAAAAGATGAGCTAAAAAAACAATCTAAGCAAGACTTCTGGTTTAAAAATTCTCCAGGAGAAACTTTAGAGCCTCCACTTTATTGGAATTTTGAGGGATATCCGCAAGAAATACTCTCAGCAAAACAGTTGGATGATTGGAAAAAAGCTTGCAAACTTGAGGTCAATCGAGCAAGAAGCTCACCATATAAGAAACATCATGATTCTTTTGCTTATAGATGTATTGTCGATCTTGAATATAGAGAATTCATTTTACATCAAGTAGACTTTGCTAGTAGCACTAAAAATAGAAAAGATCGCTTATGAAATAGAAGAACAAGGATATTTTGATCCTAAAAATGTTATTGATACTCGTCAAAGAGTAGAAACGGAAATTGCACAAAGACAAGGACAACCAAAATTTTGCAGAGCATTGCTACAAATTTATAATTGTAAATGTGCAATCGCTGGTTTTGATGCCCAAGAGGTACTGCAAGCAGCACATATAGACAGTTACAAAGGAGAGCAAACCAACAATTTTAACAATGGGCTATTGTTAAGATGTGATATTCATACTCTCTTTGATCTATACAGAATTACGATTCATCCAGAAAGCTATCAAGTAATAATTTCCCAAAAACTTCATCAGACTAGCTATCAAGCGCTCCACAATAGAAAAGTTAACTTACCTAGCCAGGGCACAATAAGTAAAGATGCCCTACAAAAACACTATACTGAATTTTTAAAGAGGGAACAAAAAAATGAATGAAAATCCCTAAAAATAGTACAATTTTAGTCCTTTATATATAACTATATTTAAAGCAGAATTTTCATCAGTTTATCCCGGAAGATTTCTGTTAATATATCAAATCCAATATGTTCAGATTAAAACTCTGTAATCTACTGCCACTAACTGTTTATTTTTTTAGTTTTTGTTTTGTTGCAAAAGCAGCGCCTGTTACCTACAGCGGCAGCAAAGGACAATATATAGTAGATAGAGAAGCTGGTATTTATAATGGTTCTAAGGTCCATATCTATGAAAAGAATAAAGAAATTTTCCAAGATTCTTTTGTAAATACTCCAGCATCTGCTACTAAACTCTCTACACCAGAGGTCAAATATGGCTTGATTACAGACAAATGTATAGGCTCTGCCTGTATTGGGATGACTTTTGGACAGTTAAAAGCTAAATTGGGCAAGAAGGTCACATTTATTGAATCAAACAGTAAAGATATGAGAGGTTTTTACAAGATTATTACTGTTTTTCAGGATAACAAAGAACAATACAAGCTATATTTTGACGGACATAGTAAACCTGTCAAAAATGACTATATTATTGATCATATTGAAACATCTAATACTAACTACAGATTCAAATCGGGTATTGGTCCAGGCTCATCTATAATTAATGCTCAAAAAGTTTATGGCAAAGGAACTTTTAGACTACATAAATTTGATGGTTATACGGAAGAATTCGTTGATTTTAATACACAATGTATTGCTTTTAAAGTCAAACCAATATCTGGAATTTATACCCAAAAAAGAAGTAGGCACAATAAGGAATATAGCATTGAAACAAAAAAATTTAAACTAAACACAGTGATTGACAAAGTTTTGATTTTTGAACCTTGTGGCGGCTAATTCACAAGTCTTCCTTTCTATAATATTAAATTACTTAAAATTTCCCATGAATAAACAGCAAAAAAGACTGCTGGCTTTAACGATAACTTTATTAACCTCATTAAATAGTCTTGAACTCAATGCTGCACCCATAACCTATACCGGCAGTAAAGGCCAATATACAGTAGATAGAGAAGCTGGTACTTATAAGGGTTCTAAGGTCTATATCTATGAAAAGAATAAAGAAATTTTCCAAGATTCTTTTGTAAATACTCCCGCATTTGCTGCTAAACCCACTACACCAGAGGTCAAATATGGCTTGATTACAGACAAATGTATAGGCTCAGCCTGTCTTGGTATGACCTTTGGACAGTTGAAAGCAAAATTGGGTAACAAGGTCAACTATAAAGTTGGTCAGTTTATGGTGGATATTGATGCAGTCCAGGTGATTCAGGATGGGAAGGTTCAGTATGAGATCTGCTATGGAGCTGGTGAAAAACTTCGAGATAAGGATAAAATTACTTGTCTTTCTACTACTAATGGCTACTATCGTACTAAAGAAGGTGTAGGTCCTAGTACTTCCCTGATTCAGGCTCAAAAGATTTATGGTAGGGCTACAGTTAGTTACAATACCGACAATGAATCAAGAGAAGAGCTGAAATTCAGTAAGCTACCCAAGGGTTATCAGCGGATATGGTTTAGGCCTCAATCTAAATCTGAGGGTTATGCCGGAATCTATGCTGACTGGCGCAAAGCATATAACCAAACCAATAGATTCAAACCAGATGCTTATATTTGGCAGGTAATGATTAATAAGGAATAATTAAAGATGGAGTGCAAAAAAAGTGAGAATGAACAAACTAAAACTTTCTAAATTCTTGCCAACGGCACTAATTGCCCTTGCCCTGAGTAATCCATCCAAAGTCTATTCTTCACCTGTCTCCTATGTAGGAAAAAAAGGACACTATACTATAAATAGCCAAACTGGTGTATATCAAGGTTGTGTTTATAGCCGACCAGAATGTATATCATTTGGAGTTAAAAGTAAAATAGGTCCCTCTAGTTGGAAAAATGGGGATTATACCTATTCTGTAAGCGCTAACGGAATTCATGTTTACAAAAAAAGTAAAGAGATTTTTGAAGATACTTTTGCTAAACAGCCCAGTACCGAAACCCTTATTAGTCTTGATGGTATAGGTCAAGCGAAATTAGGAATGACCTATGGACAATTAAAAACAAAGCTTGGAAAAGCTTATCAGTTTAAACCAGCAACATTAATTTTTCCTCACCTTGTTGGTAAAGGTATTGCTATAGTTCATTCTGGTAAGATACAGTATTATGCTTTTGGTTCTATAAATGGTCAGACAAGCAATCAAATGTCAGACAAAAATAAAATTGATGCATTAGTTACATACAACCCAAGCTATAAAACTAGTGCAGGCATTGGACCTGGGAGCTTATTGGTTGATGCTGAAAAGTTTTATGGTAAAGCAAGTCTTCGCTATGAAGAAACAATGAAAGGAAAAGAAACATTTAGACAGGAATATGTATATTTTCCAAAACAACCAAGTGATACACCTCCCCATGAAGCAGGTGATTGGGGTTTATCTTTTTATATAAAACCAGTCTCAGGGATATATTCAAAAAATTCAGGCTATGGGTTTAGTGATACTAATAAGTTCAAATCTGGGACTACAATCCAATGGATTGGGTTACATTATGCTGGATATAATTTATTCTAGTCTGGGCAACTTATAATCTTCTGTCTTGGTATGACTAAGGGAAGACAAAATTACGAGATCTTTATATAATTAGCTTGAAAAGTCTACTAGTACTATAAATCTGTTCGATGGCAAATAGTTCAAATTGGGTTAGAGTAAATAATATTAGTAAAAAGGTTTGGTAGGTTTACAAAATAGGATTTGGTATGAAGATTCCCTTTAAGCTTCTAGATTTGCTTTCAGAAAACAATAAAGCAATTGCTGCTGCTAGCACTTTTTTAGGTCAAGGTTCAGCAATTCTGGATTGCACTGGTGTAGAGTCAGCTACTTTAGAACAATTAAATCTACTGTTAAAAGAGATACCCTCAACCTGGGACTGGCAAAATTTAGAAGAAGTTTTGGAAAGAGCTACTCTAACTGATTCATTTGCTGATCAACTTAAACAATGGCTAGAGCAAAGACTAAGAATAAATACTATATCTAATATTTCTCCATCTATTCCTCAATCGCTGAGCGCTTCTGTTGATATTTTCCAATTGCGCCAAGAAATTATTGATAATTATCGGCTCTATATTGATAGCTTTCTAAAAATTGAAGATTCAAAAGTCGAAAGTTTCGTAAAACAGGAATTAGATAAGGGATATCTATGGCCAGATCCTTTATTACAAATCAATCCTGCTTATAAGTCTGGTTCCAATGTTACTGAACTGATTTCTCAGGGACTTCTGCATCCAGACTGTAAATCTTACTTTTGGAATAAGAAAGATAATCAACCCTTTCGCTTTCACTATCATCAAGAACAAGCATTTAAAGCAGCTTTGGCTGAATTACCCTATGTTTTAACCACAGGAACAGGATCAGGGAAAAGTTTGACTTATATTGTTCCTATTTTTGATGATTTGTTGAAAAATCCAGAAATACAAGGAGTTAGAGCAATTTTAGTTTATCCAATGAACGCTCTAATTAATTCCCAAAAAGAGGAAATTGATAAGTTTTTAAATCAAGTTTCTAACAGCCATATCAGAGTTGAACAATATACCGGACAAGAGACACTGACTAAAAAAACAGAAATTCAAGAAAATCCCCCACATATTCTCCTCACTAACTATGTGATGCTCGAATTAATGCTAACTCGTACCCATGAAGAAAAATTAGTTACTTCTGCTAACTTGAAATTCTTGGTTCTAGATGAATTACATACTTATAGGGGTCGCCAAGGCGCAGATGTTGCTATTCTTATTCGCAAACTACGTACACGTTGCAAACAAAACCTACTGTGTATAGGCACTTCAGCAACCATGTCTACAGAAGGAGATAGAGCACATCGTCGTCAAACTGTAGCAGGAGTTGCTAGTAAATTGTTTGGAGTAGAAGTAAAAGCAGAAAATGTTATCGATGAAACTCTAGAATCTGCTATCAAGCTTCCTCAACCTACGGTGGAGGAATTAAAGTCAGTTTTGAACAGTCAAGAGTCGATAAACAGAACCCTAGAAACTTTTAGATCTAACCCTTTAGCTGCTTGGATAGAAATGAACTTCGGACTAAAAGAGGAAAAAGAAGGATTTTTAGTTCGTCGTACTCCCATTTCTTTAGAAGCAGGTGCAAAACAACTATCAGTAATAACCCAAGTACCCTACCAAACCTGTTTAGATGTTCTCAAGGAGATGTTTTTATGGGGTAGTCAAACCAAGGGACTAGCTTTTAGACTGCATCAATTTATCTCTCAAGGTGGTAGCGTCTATGCCACTATAGAAAAGTCAGATAAACGTTTTCTAACTCTAGAAGGTCAATATAGCACCACAGAAGATCGCTTACTGTATCCTCTTGTCTTTTGTCGAGAATGCGGACAGGACTATTATGTAGTCAGATATGATGCTAGTTGCCATAACATTACTCCCAGACTGGCAAATACTCTAGACAGTAATGATGATGACATTGCTGAAGGTTATCTCATCTTGGATAGATCTGGACTTTGGGACAATTGTGATCTAGATATACTGCCTGATAGTTGGTTTAATGAAACAAAAAAACATGGCAGGCGGCCTAAAAAAGACTACGAAGCTTTTATCCCCAGAAAACTACAAGTTTTAGCTAATGGACAATTAACAGAGTCTCTTTTGCAAGGAACTAGTTGTTGGTTTGTTGCCAAACCCTTTAAAACCTGTCTCAACTGTGGAATTGTTCACGATAGACCCAAGAATGAGTTTGTGAAACTCTCCAGGTTAAGTACGGAAGGCAGAAGTACCGCCACTACTCTACTTTGTTTATCGACAGTTAGCCGTCTTAAGTCTAATCGGGCAGTTCAACCAAAGGCCGCTAAAATTCTCAGTTTTACCGATAACCGTCAAGATGCTTCTTTGCAAGTAGGACACTTTAATGACTTTGTACAGACTAGTTTTCTGCGCAGCGCGCTCAATGGAGCGCTACAAGAAAATCAATCTTTGACTCATCGAGATCTTGCTACTCGAGTAGTTGAATATATGAACTTATCTCAGGATAATTATGCTAATTCACCTGCTGACTATGGTATGGGTAAGCAAAATAATTTAAAAGCTTTTAACAACCTCATTGAATATCGACTTTATGAAGACTTAAGAAGAGGATGGCGTATTGTACAACCTAATTTAGAACAGTCTGGCTTATTAGTAATTGAATATCCAGAACTAAAAGAAATTTGCGCAGATCTTCAACTTTGGCAAAAATACCCCCATCCGGTACTCTTGCAAGCCACTACAGAGCAAAAATATCAAGCAGCTAAAACACTTTTAGACCTTTTACGTAAAGAATTAGCCATTGATGCGGTTCTTTTGCAACCCAATAAAATAGAAGAGTTAAAACGTGATGTAGAACAATCAATTAAAGACCCTTGGAAATTTGATGAAAATGAACAGATCTATGAGGCTAAATGGGCAACTACAGAATCAGGCAACAATAAGCGAAAAGATAAAAATATCGTTAAACTGACTTCTAAAGCAAAAATTGGACGTTTTTTGTGTTCTGAAAAACTCTGGGACAGGTTAAAGTTAACCGAAACAGTAACTACAGAATTAATTAATTGCCTAATTAGTATCTTGGTTGCCTCCGGTTACTTACTAAAAAATGATAAGGATGTACAGTTGAGAGTAACTGCATTACGTTGGCGAACAGCTAAATTAAAAGAAGTTCCAGTTGACCCTTTAAGGTCTCGTTATTTAGAAGGTGAGGAAAAGTCGAATACTTCAGTTAATGAGTTCTTTCAAGATTTTTATAGTTCTAATGCCCTGACAATTAGCTCAATGCAAGGGGCAGAACATACAGGACAGGTTAAAAATGAGGATAGACAAAAACGGGAAGAACAATTCAGAGCAGGTGAACTATCAGCCTTGTTTTGTTCTCCAACTATGGAACTGGGGATTGATATTTCCGACCTGAATGTGGTACATATGAGAAATGTTCCCCCAACTCCTGCTAACTATGCCCAACGCAGTGGAAGAGCCGGTAGGAGTGGCCAAGAGGCTTTAGTTATTACCTATTCTGCTGTAGGTAGCGGTCATGATCAGTATTTCTTTAAGCGTCCAGAACAGATGGTAGCTGGCGCAGTTGCCCCACCTAAATTAGAATTGGGCAATCAAGAATTGGTTAAATCTCACATTTACTCTATCTGGTTGGCTCACACTGGCGTAAATTTAGGAGACTCTCTTAATAAAATTCTAGATCTAAACCAAGAGGGTTATCCTCTGCAAGAAAATATCAGGTTACAGCTTACCCTCAGTGATGAAACATTTCAAAGGTGCTTAAAAGAATCTCAAAGCATTTTAGAAGATCACTTTCTCCAAGCAGACTTCAAAGAGACATCTTGGTACTCTGTTGAATGGTTGGTTGATATTCTTGAAAAGGCTCCCAAAGCCTTTGATAATGCTGCTGAACGTTGGCGTGATCTCTACAAGGATGCAGTAGACCAAAGAGAACAAGCAAGAAGAAATATTGACCGCGCTGCTATTGGGAATTCTACTAAGGAAGAAAAAGAATTGGCTAAGTCCCTACAAAATGAAGCCCAAAGACAAATTGATCTGTTAGTAGGAGATATTACCAAAGGTAGTAATACTAGTCAATTGGAGTTTTACCCCTATCGTTATTTTGCAGCAGAAGGTTTTCTACCTGGTTATAATTTCCCTAGACTACCAGTAAGGGCCTATATTCCAGCAGGAGAAAGAGGAGAATTTATCTCTCGTGCTCGGGTTGTAGCTTTAAGAGAATTTGCTCCTGGTAACATTATTTACTATGAAGGGAGTAAGTTTCAGATAACTAAAACCAAATTGCCTTTAGGGGGAATTGAAAATGAATATAAGAGAATAGGAGTATGTCCTAACTGCGGTTACGTCCATGAAGGAAATCAGTCTTCACTTGATACTTGCGAAAATTGTGGCGCTAGAATAATGCCTGATAAATATGGTAATCCTGCTAAGTTAAATAGAGTGCTCCAGATGGAGACAATGATCACCAAAAGACAACAGCGCATTACCTGTGAAGAGGAAGAAAGGCTGAAGTATGGTTATAACATTACTACTCATTTTCGCTATGCTTCACAGAAGAAAGAAGAAGCAACGGTTAAAAGTCAATCTGGAAATGCTTTATTGTCTTTAACTTATGGTGAAACTGCAAGAATTCTAAGACTTAATCGAGGTTTGAAACGCTCACAAGAACGGGGTTTTAGGTTAGATCCTAAAACAGGCGTTTGGGGAGAGACAAAAGGTGATGGTAAGGTGGAAACCGAAGTTCATTTGATGGTCGATGATACTTGTAATATCCTGCTAGTAAAGGCAGAAAATATACCTCAACAAGACCGTGAAATCTTTCTTGCTACTTTGCAATATGCCCTGGAGAGATCTATTCAAGCTACCTATAAGCTAGAAGAGGGTGAGTTACGTTCTGAACGTTTAGGGCAAGGAGAGCATCTCCTCTTCTGGGAAGCTTCTGAAGGTGGTGCTGGTGTTTTATCACAGATATTAGGAGATCCTAAGGCTTTTGAGACTATTGCTAACAATGCCTTAGATATCTGCCACTTTATGGAAGAAAAGGAAAGCTGCGCTCAGGCTTGTTATGAATGTCTATTATCTTATGGTAATCAAATTGACCATGCTTATCTTAACCGGCATGTTATCAAAACTTGGTTGGAAGAGTTAAAAGGTAGTGTTATTGAACGACATAATTCTAGTGGGGATCGCCATTGGCAATATGAACAACTAAAAGCGCAAACTGATCCTAATTCTGCTTTAGAAAGGCAAGTTTTAGACTATATCTATGAAAAGGGCTATAAATTACCTGATTCTGCTCAAAAATTCATTGCTGCTGCTAATTGTAAGCCTGATTTTGTTTATAATTCAGAACCACTAGCTATTTTTTGTGATGGTTCTGTCCATGATCATCCAGAAAAACAGAAACAAGACAAGATTGTTAGAGACGACCTGATATACATTACTAATTACTCGGTTTTGGTTCTGCGGTATGATGAGGATTGGCAATCAAAGTTAGATAAAAGACTTTCTGGTTTGTAGTTTGTCAGAATTTATTGGATGGTGGATAGGAGATTTTCAAAAGGATTTTTTTGTTTCCAGCGATAGGTATTAAAATCCCTTTGGTCTACTGAAAAGATTCTTCCATGTCCTAAATGTTCTGCTAAGATTACTAGAGAAGCATCAGCTAAATCCATTGGAAGATTTGCATATTTTTCCATTAGTTCGATGATGCGTGTAGTATGATGAGTTTCTAAATTAAAAAGCTCAAATAATCCTTTATTAATACTGTTGATAAAAGCAATTTGTGTTTCTATACCTTTGCGTGTTAGTAGAAGATAAGACGTTTCTGTAACCACACACCAAGTTGTAATTAACGGTTCATTATATTGTTTTAAGGTTTTTTTGACTACCTGATGATAAGTATCTTTTTCATCTAAAAGAGCTAACCAAAACCCTGTATCAACGATTATCATATTTTTTATCTAGTAAATTGGCAAGAACTTCTTTATAGGTTGTAGAAAGATTCTCCTCTACAGAACAACAACCGATTAATCCAAGTTCATCAAATTTTTCATAAAGACTTTTTTCTGCTTCTTTAGTAGATAAGCTTGTGTGTTTGGTTGTATGATTTTCTCCATGTGATTGTGAATAATGGTTTTTTAGTAGTTGAATAAAATCTACTAACAAAGATTGTGCTTCTGCAGGTAAGCTATCAATATCTCTACGTATTTGTTCAAATTCAATCATTTTAATTTCCCCTTTTTGTAGATTCATTAAATAGCTTCTCCATCTTCTAGAGTATAGATATCAGGTTCATCATATAAAAAATCAAAAGATTGACTTTTATTAGTTAGATTAATAATGTCTTGTGTTGAGACTTGGTGAGTGTCAAAAAACAATTTTTCTTCAAATATTTGACGTTCTTCTTGAGGTAAAGACTGAACAATCTGCACTAAAGACTCAACTAATTTTATATTCATAATGTAATCTAGTTTTAGGGAAGTTCTGCTGTTTATGACATTCATTATTCTCTAATTCTGCCAAAGCTTCTAATAAATCATTTCTAAATTCTGGAGGTAAAATTTTCCAATAAAGGTTTATTGCTCATTCTTCATTGTCTTGTATATTACATAACTTATCTTGATAAAAAGACTCAACCAAACCTTGTAAAACTCTTTCCATATTTTTACTATGATAAACTCTTAATAGAGTCATAATTTTACGATTAAATATTGGATCATCTTCATAAAATAATAAAACTTTTAAATCTAAACTAACTGTTAAAGTATACAAAGAAGATGTATATTCATTTAAAGTTAATCTGACTTTCTGTAATTTTCTGAAAAGATAAGCAAAATTATTTGATTCTATAGCTTTTGTGATTTGCTCAAGCTTGGTGTTTACTGAATTTTGTTCTTTCAAGCTAAAAGAGTTTAGATCTTTTTGAAAATCTTCTGTATATTCTATGACAAGTTCTTCTTGTTCTTCAGACAACAATTGGTCGGCAATAATCATCTTAGTAAGTGCTTGGAAATAAAGGTGTTTTTAGAGAATGTATAATTATTCTTGTGTAACTAGTTAGTCATATTTTAAACTATTCCGGTTTTCTCTGGCAGAGATTTAGAATCTTATCCCATTATATCCCAGGCTGCTAAAACCATTCTCTGTGTCCTATATTCGCCGTATTGTTTGATCTCGTTGTTCTTTAATACTCTAAAGGTCTCGCTAGGAAAATCAGTCCCATACACATCACTTGGATCTAAAATATAGCGCAGTTCTTCTCTTGTTAATCCATAAAGTTTGGCATATCTAGCATCTAGTTCAGCCCTAAGTTTTGCTCTTCTTTGTTCATTCCAAATATAGGGTTCTCCTTCATAGCCCATATCTAGGGCAAAGGGTTTCATGTCATAGGAAGTGTAGACTAATTCTAATACTCGAGCGCTGATATATTCTATATCTTCTGGGCTATACCAGTCAGGAGGTATGACGGGAAGTTGTTTAACGATGAAGAAGTTAAGATTAGTTCCTCCTACTTTTTGGCGAGTAACAAAGTCAAATACCAAACTACTGAGATTTCCAACCAAACAAGAATATAGATTAGCTTTACTTATTTTAGAAAGTATTAAAAACACACTATCACCATATCCAGCATCAGCTAAAATACTAGCAATAAAAGTACGTTCATCAGTTGATCTACAAATACGTCTAAAACCCAACAACCATCCCTTATCCCATTTACCAATTAGTTTTTTATCTACCTCATTTTTCTCAACCCAATAACGTGGAGTTACTTGGAAAGTAGGATCACATTTTGATTCTAAAGTTACATCTTTTGTTTCACTACCCTCATAAGTTGCCCAACGATGATCAAATTGATGAAACATCTTTGCTTCATAAAGTGGTAATAGTCCTTCTAGGGGTTCATTCTTGAATAGATGACTATCATTGGACATATCAAGCATTCTCATAAAAGAGATGCTCCAAGGATTTATTCCAGTCTTTTCATTCTCTAATACTGGTACTTTTTGATAGATTTTCTTGGTAATCTCGGCATCTTGAGAAGTGCGAAATACTGGACAAGTTAGGGTGTTGGGATTGATTAAGGCAATATCTTCTGGAGAAAGTTTAAAAACTCTTGTCTTGTCTTTTACCTGATTGGGCTGGGTTAAAAAGAAAGAAAAATCTGCTTGTTTGATTTTTTCATTGCATATGCCTAGTAAGGAGAACTTGTAACTGCGGTGAACTCCAGCAAAGATTGCTTCCTTATTTTCAAAATCATATAAACTTTCTAAAGCTTGCTTTTGAATCAGATCTCCAAAAAACTTCTTACAAGTATCATCAGTTGCTATACCTGTTGGAACTATGATTCCGGCTCTCCCTGCTGGAGCAATCAACCTTCTGGCGGTTTCACTAAATACAGCGTAAGTATTAATATCTCCAACTGAGGTTAGGGGAAATCTACCAGATTCTCTAATGAACTTGCCTTGCGCTTCGGCATCATGTTTAGCTTCATCCCAAGCTTTGGCTAGTTCTGGTTTGCGCTCTGGCAGAGTTTTGATCAACTTTTCCCTTACTGCTTTATTTTGCGCATTGGCTATCTCAAAATCTTTTGAGGCAAAGAATTCCTTTTCCTGTAGCTTGATTCTCTCCCAGGGTGGATTACCCAAAATGCAATCAAATCCACCATTTTCAAAGACTTCAGGAAATTCTAGGCACCAGTGAAAAAAGCGATTTTGTTTAGCTAATTCATTGGCCGCATCAATAATCTTTTCAATCGAAGTATTACCCCTTAGGAGTTGTTGCAATTCTCTAGAAGAAGGGATCAGCTCTAGCTGCTGGTCGGTTAAGGGCATAAAGAATGCCGCGCTATAGAGATTACAAGCAGAATAATCGCGCTCCCAATTTGGATTATTGCGATTTTCTCTATATCTAATTTGTTTGAGTTTGACATCATCTGTAGTGATTTCATCAAGATCTGCTAACTTGCCCCAGTCCTGACCATATACTTGTCTTTCTGAGTTTAAATCACCAAATAATGATAACTGGCCTGTATTTTCCCTTTCTTTCTTATTAAGTTTCCTCAAAGATGTAGCAATAGCCTTATCATCTCCGGTTACTGGTTTAAAAGCCTCATCAGGTATCCCCTCATCTAAACAACTGATATCCAAGACCCCTACTAGAGAATTACCGCATTTAATCCTATGGTCTAAAAAAGTAAGTGGTAGACCCCGAGAAAAACCCTCTATCCAGAGGGCAACCTTACATAAATCTACAGCAAGAGGGTTTAAATCTACTCCATATATGCAATGTTGAATAACATCTCTGATTGCTTTACGAAGAGGTTCAGGAGCTGGCTGGGCTTCTTTTGTCCGAATTTTGGCTAGTTCCTTGCCTAGCGTTCGAGCAGCAGCTAAAAGAAAATGACCAGAACCACAAGAGGGATCACAAATTTTCAGAGATAGCAGGGCTTGTTCTTTATCATTACCTACTAATGCAGACTCAATAACAGGCTCAAGGGCTGATTTTATTAACTGTGCGACTAATTCAGGAGGAGTGTAATAAGAGCCGGTAGTTTTTCTCTGAGTACCAGAAATCAATTGAAATTCATAGCTCTCTTTTTTTTGTATAACAACAGGATGAAAATCAAGCAAGCTTTCATAGATACTGCCTAATTCTTCTACATCTAAAGCCCCATAATTAACCCTTCTTAACTGTCCCTTGTTTTCATAAAGAGATAGATGGCGTATTGCTTGCAATAAATCATGATTATCAATTCCACAACTATCTAAATCCTCTAGAATAGTAGAGCCAAAAAGATCCCCATTGAGAGGAGATAGTTCTAAAACTTGACCGCGCCAATTCTCATCAAATAATTTAAAAGTTACCCTTAAACCTTGCCAAATATCTTGAAAACCAGATTTTCCATAGATAGGAACTTCGGCAAACTCTCTTAATCTCTGTATGCTGTAATATTCATTATAGATACGGGCTTTTTCTATATCCTCTCTCATTAATAGCAGATTGCGTGATTCAGCAACCATCAAGAATAAGAGGCGGTAGATTAATAGTAATAATTGACGATAATAAATTAAATCATAGCTAGCAGAGAGTTTTTGACGCAGTTGTGAACTTTTAGGATGTTGCAGAAAACCGCTGCCCAAGGTGATTAAAGCCCTTTCAACCCCATCTCTTAATCTATCTCGAACCCTGCCACCTTGTTGGATTGCTTCTTGATGGTAATATTCCAATAAACACTTATCAGCATCATCTATTGCTTTAGGTAAGCGAGTACGATGAAATAGTCGATAAAACAAGCAAAACTGGGCAAAATTTTCTCCATTTAAAATTTGTTCCAAATCAAATTCTATATAAGAAAGTCGAGTCATCAAAGAACAATTACGCAATATACGCCACTGCAATCCATTAGTAACAATACCCCAAAGATATTCGCTGCGGTTAAGATATTCTTGCATCAGAGCATGGGCAGAAAGTCTTGGATTACCACTTATTGGACGTTTTTCTAACTGTAAACGACAACCAATTATATGAACAGGTGATTGATTCTCTCCCTCAGTAGCACGATGAGAAATAGCATAAGTTTGTCCATCTATAACCTCAGCTTTTGGAGTATGTACAGGACTATAGCCTAAGCTTTCTAATAGGGGTATTGTCCATTGTTCACGAGTTAAACTAGTTGCAAGATCATTTTCATCTAATCGTACCAAACGACGTTGAAAGGCTATCCAATAAGCTTTAGCATCTCCCCAAGCCAAGGCAATTTCATCAGCTATTTTCGCAGTTTTACTAAAGCCAAAATCTTCTACTGATTGCCCTTTAAAATCACCAGTAAGAAAATCTGCTGTAATATCTGGAGCGATTAAATTCCCTTCAATATGTATATTAAGCATAAATTACTTCTTAATTCCTGGTTGTAAAATGTAAACCCCTAAAACATCCATAGGTAATTGTGGTTTGACCTTAACTTGAGCCTCTTTAGTCAACGCGCGTACTCTTCGATGCGATTGAGCAAGAGCTTGGGATCTAGTATTAGCAAATATTGCAAATTCTGCTGTTAGCTCATCCAAACGATTGAGTAAATCTTCTATTTCCATTTGTTTAATTCCTATAGAGCGATCTCCTACAGGTTTGGCTTTCTTTAGAAGTTCTAGGGCTTCTTCTGTTTCTAGCCAAATAGGATTAGCTGGAGAATTAGTAAATCCGACAACTAAACATTCTTCTGCCAATATGCTCTGCTGTTTTGAACTTTCTAATAAGTGGCGCAACCTCAACAAAATTAAAACAGTACGTTTTTCTACAGCATCAGTTACCGTAAAACCAGATCTAGCAGATATAGGATTAGTGGTATTTTCTAGAGCATCTTCAAGTAAATAACGGGCTAATCCTTCTACTAAAGAATGATTTCTGCCTATATACTCAGCTGGCGCGGGAGTGGTAAAGCTTATTAATCTTGATTTATCCCCTAGAATAGCTTGATATTCTTTTGGCGGTATTGGTAATAACCAGCCTTTTTTTTGCTTTTTCAGGCTACAATTTAATTTCTCACAAGCAGCAACAACAAACTCTTCTACATCTTTTTCAGTACCTAGAATTTGGTCAGATTCTATTAATTGCTCTCTAACTTCTTCTGGTTTAATTGAACGTTGTGCAAAGCGAGTTCTACTGATTTTTTCCCTTTCTACTGCTTTATCCCAGCTTTTATGTATAGTGTTAAGGGCTGAATCTTCTTTATCTAATAAGTCCAATAAAGACAACTGCTTAGCAGAATCTGTTACTTTTTCAAATAAAGACTTAAAGACTGCCTCAGAAACTGTAGCACTATCGGTGGGAACAGGTACTGTAATCCCTAAGCTTTTATGAATCTGAACTGCTTTTCTGATGAGAACTTCTAAAACTGCTCCATCTACCGGGTTATCTTGTCCATAGAGCAGATAACTTTTAACCACTGGTGCGCTTTGTCCATAACGGTCAATTCTACCTTCTCTTTGTTCTAATCTATTAGGATTCCAAGGTAAGTCATAATGCAAAACAGCACTAAAATATTCTTGTAAATTTACCCCTTCACTTAAACAATCTGTTGCTACTAGTACTCTTTGAGGATAGCTGGTTAATTCTGCCAAACGGATCTCTCTTTCATCTTCTCCAAGTTCTCCAGTAATAGCAATAACCCTTATTTGAGTTCCTTTTTTCTCTATTTTTTGTTTCAAAGCAGTAGCAACATAATTAGCAGTAGCGATATAGCGACACCAGATAATAGGGTTATCTTGATTTTTTAAAATTGACTCAACTGCGGAGATTGTTTTTTGTAATTTAAAGTCTTGCTCTCCTTCTAAATCTTTAGCTGCTTCGATAAACCCTTTCAGTTTACGTCTTTCTGTATCTTTATAAGATTGCTGTTCTAGCACCACATTAGGTGAAGCATCAACCGCTTGTTCCTGTTCTGTAGGATCATAGACATAGGCGACCATTAAATCTTCATCAAGATCTTGATCCAGGTTTTCTACTTTACTGACTTGACGATTAAGCGTAGCTATAGCAGCAGCAGGAGAAGACATTACACAACGAATAAGTGCTAATGCTGCCCAATATCTACCTCTTTTTTGCGCATAGGTCATCTCTTCTGTAGTTTTTACTAATCCACGGGCAAAGTTATAAACTTCCTCAAATAGTTGCCGATATGGATTTGATAATTTATAGGGATATTCAATAGAGTCCTGTTCTGGAAAAGGGGTTTCATCGCCTAACCACTGCTTAACATCAGCGCGACGACGCTGGATAAAATGACTTGCTAATTGATCCCTTTGAGATTCGTTCAAGGAGTTTAAGTCAAAAGTTGCAAATTCAGGTTTTAATAGTCCCAAAATGGAGAGAAATGACTGTTCAATCCCACTATGAGGCGTAGCGCTCAAAAGGATTAAGTTTTGATTTGTCTTTTGGGCGATGAGTTTTATTAACTGGTGGCGTTGCTGTTGACCACTACTATGTCCTCCTGATACCGCGCAAGTATGAGCCTCATCCACAATCACTAAATCTGGGCAATGGGTGAGAAAACTATTCAGGCGGCGTTCTGCCTTGGCATAATCTAAACTGACTACAATGTGACGGTAATATTCAAAGATATGACGATCTCCAGAAGGGAGTCCTCTTTCCAACTTAGCAGCAGTGCCTGAGCGCACCACCACTGCATCAATGTGAAATTTCTCTTGTAATTCCCTTTGCCACTGGTCACAAAGATGAGGAGGACAAAGTACAGCTATTCGCTTAATTTCTACTCTATCTAATAGTTCTCTGGCTATTAGTCCTGCTTCTATGGTTTTCCCTACTCCGACATCATCTGCAATCAGTAACCTAATTGTCTCTAGACGTAGCGCCATCAATAAGGGAACTAATTGATAAGGACGAGGATAGACAGATAATCTTCCCAGACATCGAAAGGGTCCAGCACCATTGCGTAAACTTAAACGAGTTGCGGACATTAATAGCCCAGCAGCAGTATGATCCTGTATACTATCGGCTTGAGGTGGAGGAAACTGAGCTTCTTCCAGGGTTTCTAAGTCTAATGGTCGGTAAATACCAAAAATCTGTTCTTCATTCCCACTTACAAGAGGACGCAACCTGATAATCTCCTGATTGTCTGTCGGTAGAACTACCCATTGGCGTGAGCGACAAGTCACAATAGACCCAGGTGTAGGAATGAAACTAGATGACATAAAGACTTTTTGGCTATTACTTAACTTCCCAATTTTATCTTAGTAAAGTCTTCAGGAAAGTTAAATGGGCTAGATATACCTCTTACTTTATATACAAAGTTATTTTTGTAGTTATATCAAATCTAGTTATTAAAAGAAAAATAGAATATATTATTAGCTCGACAAATAGATTTTTTTGATTGAATTTAAATTAATTCTGACTTTTTTTCATCCTTGCCAAGTATTCCTCATTCTGACGGCTAGGTATGGAGTTGGTAGCTTTTTCAAAGGAAATTATTTCAAAGTGCTTTTCAAATAGTTGCTTTAGCTCTTGAACATCAGAGCCAAAGGGTGGTCCCCCTTGTCTAGAGTGCGCCCAGAATAATGCTATCAACTCGCCCTCTGGTTTCAATATAGTTGATCTCGGTACGGGACAAAAAGCTAGAAAATGGTTGCAAAGATTACAGGAAAAGGGTTTGATAGAAAGTTATCAGACATCCAACAAAACCCTTAGATATAATGAACCAACTTAACCTATTACGAGACAAA
>Ga0194055_10000172_pt1 | contig 50178 bp, 51 predicted proteins | sample SepL449m_MetaG_FD_155482 | JGI IMG/M metagenome (GOLD analysis project Ga0194055, IMG submission 155482) | Anoxic zone freshwater microbial communities from boreal shield lake in IISD Experimental Lakes Area, Ontario, Canada - Sep2016-L442-9m | ecosystem: Environmental > Aquatic > Freshwater >... | reverse complement strand
TTCCTAAAGGCATACCATCAGAGAAAGAACCTTGTCCGATAGGGTAGATTAAGAAAACAGCAGTAGCAGCAGATACTGGAGCGCTATAGGCTACGCAGATCCAAGGACGCATACCGAGACGGTAGGAAAGCTCCCACTGACGACCAAGGTAACAGAAGATACCGATCAAGAAGTGGAAAACTACCAACTGGTAAGGACCACCATTGTAAAGCCACTCATCAAGAGAAGCAGCTTCCCAAATGGGATAGAAGTGGAGACCAATAGCATTGCTAGAAGGAACAACAGCACCAGAAATGATGTTGTTACCGTAGAGCAAAGAACCAGCAACTGGTTCACGGATACCGTCGATATCTACAGGAGGGGCTGCAACAAAAGCGATGATGAAGCAGGTAGTAGCAGCTAGTAAGCAAGGGATCATTAGAACGCCGAACCAACCTACATAGATGCGGTTGTTGGTGCTAGTAATCCACTGGCAAAACTGCTCCCATACAGAAGCGCTCTCGCGCTGTTGTAAAGTAGTAGTCATTGATTTATGATTCCTTTATTTATGTATTTTTCGAGGTGCGGTTATTACACTCTTTTATCATAAGGGATATTTTAAGATTTGTAAAGTGTTTTTACATTTTTTTTACAAATTGCCAAAGCTAGTCTATCTGTTCTTTCTTGCGTCCGTAGAAATTGATGGTATATTCAGTGATTTTGGTATTGGTGAGCGCTTCAATTTGCTCAAGGAGCTCTTGAGGTAGTTCTACTTTTACATCAATGATTTCTTGGGTATCTAGACAATTGACATGGCTATGAGGAGAGCTGATATTGCCGTAGAGTCTACCTTGAGATCTCTCTAAACATTCGATGATGCCATTTTGAGAGAGAGCTTCTAAATTTTGATAAACAGAGGTATGTCCGACATCTTTGCCCTGTTGATTGAGCCGGTCATAAATTTCTCTGGCTGAGAGATGCTCTTTCGAGTGCCATAGTAATTCTAAAATGGACTGGCGCTGGCTACTGACTCTCATGCCCAGCTGTTTGCAGCGTTTCAGGGCAGATTCTAATGAGTCAATGCCATTTGCTTTAATTTCTTGCATGACAAGAATCCTAATTCATACTCGTTACAAGTTTAACATATCTCAACTAATGATAATGGCTAGCTTAGGGGTTAAGATTAAGAACATAAAGTTAGAAATTTTAGCTGCATAGATGAGTAAAGGCACTCTATTTGATAAGGTTTGGGATCTCCATACAGTAGGAGTTTTACCTTCAGGTCAGACACAGATATTCATTGGACTTCACTTAATCCATGAAGTTACAAGTCCACAGGCGTTTGGTATGCTCTCTGAGCGTCAGCTCAAAGTTCTCTACCCCGAAAGAACGGTGGCAACAGTTGACCATATTATTCCCACTGAAAATCAAGTCCGTCCATTTCTAGATGATTTGGCCGAAGAGATGATGCAAACTCTGGAAAATAATGCCAACAATCACGGCATTCGTTTTTATAATATTGGTTCTGGAAAACAGGGAATTGTCCATGTTATAGCTCCAGAGCAAGGACTCACCCAACCCGGTATGACTATTGCCTGTGGGGATTCCCATACCTCTACCCATGGCGCCTTTGGAGCTATAGCTCTAGGAATAGGTACTTCTCAAGTGAGGGACATTCTTGCTACCCAGACTTTGGCTTTAGGTAAACTCAAGGTAAGGCGTGTTGAGGTCAACGGAAAGCTCAGACCCGGGGTCTATGCTAAAGATGTCATACTCCATGTAATTCGCAAGCTGGGAGTTCAAGGCGGGGTTGGCTACGCTTATGAGTTTGCTGGCAGCACTATCGAACAGATGAGTATGGAAGAGAGAATGACCATCTGTAATATGTCTATTGAAGGGGGAGCTCGTTGTGGTTATGTTAACCCTGATGAAATAACCTATAAATACCTTGAAGGTAGAGAATTTACTCCCAGGGGAGAAAATTGGGATGCAGCATTGCAATGGTGGCAAAGCTTGGCCAGTGAGCCTGATGCTATCTATGATGATGTAGTTATCTTCCAAGCAGAAGATATCGAGCCAACAGTTACTTGGGGAATTACTCCAGGTCAAAGTGTTGGGGTAGCTGAAGCAATCCCAACTTTAGAGGATCTACCGGCAGGAGATCGTGCTACTGCCCAAGAAGCCTATCAATATATGAAGTTGACTCCCGGCAGCCCAATTAAAGGCACTAAAGTGGATGTCTGCTTTATTGGCAGTTGTACTAATGGCAGGCTCTCTGATTTGAGAGAAGCAGCTAAATTTGCTCAAGGTCATAAAGTGGCCCCAGGGGTTAAGGCTCTAGTTGTACCAGGCTCAGAACAGGTGAAAAAGGCCGCTGAGCTTGAAGGACTTGACAAAATTTTTGAGCAAGCTGGCTTTGAGTGGCGTCAAGCAGGCTGCTCAATGTGTTTAGCAATGAATCCTGATAAACTGCAAGGAGATCAAATCAGCGCTTCTTCTTCTAATCGTAATTTCAAAGGTCGCCAGGGCTCTTCTACAGGCCGCACCTTATTGATGAGCCCAGCTATGGTAGTAGCAGCCGCAATCACTGGAAAGGTAGCTGATGTGCGTGAACTTCTATAGGGAAAGTTAAAAACAATGAGTCAAATTAAACAAACTACTGCCCGTGCCATACCCTTGGTAGGTGATGATATCGATACTGATCGGATTATTCCTGCTCGTTTTTTGCGCTGTGTAACTTTCGAAGGTCTGGGCAAAGAGGTCTTTAAAGATGATCGCCAGCAAGCTAGTGGCAATCATCCCTTTGACGCGCCCCAGTATCAAGGAGCTAATATCCTGGTAGCCAATGCGAACTTTGGCTGTGGATCATCTAGAGAGCATGCTCCCCAATCTCTCTCCAAATGGGGAATCAAGGCAATTATAGCCGAAAGTTTCGCTGAGATTTTCTTTGGCAATTGTGTAGTGCTAGGACTACCCTGTCTCAAGGTTGAACCAGAAGTATCCCGAAAATTGCAGCAAGATATAGCAAATCTACCTAATCAGCAAATAACTATCGATTTGGAAAACTTGAGCGTAACTTGGTCAGGTGGCTCAGCTAAAGTTACTATCGATGAGGGTTCTCGCCAGAGTTTACTTAGCGGTACTTGGGATAGTTGCGCTCAACTATTAAAGAATAAAACGGCAATTGATAGTACTAGCAAAAAGATTCCTTACCTAGCTTGGTGCTAGTGATTTGCTGAGCTTTCTAATTTATAATGAAGAGTTTGGACTGTCTGAAACAAGAGAAATAATTAGATATGGCTAAAATGTATTATGATGCGGATGCTAATTTAGATCTATTAGCAAATAAGACTGTGGCAATTATAGGCTATGGTTCACAGGGACATGCTCATGCTTTAAACCTAAAAGATAGTGGAGTCAATGTCGTTGTTGGTCTTTATCCAGGCAGCAAATCTATCCAAAAAGCCGAAGAATCTGGATTGAAAGTTTATCCAGTTGATGAGGCTGCTCGTATTGCTGATTGGATTATGATCCTTCTGCCTGATGAGTCCCAAAAAACTATCTATAATGAGCAGATATTACCTGGCTTAAAAGCAGGCAAGGTATTGTTATTTGCCCATGGGTTTAATATCAACTTTGGTCAAATAGTACCACCTAAAGATGTCGATGTAATCATGGTTGCCCCCAAAGGACCTGGACATTTGGTACGTCGTACTTATGAGCAGGGTGAAGGCGTGCCTGCCCTGTTTGCCGTCTATCAAGATGCAACGAGACAGGCTAGAGAGCGCGCTTTAGCCTACGCCAAGGGAATAGGTGGAACTAGAGCCGGTGTTTTAGAAACTACCTTCCGCGAAGAAACCGAAACAGATCTTTTTGGAGAGCAAGTAGTTCTCTGTGGTGGTTTGACTGCCTTAATCAAAGCCGGGTTTGAAACTTTAGTTGATGCCGGTTATCAGCCTGAACTGGCCTATTTTGAATGTCTACATGAAGTAAAACTGATTGTGGATCTCATTGTAGAAGGTGGATTGGCCAAAATGCGCGATAGTATTTCCAATACTGCCGAATATGGTGACTACGTCACAGGCCCTCGCATCATAACAGACCAGACCAAAGCTGAGATGAAAAAGGTTCTCCAGGAGATTCAATCTGGACAATTTGCCCGCAATTTTGTTTTAGAAAACCAAGCAGGCAAGCCTGGCTTTATTGCTATGAGGCGTCAAGAGGCAGAGCATCCTATTGAAGAAGTAGGAACTGAACTTAGGGCGATGTTTAGCTGGTTAAAAAAGAAATAAAATAGCAAATTTTAGGGGAGCCATTATAGCTCCCTTTTTTTCTAGGAGGATGATATCTAGATGAACTATTGGTTGATGAAATCAGAGCCGATTACTTATGGCATTGGGCATCTGGAAAAAGAAAAACAATGCATATGGGATGGGGTTCGAAACTATCAAGCTCGCAATTTCCTTCGGATGATGCAAGTTGGAGATTTAGCTTTCTTTTATCACTCTAATACCCAACCCCCCGGGATTGTCGGTTTAATGAAAATTATTGAAAGTAATCTAGATGATCCAAGCCAATTTGATCACAATAGTCGTTACTATGATCCCAGTTCAAATCCGCAAAATCCTCGCTGGCAGACTGTTAGGGTTGAATTAGTGGAAATTTTCTCTTCGATGATCACCCTTGAAAAACTTAAGCAAAATTTTACCCAAGATAAATTGATGGTAATCAAAAAGGGTAATCGCCTCTCAGTTACTCCAGTTGAGCAAGAGATAGCTCAAGTAATTCTTTCTTGGAGAAGTTAGCCTCTGGTTTGAATCAATTCTATTTTGTAGCCATTGGGATCTTCAACAAAGGCAATCACACTAAGGCCATGTTTCATAGGGCCTGGCTCTCTAGTAACTTTGCCACCTTTGGTCTTGATAGCTTCACAAGTACTATAAATGTCATCTACTCCAAGGGCAACGTGACCATATCCAGTGCCAATATCGTATTGATCTACTCCCCAGTTATAGGTCAGCTCTATCACCGCTTGTTCTGATTCAGGTCCATAACCTACAAAAGCCAATGTGAATTTTCCCTCTGGATATTCCTTCTGTCTGAGTAACTTCATGCCCAGAACTTCACAATAGAACTTGAGCGACTCTTCCAAGTAGCCCACACGGATCATGGTATGTAATAGGCGCATAATTCCTCTATATCAATTATCTCTATTCTAGCTAACTAAATTTTAGGCTCAGCATCATCATCTTGAGAGAAATTAGGGTCTAAAAGTTGCTTTTTGGCTTTTTTAAGTTGCTTCTTGAGTTTCTTGATTTCCTGATAAGTCTCTTCTCCAGTCATTTTCCCGTTGGATTCTAGGGCGCAGACAAAAGATACCCGTTGGCTAAACTCTTGCAGGTTGGAGTCAAATACCATGAGCTGCGGCGTGTATCTACCATGATACTTACTCATGGGATAGAAGAATTGTTGTTTAATTTTTTCAACTTCTTCGGACACTTGGATATCCTCCCTTTCTTCAATTTTAGATTGCAATGATTTTAATACTAGAAATAGTTTAACCTATTCTTAACCTTAATGCTTGATTCTACTGTAATAAGATAGACTTTATGGTGCTTAAATTAGCTGCTGCAGATATGAGGAAACTTTCATGTTTTCAAGAGCAAAGACGGGTAAGTATTAGAGATATGTTTTATGATATTGAAATTGGTGTATTTTCAGACGAAATCTTCAGATCGCGGAAAAATAGTGTAGTTCCTCCCTTGAAAGTCTATTTGTCCTTGATATACCTTCCCTTAAGCAGCATGGAAATAACATAGTATGGATAACGAGCTTTATAACCAAGATAAAACTCCCTTCATGGGACAGAGTTGGCTAGTAGAAGAAAGGGATGCTTGTGGAGTAGGGTTTATAGCATCGCTCAAGGGAGAACAAACCCACAGTTTAATTGTCAAAACCCTATCTGCTTTGGGATGTTTAGAGCATCGGGGCGGTTGCAGCGCTGATAGAGATTCAGGTGATGGCTCTGGCATCATGAGTGGACTACCTCATGATGTATTTGCTCAGTGGTTTACCCAACAGGGGATTATCCAGCCCAATCCAGGATCATATGGAGTGGCAATGGTCTTTCTTCCTCAAGATCCCAATAGAAGAGCCGAGCAAAAATCCCATATAGAAGAGATAGCCAAGAAAAAGGAATTTAAAATTTTAGGTTGGCGCGATGTTCCTATAAATTCCAAGGTTTTGGGTAGACAAGCTTTAGAAAACCAACCCCATATTGCCCAAGTATTTGTTCAACCATCTGAGAATTTAACTCCAGAGCAGATTGATCGGCTTTTGTATATTGTTCGCTCTGAAATAGGCAAGAAACTGGCTGATGATTTTTATATTTGCTCTTTTTCTTGTCGTACTATAGTTTACAAGGGGATGGTCCGTAGTGAGATCTTAGGGCAATTCTATCTAGATCTGCAAAATCCCCTATATACCAGCTCATTTGCTGTCTATCATCGCCGCTTTAGTACAAATACCATGCCCAAATGGCCCCTAGCTCAACCTATGAGGCTATTGGGTCACAATGGCGAAATCAATACCCTACTAGGTAATATTAACTGGATGAGTGCCAGAGAAAGTAACCTAGAATTCGATGGCTGGAATAAAGAAGATCTCCAAGCTCTCACTCCCATAGTCAATACAGCTAATAGTGATTCGTTCAACCTTGATAGTGCTATGGAGCTGTTGGTGCGTGTAGGGCATAGTCCCTTGAAAGCAGCGATGATCCTCGTTCCTGAAGCCTATGACAAGCAGCCAGATCTGCAAAACTATCCTGAAATAGTAGATTTTTATGATTTCTACAGTGGAATTCAAGAACCCTGGGATGGTCCTGCTCTATTGGTTTTCAGTGATGGCAGTACTGTTGGAGCCTGCCTAGATCGCAATGGCTTGAGACCTGCGCGCTATGCAATTACTGCTGATGATTATGTAATAGTGTCCTCGGAAGCTGGAGTGGTTTCCCTTGATGAAGCCAAGATTCTAGAAAAAGGCCGTCTTGGACCTGGTCAAATGATTGCAGTCGATCTCAATAGCCAAAAAATTCTCAAAAACTGGGAAATTAAACAACAGATAGCTTGCGAGCATCCTTACGGCCAATGGGTAAAAAATTTACGTAAAGAGGTTAAACGCTCTAGCTTTAGCCCTCAAACGTTGTTTGATAATGGCGATCAGTTGCTGAAATATCAAACAGCTTTCGGCTATACCGCTGAAGATCTAGATATGGTTATCCAGCCAATGGCCTGGCAGGGAAAAGAGCCAATCTTCTGTATGGGAGATGATATCCCATTGGCAGTTCTTTCTCAAAAACCCCACCTGCTCTATGATTACTTCAAACAGCGTTTTGCCCAGGTGACCAATCCTGCTATAGATCCTCTGCGCGAAGCTTTAGTAATGTCACTCAATGTCTTTTTGGGTGAGCGGGGAAATCTACTCAGTCCCGGCCAATCTGAGGCATCTTTGTTGAAATTATCTAGCCCTGTGCTCAATGAAACCGAATTGGCTCAAATTAAGCAATCTGGTTTTTCCGTTGGAGAAATTTCTACCCTATTGCCAATTACTGATGGTCCATCTGGTTTGGCAAACGCCTTAAATCGTCTCCAAAATCAAGCCCAAGAGGCAGTAAATTCTGGTGCCAAAATCTTGATACTCACTGATCGCCCCCAAGGCAAGTATATAGATAGTGAGAATGCCTATATTCCTCCATTACTAGCTATAGGCGCAGTGCATCAATTTTTGATCCGCAAAGGGCTAAGGTTGAAAGTTTCCCTAATTGCCGATACAGCCCAATGTTGGAGTACTCATCATTATGCTTGTCTGATTGGCTACGGGGCTTCGGCTATTTGTCCCTATCTGACCCTGGAGAGCATTAAGCAGACTTGGGGAGATACCAGAACTCAAAATCTGATGCAAAATGGCAAACTAGAAGCCATAGAACTAGAGGTTGCTCTGACTCGCTACCGCAAAGGGGTTGAAGCCGGTTTACTCAAAATTCTCTCCAAAATGGGAATTTCTCTACTTACTTCTTATCATGGCGCTCAAATTTTTGAAGCCATTGGCTTAGGTAGAGAGCTTATAGATATTGCCTTTAGTGGAACTACTTCGCGAGTTGGCGGACTGAGCGTTGAAGATTTAGCCCATGAAATAGTCACTTTCCATTCCAAGGCTTACCCTGAGCTCAGCCAGAAAAAATTGGAAAACTACGGTTTTGTCAATTATCGCAATGGCGGTGAATATCATATGAATTCACCAGAGATGGCCAAACATCTGCACAAGGCTGTAGCTGCCTATAAAGATGGTGCTGGTTATGATCACTATGAGCACTATCGGCAATATCTTCAAGCAAGACCTGTTACTGCCTTAAGAGATCTTTTGGAGTTTAATAGTGATTCGCAACCTATTTCTTTAGATCAGGTGCAATCAGTTGAAGAAATCATCAAGTTATTTTGCACTGGTGGTATGTCCCTAGGAGCTCTCTCACGCGAAGCTCATGAGACTTTAGCTATTGCTATGAATCGCATAGGTGGTAAGTCTAATTCTGGCGAAGGAGGCGAAGATCCCAAGCGCTATAATCTCCTAGATGATGTGGATTCTCAAGGAAAAAGCAGCACATTTCCTCATCTCAATGGTTTGCGCAATGGCGATAGTGCCCGTTCTGCCATCAAACAAGTAGCTTCTGGTCGTTTTGGAGTTACTCCAGAATATCTCATGAGCGCAGATCAGATTGAAATCAAATTGGCCCAAGGTGCCAAACCAGGAGAAGGTGGACAGTTACCTGGAAAAAAAGTCAGCCCTTATATAGCCATGTTAAGACGCTCCAAGCCTGGAGTGGATTTAATATCACCGCCACCACATCATGATATCTATTCAATCGAAGATCTAGCCCAATTGATTTTTGATCTGCATCAGATTAACCCTGCTGCTAAGGTTTCTGTCAAATTGGTAGCCGAAATTGGTATCGGTACTATTGCAGCCGGCGTAGCCAAGGCCAATGCCGACATCATTCAGATTTCTGGACATGATGGTGGAACAGGCGCTTCTCCTTTGAGCTCGATCAAGCATGCTGGCGCGCCTTGGGAATTAGGGCTGACTGAAGTTCATCGGGTATTATTGGAAAATCAGCTCAGGGACCGTGTGATTCTGCGGGCTGATGGTGGCTTAAAAACTGGCTGGGATATTGTCATGGCCGCTTTAATGGGGGCAGAAGAATTTGGCTTTGGTTCTATCTCTATGATCGCTGAAGGCTGCATCATGGCCAGAGTATGTCATACCAACAACTGTCCAGTTGGAGTAGCAACCCAGCAAGAAAATTTGCGCCAGCGCTTCAAGGGAATTCCCGAAAATGTGGTCAATTTCTTCTATTTTGTAGCCGAAGAAGTGCGCTCTATTTTGGCTCAGCTGGGTTACCGTAGCCTAAAAGAATTAGTAGGCAGAAGCGATCTTCTCAAAACCAGAGAGAATCTTCAACTTGTCAAAACCAATAATCTCAACCTAGATTGTCTGCTCAAACTGCCACCAGTCAAGCAGGATCGCTCTTGGCTTGAACATGGCCCTGTGCATGAAAATGGAGATGTTCTGGATGATAAAATCTTGGCTGATCCAGCAATTATCCAGGCTATCGAAAAACAAGAAGTCATCACTAAGCAGTACAGTATTGTCAATACTGATCGGACAGTGGGAACTCGTCTTTCTGGAGTAATTGCTAAAAAATACGGCAATACCGGTTTTTCTGGTGAGATAACCCTCAAATTTAAAGGTTCTGCTGGTCAGAGCTTTGGGGCTTTCAGCTTGCCTGGAATTAAATTAATTCTTGAAGGTGAGGCCAATGACTATGTGGGCAAAGGTCTTCATGGTGGTGAAATCATTATAGTTCCACCTCAAGAAGCTGCCTTCCAGGCATCTGAAAATGTAATCATAGGCAATACCTGCCTCTATGGCGCAACTGGTGGAGTGCTTTATGCTAATGGGCGAGCTGGTGAAAGGTTTGCAGTGCGCAATTCTCTAGCCAAGGCGGTCATTGAAGGAGCTGGCGATCACTGCTGTGAATATATGACTGGCGGTGTGGTTGTTGTCCTCGGCGCTGTGGGTCGCAATGTCGGAGCTGGTATGACTGGCGGTATTGCCTACTTCCTCGATGAGCAGGGTAATTTTCCAGAAAAAATCAATAGTGAAATTATTAAAATTCAGCATGTCACTGCCCCTTCTGGTATTGCTCAACTCCAAGAGTTGATTAGCAATCATGTTGAGCGAACAGGCAGTCCCAAGGGGCGCTTGATTTTGGAGAAATTTGCCGATTACCTTCCTCTATTTTGGCAAGCGGTTCCACCTTCAGAAGCCAATTCCCCTGAGGCTAATGCAGAAGATAAAACCCTAACTTCAGTTTAAATAGATAGTCTCAGCCTCCCAAAATATTGATTGCTCTAGAAGCTACCACAACTATCGTAACTAACGAAATGGTACTCTGGAGCATCATCAATAATTTGGATCTTGAGCTCAAGGGAAGAACATCGGTTGGGCTAAAGGCTGTGGCACTAGTATAGGAGAGAAAAAGATAATCTACAAAAACTGGTTTCCACTGTTTATATTCACTAATGCTATCTTGAGGAAATAGCCACTCAGGTATAAGTGAATTGTTATTGTGGCGAGCTTCTGGTCCGCCGCGATCCAACTGCCAATAAATCAAAGAAAAAGCCAGTACATTAATAATCCAGATAGAAACACTAGAGGTAAGTAACTCCAGCCCACTTAAATCTTTGGAGCTAATTATCATTTCTCGAATCAGATACCCCAAAGAGATCAAGTTGGCTAATTCACCTAAGATGCAAAAGAGCAACATAACTCTTTTTTCGGTAGTTCTCCAAATGAGCTTACCCTTACTGAGGGGAACTGCAAATATGCAGATAATCATTACAGTGAGATATGAATAGATAAGCCAAATTGGGAAAACACTGATTCTCTCAGGTAGCATTCTTATGAGAATTAATGCTATTAGAATTGTGATTACTATGGGCCAACGTGGCTCAATAAATTTGCGCTGTTCTAGATTCACCATTGTAATTTTATAAATAATTAGTTATTGTATTGCTAAGATATTAAGTCTTCTCAGGGTATTGAGAATGATTTGTATCCCTAGAGATGCCTGCAATACAGCAAACACCCAGCCGATTACTCTTAAGCCAGCAACTGTAAACAATGATAGGAGTTTTTTAGCTAGTAGCATCGAGATCATATTCAGCAGCATTATTAATAAAAGCAAATAGAGTACCATTCGAGAAAGATTTTGATTATCTTGACTGATAACCGAAAGAGCCAGAATTGCTGTAACCCCGGCAGGGCTAATAATAGTCGGAATCACCAAGCGCGAGATTAACATACCCATTGAGAGATTATCTGTTTTTTCAACAGTTGTCTCACCAGTTTTGATCATCACCTGTAGAGAAAGTAAAAAAAGAACAATGCCACCGGTAAGGGTGATGGCATCGAAGGAAATTCCCCACTTTTGAACAATTAGAGAGCCAACTACAAACAGCGATAAAACAATCAAACTAGATGCTATTGTTGCCCCAAGGGCCAATTTAGTACGAAATTTGACATTATTTCCCGCACTCAGGGTAAGAAATGGCACAATGGTTTTGATTGGCCCTATGGTGACAAACAGAAGAACAAAGACAGGCTTAAGATTGAGAGTTGAAGATTCTAACACAGTGATTATTAATACCTATTTGCTCGAGGTACCATATATTCTAGCTATTGGTGTTATTGAGAGGCTTTAATATTTTTTCCATTAGTCTTTTAAATCAGTCTTTAATTCTATTGGGCCCAAGGTACAATGAATAACACTGATAGAAAAAGTTCACCCCAATATGTCCAGCAACGACGCCCAACTAGAGAAACAGATCAAACTTCCCAAAACCAGTGAATCTGAAAAACTCAAAAAAATACGCCATACCACCTCGCACATCATGGCTATGGCTGTGCAGAAACTGTTTCCCAATGCGCAAGTGACAATTGGCCCTTGGACTGAGACAGGTTTTTACTATGATTTTGATCTAATTGAGCCGCTAAGCGAAAAAGATCTCAAATCAATCAAAAAAGAAATGATCAAGATCATCAATCAAAAACTGCCTCTAGTTTGTGAGCAGGTCACCAGAGAGCAAGCTCAAGAGCGAATCAAGGCTATCCAAGAACCCTACAAATTAGAAATTCTAGATAGTATACATGAGCCTATCACTATCTATCATTTAGGTGATAAATGGTGGGATCTCTGTGCTGGTCCACATTTAGAAAATACAGCAGAAATTGACCCTAAAGCCATCGAGCTCGAATCAGTAGCAGGAGCTTACTGGAGAGGAGATTCTGAGCGTGCCCAATTACAGCGCATTTACGGTACAGCTTGGGAAAATGAAGCTCAACTCATTGAATATAAAAGACGCAAGCAAGAGGCAATCAAAAGAGATCATCGTAAAATTGGTAAGGATTTAGGTCTTTTTATTTTCAGTGATATAGTTGGACCAGGTTTACCTCTTTGGACTCCAAAAGGAACGATACTGCGCTCTTTGCTGGAAGATTTTCTCAAAAAAGAGCAGATCAAAAGAGGTTATCTTCCAGTGACCACTCCCCATATTGCCCGAGTAGATCTTTTTAAAACCTCTGGTCATTGGCAAAAGTACAAAGAAGATATGTTTCCCTTGATGTCTGATAATGCCGAAGCTGCCGCAGAGGAAGAGGGTTTTGTACTTAAACCAATGAACTGCCCTTTTCATATACAAATCTATAAAAGTGAACTGCGCTCTTACCGGGAATTGCCAATTAGATTAGCTGAATTTGGTACAGTCTATCGCTATGAGCAATCAGGAGAGCTAGGCGGATTAACCAGGGTAAGGGGCTTTACAGTGGATGATTCACACTTATTTGTCACCCCTGGTCAGCTAGATGATGAATTTCTCAAAGTTGTAGATTTGATTCTCTCAGTTTTTAAAGCTTTGGGGCTTGCCAATTTCAAAGCAAGATTGAGTTTTCGCGAAGAAGGCTCTGATAAATATATTGGTTCAGATGAAGTTTGGCAAAAGGCTCAAAATGCTATTAGCAAAGCCGTTAAAGCCATGGATATGGAATATTTTGAAGCTCCAGGAGAGGCGGCTTTTTATGGACCTAAGCTGGATTTTATCTTTCAAGATGCTCTAGAGCGTGAATGGCAACTTGGTACGGTTCAAGTAGATTACAATTTACCAGAGCGGTTTGATTTGGAATATATCACCACTGAAGGTAATAGAGAAAGACCCGTGATGATCCATAGAGCGCCTTTTGGTTCACTAGAGAGATTAATTGGTATTTTGATTGAAGAATATGCTGGAGATTTCCCTTTCTGGCTAGCGCCAATTCAAGCTAGATTGCTGCCAGTCAATGAAGAGCACTTGGAATATGCTCAAACTATCGCAAATTCAATGCAATCTCAAGGAATCAGAGTGGAGGTAGATACTAGTGGCGAAAGACTACCTAAGAAAATTCGCAATGCCGAAATCCAAAAAATCCCTGTAATGGCCGTAATAGGAGCCAAAGAAATAGAATCACAATCTTTGAGTATTAGAACTCGCAGCCAGGGAGATCTTGGTTTACTCAAAAGTGAAGATGTTCTTGAAAAAATGAAGCAGGCGGTTGAAAACTATAGTGCAACGATATAGACAATTTATTGGCGTTGTTCTAGTTACCCTTTGCTTGGTTTTAATTCTACCGCCACAAGCTAGTTATTCTTTTGTTTCTAGTAGTCCGCAGATCTTACTGGGTAACCCTTCTGGCGCTGTTACTAGTTTGCGCTCCAAGAATAATTATCTGATGATCAAATCGCAATATGCGCTTTCCTACAATCAAGATAAATCTATTTCTAACTGGGTTAGCTGGGAGCTCAACAAGTCTTGGTTAGGAAAATTTGACCGCTGTAGAGGGAATACTCGCAAGGACCGCTTTAACATAGATGGCAATTTGCCAATTGCGATTTCTCCTGTTTTGCCTACTGATTACCGGGGTAGTGGTTTTGATCGTGGTCATTTGATCCCTTCAGGTGATCGCAGTAATTCACGCATCGATAACTGCGCAACTTTTGCCATGACTAACATTATTCCCCAAACTCGCGATATTAATCGTGGCCCTTGGGAAACTTTGGAAAAATATGCCCGCAAGTTGGCCAAAAATGGCAAACAGCTCTATATCATCGCCGGCGGAGCTGGTATTGGTGGAGAAAATGCTGATGGCAAAAAGGTACTTTCTTTTGCCGGTTATGATTCAGCTCTAGATATCACTGTGCCGGCTATCTGCTGGAAGATAATTTTAGTACTAGATCGCCCTGGCTTGGGCATCAAAGATATCACAAATCAAGCTAGGGTAATTGCTGTAGCAATGAAGCAGGAGATGGGGACATTGGATAACTATTGGAACAATAAAGATGAAAATGGTAAATTTCGCTATATTACTACCGTTAAGGAAATAGAGCGACTCACAGGCTATGATTTTTTCAGCAATTTACCCCGTCCCCTACAGATTGCTCTAGAATCCAAGCTAGATTCTGGGGAAGATTATTAACTATTGAACTCTTGGTAAAATAACCTTACCCATTCAGTGAAACGCCAAATCAACACAAGGCATGTACCAGAGAGTATACTTCCAATAAGATTGTTAAAGGCTTTTTTGTATAAATCTATCATTCGCTCTTTGAAATTACCAGAGTTTTCCTTATTGAGCTTTATCTGTAAAATTTCCAGTTCATTTTTGAGCTGTCCTTTAAGATGATCGATATTATTTGGATCTAAGCCATTGATAGCCTCTGGATTGATTCTGCGCGCTAAGTTAAAAAGTTCTTGGGCTGAGGTGGACTGGGCAACACGTTGCTGGGCTTTTTCTATGTTGGTATTGAGCTGAGCAACCTGTACTGTATTGTTGCTCTTTAAGTTCTGGTTAATCTTCACAAAGTCAAAGATCCCTAGCGGAACCAAGGTAAAATAGAAAATTCCCAGAATCAAAGCCAACCAAGATAAGAAACTCAAGGTTCGAGAAGTACTGTATTTAATATCAATGCCCTCTCTAAAAAAGAAGATCATTGCAAAGGCGATCAAAAATCCCCAGACTTGATCAACCATTTGACCTATAGCTTTAAATTCCCAAATTGGCTTAAAAAATTTAGGTGGGATGAGTATGTTGAGAAATCCTAATAATGTCAAGGCTAAGACAAAATAGCCAATCACCCTGATCATAGTTACTACACGCTCATCGATCTTCTCTGAAATAACATCGATGTCTTTATTTTTTCTCATACTTTTCTAAGATGCAATCATTAACAGGTTTTAGTTACTAAGATTAACACTGTTAGGTTGCTATAGGGAAGTATGAAAATTTTTAATTAGCTTCACTGATGTAAAAGAAGCTATGCAGGAATTAGAAGGGAACATCTGATTGCAAGTGGAGATATTTATCAGCTAGTTGAGGGTGTTGAAAGCAAATCTTTTTGGCATGAAGATAAAGTCTGCCTTTTTGATTCTGACTACCATAAAGTCTATCTCCCAATATGGGCACACCTAAACCTGCTAGCATGTGCATTCGTAATTGATGGGTACGGCCAGTCTCTGGGATTAACTCTAGCCTGGAGCGCAAACCATCACAAGCTATCAGTTGAAAATGAGTAATGCTGGGTTTACCTAATTCCCAGTCAACTTTCTGGTAAGGACGATTTAAAGGATCAGACCAAAGAGGCAATCCAATAGTACCTCGCTCAATCGTTATTACACCATCTAATATAGCTTCATAGATCTTTGTAATTTCTCTGGAGGCAAATTGCTTGAGTAATATTTGATAGGTAACAGGATCTTTGGCTATGACAATTAATCCGGAAGTATCTTGATCCAAACGGTGGACAGCTTTGACAAATTTTCTTTCACCATAGTAGAGTTTCAGGCGATTTTCCACACTATCTTGGCTTGTGCTATAGCGCCCAGGTACCGATAACAAGCCATTTGGTTTATCAACAACCAGTAAATAAGAATCTTCATAAACAATAGGCAGATCAATATTGCTAATACCTGATAGTAAAAAGCCTAGCAAAGGTTGACATCTTTCCAAACAAGCGCCATAAAATTGACCACTTACTTTACCCCCTAGAGAAGATCCCCACCAGAATTCAGCTAGAGATAGCGGTTTTAGTCTATTTACCGCAGCATAATGTAGTAATTTGGGCAGGCAGCATTCGCCAGTGCCGGTCGGCATGGGCATCCAGCTATCTAATGAGAGAGATTCTCCCTGAAAATTGTTGAGCCTATATGCTTGATAGAGCTGGTTTTGTAAATTGGAGGAGATGAGTTTACGCTCTTTTTTAAGTTGCTTTATTTGCTCATCTGCCTGGTTAATAATTGCCTCAAGTGGTCTTAAAACGCTATCTCTTTGCTGCTTGAGTTGTTTTTTGGCTCTAGTTTCAGCTCGGCTATCTTGCTCGAGTTGCTCTAGAGCTTGTTGGTTGGGTGTAAGTGCTCTGATTTTATTTCTTAGCTGTCTGTTTTGCGCATGAGTAAAATTTAGAGCCTCTATTTGCCCTTGATAGTACTGGCTCAATTTGAGATATTCCTTCTTTTGGGGAAGCGATTGAAGGTCTTTTAATTTTTGCTTGATTTGCTCAAGAGCTTTCAAGCTAGAGCTTTCAGCTTCGGCAACTTGAGCGCGACCTGGAATAGAAGGCACCCAATCTGTTGAAGTTGGAGCCAGGCCTGAAACTGCCTTTAAAACTTTTTGCTCACCATAATGTGTCTCTACTAAGAGCACACCATACATTTTGCCCTCTACTTTGTTATTGCTAGCTAAATTGCGCATCAATCCATGGGCGATTTTTTCTGCTAGCTTGGTGCGTGGTAGTTGTAAAAGTTGACCAGTTTTGAAATTTCTGGCTTGATAATAATAGCTAACTGTCGAATCAATCGGTTCAGTATGGGTCAAAAAATCGGTCAAATCATGCAGCATTTTTAGTGCAATGAGGATATATAGAAATTTTTATTTTGTTGCGTAATATTTCTTAAACTATTTTTTGATGACTGGAACAATACCCCATTAGCTACTAGTAAACCCAGCTATCAACCGACAACAAGGAATGGATCATTGGTCCAGATAACAATGGTCTTTATAGCAATGCCGGATCTTCTATCTTCAAACACAACCCAGTGACTCTCGGTTCTGCAACTTTCGTCATAGCAGCACCTGGAGTTGGAGCTTCTACCAAAATTAGCAATGTATCCTTCCAGTTTGGAGAAGCTGGTTACTGTGGTGGTTATTATGATAACAGTTACACTGGCTGTTTTTCCTAAGCAATCCTAGCTGATACCTTGGACGACTTGTTTTACAGTTGTCAGGGTATCTAGCCCAATTAAACCTCTTCTATAGCCTTTTTGGTTGGAAATACCTAAAAACACTGAATCCCCCTGAGGGGGGTTTCTTGTAAAGCGCGATGAGGTATTGATGTAAACCAATGCGCTATCTACATCCATCGCAAATTGTCTACTTTCTTGGTAGGATTCAGTAACTAGACAGTCTGCATGTCCACTACTAAATCTATTAATTACCTCTATTCCTGCTTTAAGGTTATCGACAAATTTGAAGGCAACTGTTTTAGATAGGTAGGATTTTTGCCATTCACTTTCTCTGACAGAGTAAAACAAATACTCAGAAAATTGTTCTACTATTTCAGGATCACCGCGTAATTCAAATCCATTCTCTATGAGGCTTCCGAATAAATGGGCTAGGGTTTGATTATTGTGTTTCCTGTTAATCAAGACTTTCTCAATAGCGTTTACAGGATCTGGTTCACTAGCATGACTATCGAGAATCATTGATCTGGTGAGCTCTAGATCTCCGCTATCAGACCAGTACAAATAGCAGTTACCCATTGCAGTTTTTAGCACTGGTGCTGTTGCCTGTTGAATAACATTGCTAATCAGGCTAGGGCGACCATAGGGAATCACCAGATTCACATACTGATCTTGGCTAACTAATTCTTTTATTGAACCGCCTTCATCACTAGGGAGAAGTTCCAAGCATTCACCAGGAAGTCCGCAATCTTCAATAGCACCGCGCAAGATCTCGGCAATCACAACATTGGAATAGTGAGAGCTGGAATTTCCTCGCAGAATTAAACTGTTGCCACTTTTTAAGCACAGTCCCGCGGCTATGGCTGCTAACTCGGGAAATGACTCGTAAACTAAAGCGATTACTCCCAAGGGCATTCTCTGGCAATAGGTTTGCGAGGGATTGAGTTGATAGGGAGCATCCATAACCTGCTGGAGTGGATCGGGCAGTTCCGCAATTCTCTCTAAAATCTCAACTGTAGATTCTATTCGCTCAGGTGTAAGCTTTAACCATTCCAAGATCAATTCAGATTCCGCTGTTTCTCTGCTTGTTTCCAAATCAAGAGTATTGGACTCTAGAATAGATTGGATATTTTCTTTTAAGGCTTTGGCCATATACTTGACAGCTTGGCTTCGTTCTCTGCCTTGCCTGTTGCTTAGCTCAAGAAAAGCGCTGTTAGACTGTCTGACCTTGGAGGGAATAATCTCACTGGACATATAATATATTCAAAAAACTATCGATAGATGATCCACAGGGCAAGAATAACCAAGGTTCCCCAGAATGTTGCACCAATGAGCCAGGGGATTAGAACCAATAAATAAGAGCTATTACCTGAGTGAAAATGGAGAACAAAAATTGCTATAAGTACAGCAAATAAGGAAAACAAAGGCCAAAAAAACAATCTTTCTGTAGTTTTGTGGGCAGATACCCAAGCTTTGCCGTTCCAACACCATCCTTTTTTATATGGATAAACCGAAGTTACCTGCTCTATTATATTCCCATTCTCTTCCAAGGCAAAAATCTGCTGACAAAGGTCACAGCCAAAAGCTTCGGTTAAATAGATAGGCTTGATCCTTCCCTGTCTGCGACAAGGACATGGGTAATCGCTATTGTGATCTATTTTTAATGATTTTAAGGATCTCACGCTTAGAGTGTAAAAACTACTTCCTAGGATATCGTTTAAACCCTCTAGCTTCCCATATAAGTCCAAATTATATTTAGTTTAAAAAAGCGGACAACGCGATTCGAACGCGCGACATTCACCTTGGCAAGGTGACGCTCTACCAGCTGAGCTATGTCCGCAATTGCCAGTTTTTTAATTATATTGAATGTTTTTGGATATGTCAACGCATCTGCTCGACAACTTCTATATTTGTGACTTAACATAGATTATGATACTTAATAAATTATTAAATTAACCAAAATGGGTGAACAACTTAGTCATAGTTTAGAGCCGCTTGCTGCTTGGTTTCGTGGTTTGGGTACACCTGAGCCCATTGTGCATTGGGGCCATCCCTTGATGATGGGCATCGTTGTGCTTCTTATGGGCAGCTATGTCGTCTATACAGGATGGCGAGGTAGAACTAGCACTCCAGAAAGTCAAGAAGCAATCCAAAGCTTTGCTGAGCATCGCAAAGTAGCCCCTTTGATGTTTCTTTTCATTGCTATGGGCTACACAGGCGGAGTTCTATCTTTGGTGATCCAAGAACAGCCCATTCTAGAGAGTCCTCATTTTTGGACTGGTTCATTGGCTATTATTCTTCTGTCAATTAATGCTGCTTTGGCTGCTATTGGCTTAAAAGGTTTCTTAAGAAGTTCTCATGCCTATATAGGCAGTCTGATAGCTGTAGTATTAGTTGCCCATATAGTATTAGGTCTCAAGTTGGGATTATCTTTATAAATTCACCAAAACTGCCTAATCAAGATGCCCTGGACTGTTATACCTGAAGGCGAAGAAAGACAGGTAAAAATTGTCAATAGCTCATCAATCGATGGGACACCTATAGCTTATATAGTGGTTCTCTCTGCGATTGTAACTGCACTTTCTTTTATTCCTTTTTCCATTGTGCTTGGCTCAGGTGGAAGTATGCCCTTGAGCCAAGGGGTTTTCCCTTTGCTTGGTTGGCTATTAGGGCCAATTGGCGGGGCCATAGCTAGCGCAATAGGTAGTATGGTCGGCGCATTTTTAGCTCCCTATACTGCAGGAATACCCATTGTCTCGGTTTTAGGTGCCACTGTATCTAGTTTTATAGCTGGAATTATGATCTATGGCAAAGGTCGAAGAGGCAGTTGGCTATTTTTGATAGTTTTGTTTTTGTTAGCATTTTATATTTACGGTAATAGGGCAATTGTTCAAAATGGCATTCCTGTAAATATTTTTCTTGCCGGAAACTTTATTGAACTATCTAGTTTTTTATTGTTTATTTTACCTACTCGCAGAAGGTTTGCCTGTTGGATAGGTGATTCTAACTTAGCTCTAGTTGCTTTAGGTTTATTTGCTGGTACTTGGATTGCCAGTGGACTATCACATCTATGTTTGGCAACAATCACCTATTCTATTTTTAACTGGCCCAAAGAAGTATGGCTAGCTTTGATTCCTATTATTCCTTTTGAAAATTTAATTCGCTCACTTGTTGGATCTGCTATTGGCACTGGGGTAATTGCTGGCTTGAGAGCAATCTCTCTAGTAAGATCAGCAGAGGCAATTTATTAAGAGCATGGAAATTATCGCCAAATTAGACAAAGTATCTTATATTTATGAAAACTGCCAAGATTTAGTACTTAAAAATATTTCCCTAGATATTTATAAAGGCGAGTTTTTGGGGATTATTGGACCTACTGGCGCAGGTAAAACGACACTTTCTCTAGTGCTAAATGGCATTGTGCCACAGTTTTATGGTGGACGTTTTTTTGGCTATGCCGAGGTTGCTGGACTTGATACTCTTACTAATCCAGTTAGTAAATTATCCCGCTATGTTGGAGCAGTTTTTGAAGATCCTGAAACCCAATTATTGGCAACTTCAGTCGAAAATGAGATAGCCTTTACCTTGGAAAACTTGTGCTTACCTAGAGAGGAAATTTTGGCACGCATCGCGAGAGCTTTGGCTGCAGTTCGCCTAGAGGGAATGGAAAAAAAACAGCCCAATGAACTTTCTGGAGGACAAAAACAAAGATTGGCGATTGCCTCCGCCTTAGCGCTTCAGCCGGCACTTTTAATCCTAGATGAACCAACTTCTCAGCTTGATCCGGTTGGTTCACAGGAAGTATTTGCTACGGTTAAAGAGCTAAATCGCATCCTGGGTATGACAATTGTTATGGTTTCTCATGCCGCTGAAGAAATGGCTCAGCAAGCAGATCGCCTGGCTATCTTAGAAGCAGGAGCAATCAGCGCCCTTGGCAGCCCAAATCAAATCTACTCTCAAATCGAGCAACTAGAAAGAGCTTCCCTGCGCGCTCCTCAAGTAGCCAAGACTTTTTGGGCAATTAATAGCCGTGGTATTGCTTTAGAAAAAATTCCGGTCACCCTTGAGACAGGTTTAGCTATTTTACCTAGTCTAACTAGTTACTATCATCGGCCTGTTTGGCAAGATCCCCCATCAATCAATTCCAATATTCTTCTAAAGGCAGAAAACCTCTCTTATACCCATAGCAATGGAACCGAAGCTCTAAAAAATATTTCTTTAGATATTTGCTCTGGTGAATACTTGCTAATTATTGGCCAAAATGGAGCGGGTAAGACTACATTGGTAAAGCATTTTCTCAAGCTGCTCAGCCCTACCAAAGGAAGTGTTTCTCTTAAAGGAATTTCTCTAGAAAATCTCTCTACTAGTGAGCTGGCACTTTCTATTGGCTATGTAGCGCAAAATCCTGACAATCAGATTTTTAACTCTACTGTCGAAAAGGAAGTTTCTTTTGCCCTTACTAATCTTGGTTACCCTGCCAAGGAGATCAAAGAAAAAACATGTCAATCTCTTGAGAGCATGGGCTTATTAGAGGCTAGAAACCTTCACCCTCTCTCACTTTCTAAAGGAGATCGCGCCAGGGTTGTAATTGCTGCTATTTTGTCAATGGATCCTGAAATTATCATATTTGATGAGCCAACTACTGGGCAGGATTATCAAGGTGCTAAAGCCATCTTGGAGATGACCCGCCAGTTACATCAAATGGGTAAAACTGTTATAGTCATCACCCATCACCTTTATCTGATGCCTGAATATGCTCAAAGAGTGGTAGTAATGGGGCAAGCGAGAATCCTTCTTGATGCGCCAATTCGCCAAGCCTATCATGAGAGTGAAATTTTAGCCAAAACCTATCTAGTTCCACCACAAGAGGTATTGTTAGCTCAAGAGCTAGCAAGGCTTTCGGGTATTCCTTCTCCTTTGTTAACTTCAGCGGAAATTGCCGCCAGTTTTGACCTTTAAATAAACTCTATGTACAATTCCCTTTGGCAAGCGACACAAAAAAACTCTTTAATATCTTGGCTAGATTTTCGCAGCAAATTAGTCATGGTTATAGTGATCACCTTGATTGCTTTTACTTGGGAAAGTCCAATCACCTCTGGAATACTTACAATTTTGGTGGCTTTAGCTTGTTTATTTTCAGGGATTAAACTAAATTATTTGGCAACTATTTTAAAATTCATGTTGCCTTTTTACTTGTTTTTGTTGCTCACGATGGGCTTTTTTAATGTAGAACAAGTAAAGGTTTTAACTAACAAAAGCGAACTGACAGCTTTGCTCTCAATCAAAGGTTTTAACCTTACTTTAGAAGGAATACTCTATGGATTGAGTGTTATTTTTAAGACACTTACTATGATTTTAGTCATTCCTCTAGGGATTTTTACAACCGATCTCAATCAAATGATTGTCGGACTAACTAAAATAAAAGTGCCCTACAAAATTGTCTTTATCTTTTCTTCAACCTTGCGGTTATTTCCATTATTAGCCCAAGAATTAGAAGGTATCATTGATGCCCAAAAACTCAGAGGTCTGTCAATTGAGAAAATGGGACTGCTGCGCAAGGCAAGGGTCTATGCTGCAATTGCTATCCCGCTGATTTTAAATGCAATGGTAAAATCCCAAAAAATGGAAATAGTCCTACAAACAAAGGCTTTCTCCGGAGACAACAATCGTACTTATTTAAGTGAATCTAAACTGAGTGAAATAGACTACGCTTTTATAATCTTTTTTATTGTTTTACTGATTGTAGTACTAGTTTTGTATGTTGTCTTTGGAGTTGGTAAGTTCTGGTGGTTGCTCAAATGAATAACTGTTTTCCAGTAATTTTGGTCCCTCAAGGCAGGGAGTACCAAGCAGTCCTCAAAGGAATAAAAGGTAGCTCTATTGAAGTAATTCCCATTCCTATAGGTAAAGCCTGTATAGATGTTCTTAAAAAAAACAATATTCAACAAGAGTCAATATTATTAATGGGAGTAGCAGGATCTCTCTCAGCGCAATTGCAAGTAGGGGACGTTGTCGGTTACCAAAGCTGCTTTTTATACCAGAATCAACAAGGAGTACTAGCTAAAAAGCTGACCTGCGCCAATTTTTTTGCTGATACCATAACTTCTGTTCAAGGATTAACCAGCGATCTTTTAATAGCCACCTCTGAGCGAAAGCAAAAGCTATCCAAATATGCCCAAGTAGTAGATATGGAGAGTTATTATGTGCTTGAATTATTCCCTACAAAATCTATAAAGGTTCTAAGAGTTATCAGTGACAATTTTCAACAAAACCTTCCAGATCTCAACTGCGCAATCAAAAGTGATGGCAAAATCGATAGTTTGGCTTTAGCTTTAGCTATGCTGAGAGAGCCTCAAGCCTCTGCTCATCTAATATATGGCTCTATTAAGGCGCTCTCTAAATTAGAAGCACTAGCTGGAGAAATAATCAAATTACCTCAATTTCATTCTCGCGCAGATGGACTTTGAATTTTTGCTCAAACTCTACTATTACAGGCAGATTGGGACTGATGACGCGGCCTTGCCAGTCATTTAAAATATTTATGATATTGCCCTCTAAGCCCTGTAGATTGAGGGGCTCGCTCTTATGCTGAGGATGATGATAAACCAGAATAGAGTCAGTAACACGAACGCGATCGCCAACTTTCATAATTCTCCCAATATACTCTCTACAACCCTACAAACAGTCCTTAATCAGAATACCATTATCTAGAGCGCTTTTGTTGAGCTCAAAAGCTTTAGGTATTTCTGTTCTATCTGGTCCCATTGGTAATTTTCCTCGACAAAGGTATTACCCTGTTTACCTAGTTGATTCCAAGTTGCCTGAGGAATGCTCTCTAGAAGATAGATAAACTCTTGCTGGCTACTGTACCATAATCCAGCATTTGAGCGGCGACATTGTTGCACTAGGACTTCACATTCGCCGTTGACTAAAACTCCTTTGCTCATCTGCCATGCTTCCAAAAGTACTAGGGAGAGACTTTCATAAGGTGATGGCATAATCAGTAGATCACAATATGTCAGTGCGCTCCATTTGGTTTGCTCATCCACAAAACCTAGGTAGATCACATCTTGGTGCTTAGGAATAGGCATTTGGGCCTTGCCTAAGAGAATTAATTTTTGGGGAGAATTAACTTTTTCTTTATAGGCAAGAAAGTTGTTAAAAAGCTCTTGGCAGCCTTTAGATGTATCGATCCTACCGATATATAACAAAAAAGATCCATAATTGGCAAAGCCCTGGGTAACTAAAGGCGGTTTTTCTAGCGCTAGTCCTGCGACATAACCTGACCAATGGATATGGGGAAAAAGAGTTTCTAAAAAAAATTTTTCCTGCTGGGTATTAAACATAAAACCTTGTGGCAGGGCAAAAAAACCTTTCCACAAACTCAGATAAATACACCATTCATCATGAGCCAGGGGAACAAGATATGCTTTATCTGCCACTAAAGGAAGTCCAAAATAGGTAGTTGCATAGAGATAGGTAAAAAAAATAAAGGCATCATAGTTATCTTTTTGCTGCCAGAGATAAACTAGTAGATCGCTAGAGAATGGTCCTTGTGCCTTCATCCATTTTTCCTCTTCCTCTAGTGAGCTTTCTAGAAAACGATAGCTTATAATTTGCGATAACTCGGCAAATTCTTCAAGATTACGTAAGCGATCCAATTGAAAACGTCTGGTCTTAACTCCTGCTATTTCTGTTGTTCCAGGTGGGTAGAAGTTTTCCCATGTGAGGTAATCCAAGGCGCAGGTAGTTAAAATTTCAACATCCCAATACTTAGACATACGCTGGGCAATTTTTAGACAGTGAAATTCTGCGCCTCCATTAACTTCTAATCCACAGCGCTGAACCACCAAAGCAACTTTAAGCATGATTTATTTTAACCATTATGTTCTAATTTAGCTTTGATGTTTTCTATTTCCTGGAGTAGTTGTTCATTGACTTCTAATGATAATTTAAGCGCGCCTATTAAACTGAGATTAATTTCTCTTTGATCTTTAAAAAGAGCGGCTAAAATCTTTAAAATAAGTGGCTTAAATACCAGAGTAATATTAAAGGGAAAACGACTGAGTTTATCTGGCCATTTTTGTCTGATTATTGAGCGCTCTTGAGCAACTTTTAATATTTTTTTTACTTGAGAGAGCAATAATTTCTTTTGGGCAAGTTTATTGAGCGTCATGCTGTCAGATTTATTTGCTGAATCAACTTGTTGATTGATTTGCAGATGAACCATCTTCATCAATTCATCGACATCAATTTTGGCTTGATTATCATCCATAACTTCATATTCCTAGGTTTTGATAAATTTCGGCTATTTTTTGTAGGTATTTTTCCATAGTGAATATCTTAGCCCTTTGCTGAGCTGCTTTGGCTAATTTCTCTCTCAGTTCATTATTGTTGATCAGATAATTTAACTTTTCAGCAATATCTTGAGTATTATAAGGATCTACATATAAGGCAGCATCACCTGCTACTTCTGGTAAAGATGAGATGTTAGAAGTAATCACTGGAGTGCCAAAACTCATTGCTTCTAGGACAGGAAGTCCAAATCCTTCATAAAGGGATGGGAAAATAAAACAAGTTGCTCCTTGATAAAAATATTGCAACTCCTGTTTACTTACATAATCCAATAAAATAACTGAAGATGTATTGATATTTTTTAGTTCTTCTTGCCAAAGCCAAGCTTTTTTACCAATGATCACCAGAGGCTGCTTCAACCTAAGTTGTTGATAGGCTTCTATTATTCTTTGAACATTTTTTTTAGGTTCAATTGCTCCAACAAATAAAATATAATTATTTTTTTCAAGTTGATATTTTTCTAGAATATTGTTATTTGTAGAATCAATTTTTCTAAAAATAGTTGGTTGGTAAGTAATATGGATTTTCTCTTCTGGATAATTGAATAGCTCAATGATATCTTTTTTGGTACTTTCTGAAACAGTAACTATACAGTGAGATTCTTGCAGAGAAATATTAATTAGTTCTTTAAAAAATCTTTTATTGTCTAAGGTGAGATGTGGTAATTTGAGAGGAATTAAATCGTGAATTGTTGTGATTTTTAACGTATTTTTAATAGTTATTGGCAGAGGGTAGGTTGCATGCCAAATATCTATATTGGGCTGCTTGATCTTAAACTGCGATTTGATACCCAACCCTTTAAATAAAAGATTAGATACTCTATAACATTTATATTTTGTAAGTAGCTGATATTGAGCGAGAGGCTCTTGTGGATTTATTTGGCGACTTGTCAAGACAGTAGTTGAATAGCCTAAATGCTTAAGAGCGCTTAGGAGATTCTCTGAATATGTCTTGATTCCAGTGCCCTGGGGTAGCTCCAGATTGTAACCATCAACCAGGACATTTAAACTCATGTTTTTGTTTTCTTAGAGAAGATCCATAAAGTTGGCTTTCCACAACCGAAAACAGCTCCAGCCCAAAACAAGGATAATGATACCACTTAGCCAAGATTGTCCAATCAGAGATAAATCAGGTAGCTGACCAGAGAGGGCAATTTGCCTGATGCTTTCAATAATGGGCAAAAGGGGATTTAAAATCAAAAACTGTCTAGCTCTTTCGGGCACAATTATAGCCGGGTAAAACACTGGTGAGGCTATCCAGATCACAAAGCACAATACTTCATAGAAGTAGGACAAGTCCCTAAAAAACACATAGAGAGCAGAGAGAACAAAACCTACTCCTGTACATACCAAGATCAAAGCAATCAAGGGTAAAGGTAGCGCCAAAATATTGAGCACACTCATATGAGATCGCACAGCAGTCACAATTAGCAATAGAGGCAATGGCCCCATGAATAACTGAATGACATTAGAGGCGATCATTGAAAGGGGAAAAATGGACAGAGGTAACTTTACCTTATTGAGCAGAGCGCCATTGTATACTATGCTAGCTAGGGCTTGAGATGTCGAACTATTGTAAAAGTTAATTACTACAAGACCAGTAAAAGCAGCTAGCAGATATTCAATAGTTGAGTTGTCATAATATTTTTCAAAGGTCGTGCCAAAAATAACTGTGTACAGCCCAGTCATAATAATGGGAGTCATCAAAGACCAGTAAACTCCCAAAAGCGAACCCCTATATCTTGTATTGATGTTCCTCTTGACTAATACCTGAAGCAATTCCCAGTAACGTGAAATTTCAGAATTCAGGAAGCCTGCTTTGATTAAAGGGGTCATGTAACGATAGTCTAAAATCTAAGTCTCTCTAAACACTCTATAAAAGTTGAGTTCTTCTGTCAAGGCAAAATCAGGCTTTCCCAATTAGCAAAAGCCTGGCTTGGGAAATTTCAAACTAAGAGACTAAGATTTTTTTGCCTCCAGATAGATCAATGCATCAAGTCCCATGATTAGAGCGATTATACTCACAATACCGGCAACAAGGAAGATTACCATATCCTAAACCTCAGAAGGCTAACGCTAACATTATCGCCAGTCGGGACAGGGTTGCTGCGATCTTTTTTAAAAATCTTAATATTTTTTTCCTTTTTTAATTTTCCTCTTTTGTTTATGATCCAACCTCGCCAATATATACAGTAATAAAGACTAGTCGGGTTTAACCCACATCAATGTCTGTCCATACTCGACTGGTTCTCCATTGGAGACCAATATCTCCATGACTTGTCCAGAAACTTCAGATTCTATATCGTTCATTAATTTCATCGCTTCGATAATACATAGCAGTTGACCGGTACGAATCCGATCGTTTACAGCGACAAAAGGTGGCTCCTCTGGCGCCGGAGCCCGATAGAATGTCCCAACCATAGGGCTAGTAACGGGAACATAGTTACGCTCAAGAGGTCCAAGTATACTCTCCTGCGCAGTCACAGGAGGTGCTGCAACAGGTTGAATTACCGTTTGAACTACTTGAGGCGGTTCCTGAGGAACAGAAACCGCGGCAATAGTAGCTTTGGATGTTACATCTTTGCGAACCGTCAGCTCAAAGTCATCACTTTTTAGGGTCAATTCCGTGATATCAGTTTGAGCTAGCGCGCTTATAAACTCACGGATCTCACTTAGATTAATTGGCACAGAACACACGTCCTAGTTTTAAGGATTATCCACGACCAAGATACTTGTCCTCACGAGTATCAATACGGATTTTTTCACCTACCGTAATGAACAAAGGAACCATTACCTGTGCACCAGTCTCAACAATTGCGGGTTTTGTCCCCCCGGTAGCGGTATCGCCTTTAACCCCTGGATCGGTTTCAATAATTTCCAGGGTTACGGAGTTGGGAAGTTCCACCTCAATAACTTGATCTCCCCAAAAAAGGACATTAGCCTCCATACCTTCTTTAAGATACTTAACGCCATCACCAATTTCTTGGGCAGCAAGACTGGATTCCTCAAAGGTTTCCATATCCATAAAGACATACCTTTCGGTATCTTTATAGGTAAATTGCATATTTTTCTTTTCAATTGTGGCTTGAGCTACTGTCTCTCCTGCACGGAATGTACGTTCAACCACGTTGCCAGATTGAACGTTTTTTAATTTGGTGCGGACGAAGGCAGCGCCCTTGCCTGGTTTGACATGGAGAAATTCAACTACACGCCAAACAGAGCCATCTATTTCAATTGTGACGCCAACGCGAAAATCGTTACTAGAAATCATGAACTGATTTAACAGCCGAGAAAGTTCAAGAACCTATTCTACAAGAAAAATGGTCTTAAACTGAGACTATTGACAACAATGCTAGTCAACTAAGAACATACAAGGGAAGTCCTATCAACTCAAAAAAATTATGGAAGTAATCTTAGAAAACTCCAAATCATTGCTCAAGAAGGCTTTAACTCTATGCCTTTCTTTGGCTTTGCTTTTCGGTTCGACCACAGTTGCAAGCGCCCAAGCTCTACCTGAGGGAACTTTAATCAGTTATTTGGCCTCAAGTAATGCCATAACAGATCCCAAAGCACTACTGCGCTACTCATTGCCCATAGATAATCCATCTATTCGTCAAATTCAAAAAGATATTGAAGATATTTCTAACCATATCAAGGGTAAACGCTGGTCTTTCATTAGTCGTGATGTTCGACAGTCTGCGCTTAATCTTTCGCTACATGGTAACGATATACTCAAAAGCATCCCACAAGAGCAACAAGGACAATCCTTGATCGATCATCTCAAAGAAGGCATAAATGCTCTACAAGAGTCGATAGAGAAAAAAGATAGGGAATCAACAATAAAAGATCAAGCAAGCGTTCTAGACACGATAACAACCATAGAGGAAATGATGGTTGTTGGGTTTCCCTTTGAGGTCCCCTCTCAGTATGCCAATCTACCCCAACTAAAGGGACGTGCTGTCATTGCTTTAGAGACAACCAAGGGCAACATCAAACTAGTTCTTGATGGCTACAATGCGCCTGTTAATGCTGGCAACTTTGTAGATCTGGTCAATCGAGGATTTTATGATGGGCTACCTTTTACCAGGGCAGAAGAGTTCTTTGTAGTCCAAGCAGGTGATCCACCAGGAGATGCTACAGGTTTCACAGATCCTTCCACCGGCAAAGATCGCACTGTTCCTTTGGAAATTCAAATTCGGGGTGAAGATAGTCCAACCTACGGCACAACTCTAGAAGATGCAGGATATTATCTGCCAGAGCTTGCTCTTCCTTTCAATGCCTATGGTGCCATTGCCACAGCAAGACCTGAAAATGATCCCAATGGAGGCTCTTCACAGTTTTTTCTCTACAGGTTTGATACTGAGCTAACCCCACCTGGTTTTAATTTAATGGATGGTCGATATTCCGTATTTGGCTATCTGGTTGAAGGCAAAGATGTTCTAGATAAAATTACTACTGAAGATAAAATTGTTTCAGCTAAAGTAATTTCTGGTTTAGATAATTTAGTCAAATCATAGAGGAGAGTCTAGGATTATTGGTTAAAGCGGGAGATTTTGCGAATGTAGTTTAAAACTATTGAGCTCGCCGGCGATTGCTGCTCCTGCATTAATCAAAACTGTGATAACTGGGTCAACTCCTAAAAATACTCCCAAAAAGACAGCGCTCAGGTTAAGTGATGTGGCAATACCTATGCTTTGGTAAATCGTAGAGATGGTCTGTTGGGCTAAAGCGATAGATTCTTCAATGTTTTGAAGATCATCTTGGTCTTTAAGTGCAATTTTACTGCCATCTTGGCCAAGAACCAAATAAGAGCCCTCTATATAAGCGAGATTTTTGCCTTGCTCTTGGGCTGAGTCATTAGATACAACGAGCGCATCTACTTGAGCTAACTTTTCTAAAGTTTTGCCATCGGGAATATAAACGCCGTATTGTTCTGCTTTTTCCAGGGCAGATACTACAGCTAGAGGAGTGATACCCCTCAAAGAAAGTCCGAAGTTTAAAGGAAGCCAAGCGCTAGCTCGAGAAAAGTCGTTTGTTACTATACCAGTAATACCAGCTAAAACTAAAATAGGTATGATTGATCTTTGGGCAATGGGTTGAATTTGCCCTAACAGTTCTGTTTCTGTCAATTTTGGATCTTGGGGAAAGTTTAATTGATTCTCTATTTGCTTGATATTTGTCTGTCTGAAATTTTCCCCAACTTGCGATAAATTTAAAGCCAAAGCGGCAGCTACTGGATTACCTAGTAACAATTGAGAGCTCAGCCACAGCGCATCTACACTATCAAAATTGATTGAATTTTCCCTATTGCTGCTGACTCTTTGCCATAGGGGTCCAGCAGCAGCTAGAATTATTCCACCTACTACGACTAAAGGTAACTCAAAAGGCGCTGCAACTACACTTGTGACCAATGCCAAAATAGGTAAAGCCATATTATTTTCTTGTTGGCTAATTAGACTATTGGTAATAGGCTCACTTAAAGTGGCTTTACGAATTATGTGATCAAGATAGTTTAAAAAATCTTGCTTATTGGTATTTTCCTTACTGTAAGAAACTACCAGAGAACTGGCATCTAAATTGAAACGATAATCAGTAATTATTGGACTAGATAAAATTAATTTTTCTAAGTTAGAACTATAAAACTCATCTTGCTGTAAAAGCGGAATTTTTAGCCTAAAACGATCTCCAATAGAATGAACTATATTATATTCAACTAAAGGGAGCTGAGGAACCGGTTTAGGCTTGCTGAGATTAGTTCTTTTAGTTCTTTTCATTATCTAGAAAATTAAAAAAAATCTGCTGACGATCAATATCTCAATAATATTAATCGTGAGCAGTTTATGATTTATCTGAGTTTTAATTATTCGGAAATATTTACTTCTTTGGGCTCAGAGGGAGCCTTTGAATTTTGAGAAGTTTTAATTTCTGATTGAGCTTCTGCTACTAAGTCATTCCAGGATTCACTAGCTTCAGCGATGGTTCCTTGAACTTTTTCAAAAGTATCAATACCCCATTTGATGCCACTTTTAGTCATATCGCGTCCTGATTCAGAAATTGTTTTACCAGCTTCAGTGTTGCCAAGCAGACTAACTGCGCTGCCCACGGCAAGAGCTGCTGCGCCTAAACTAAAAGCTACAACAGGCTCTATTCCTAAAAATAATGCTTCGAAATCCATATGTCCCTCTATTCAAAAACTAATCTGATTTGTTATTAATATTTGAACTACCCTAAGGGAATTCAATTTAGTTTGAATTATAGCAATTTTTAATAAATATGCAATAAGGTTTTATATTTTTTTGTTTTTTGGTAATTGAGCAAACCAAAGATCATCACTTACCTGGCTACCGATTGCCCCTCCTACTATTCTTCCAAAAATCAGGCCAGGAATACCCAAAGCAGCTGAACCAATTGCCCCTCCTACTAATCCACCTAAGGACTCCATCATAATTTCTCTTCCTCCTCTTTCTAAAACCTTCGCCAGATCCGGTATGGGCGCTTTGTTTTGCTGAAAGTTACGTAGACTATCTACTGCCACTTGGCCGCCTATGACCTGGCCAACAAAGCTGCCAATATTTCTACCAGGAATCATGCCCAAAGGTCCCAACAGCATTCTACCGGTTACAATACCAAATCCCCTACCAATAACTTGTCCGGCAGATGAGCCAACCATTCTTCCACCAAGCTCTTGTAGTGGATTATCTATAGGTAGTTTGAGATGGAATTCATCTTGCGCTGTTTGCCCTTTAAAATCTGCTGGGGTAATTTGCTGGATTGACTTGAGGAGATTTTCCCTAAAATTATGGAGACTAATTTTTGTAGATTGGTATAAAACTGTGACTGAGTTAGATTTAGGGTTTATTTTGATTTGGCTTACCCAGGCAATAGAAAACAAGAGGGTCTCTAGCCTATTTTGAAGAGATGGGTAATCTTGCAGCCAGAATATACGCACCCTCAAGCGTCCTTCTATTTGGTGGATTACTTGAACTGCTGAGCTAGTCGGGGTTTCACTAACTTGTTCGACCTGAATCACGGTTTTTCTAAAATTTAGTATGAACCAATTCTAGCAGTCTTAGCCTGTTAAAATCAGATTTATAAGTAAGGAGTAATAGCCTGATGTCCGAGAATCGAAGAAGTAAAATAGTAACCGAGGGAGTACAAAGATCACCTAACCGGGCCATGTTGAGAGCTGTAGGCTTTGGAGATAGTGATTTCACCAAGCCCATTGTCGGCCTAGCCAATAGTTATAGTACTATTACCCCCTGCAACATGGGAATTGGGGAACTAGCTAAAGCTGCAGAAAAAGGACTAAGTGAAGCAGGTTCCATGCCTCAGGTATTTGGCACTATAACCATCAGTGATGGTATATCAATGGGAACCGAGGGAATGAAATACTCTCTAGTTTCACGCGAGGTTATTGCTGATTCGATTGAAACTGTCTGTAATGGGCAAAGTCTAGATGGAGTTTTAGCCATTGGGGGTTGTGATAAAAACATGCCCGGTGCGATGATCGCTATGGCTAGATTGAATATACCGGCTATTTTTGTCTATGGTGGTACTATTAAGCCTGGACATTACAAAGGTCAAGATCTAACTGTTGTAAGCTCTTTTGAGGCAGTAGGTCAGTATAGTGCCGGTAAGATTTCCCAGCAGGAGCTAACAGAAATTGAAAGAAATGCCTGCCCAGGCGCTGGCTCTTGTGGTGGTATGTATACAGCCAACACCATGTCTTCAGTCTTTGAAGCAATGGGTATGAGCCTGCCCTATTCTTCTACTATGGCAGCCGAAGATCCAGAAAAGCTAGAAAGTACAGAAAAATCAGCTCATGTATTAGTTGAGGCTATTCGCCGCCAAATTTTACCTAGCCAAATCCTAACTCGTAAAGCCTTTGAAAATGGGATTGCAGTGATTATGGCTATTGGCGGATCTACTAATGCAGTACTGCATCTGCTGGCGATCTCTCGTACCATGGGAGTGGAGCTCAGCATAGATGATTTTGAGACTATCCGACAAAAAGTTCCGGTACTGTGCGATCTCAAGCCATCTGGTCGCTATGTGGCTACTGATTTACATCGTTCAGGTGGAATTCCGCAGGTTATGAAAATTCTCCTTAACCATGGGTTACTTCATGGAGATGCTTTGACTATTTCTGGAGAGACGTTAGCTGAAGTTTTGGCCAATGTTCCGGATCAGCCAGCAGCCAATCAAGATGTAATTAGACCTTGGGAAAATCCACTCTATGCTCAAGGGCATTTGGCTATTCTCAAGGGTAATTTGGCCATGCAAGGGGCTGTTGCTAAAATCAGTGGTGTTAAAAAACCACAAATTACTGGACCTGCCAGGGTTTTCGAATCTGAAGAGCAATGTCTTGAGGCTATTTTAGCTAAAAAGATTCAACCGGGAGATGTCCTTGTTATTCGCTATGAAGGTCCTAAAGGCGGCCCGGGTATGCGCGAAATGTTGGCCCCAACTTCGGCAATCATTGGCGCTGGCTTAGGTGATTCAGTTGCCCTTATTACTGATGGTCGTTTTTCTGGGGGAACCTATGGTTTGGTAGTTGGCCACGTTGCACCTGAAGCTGCAGTTGGCGGAACTATAGCACTGGTAAAAGAAGGCGATAGTATCACTATCGATGCTCAGGCAAAGCTATTGCAACTAAATGTCTCCCAAGAAGAACTAGAGCAAAGAGCGGCTAATTGGCAACCTCCTCAACCGCGCTATAAAACCGGAGTTTTAGCTAAATATGCAAAGCTAGTCTGCTCTAGTAGTTTAGGCGCGCTTACAGATTTAAATCTCTAATAGCTTGTTAAAATCAAGACAATAAATAATTTACAAGGGAAATTCATGTTGGTTCGTATAATTCTTGCCGTATTACTTCCTCCTGTTAGTGTTTTTCTATCTAGGGGAGTTAGTTCAGCTCTTTTTATTAATATTCTACTGACCATTATTGGTTGGGTGCCCGGCGTAATTCATGCTTTTTGGATTATCAGCAAAGAATCTTGAAAATTTGAGCTTCTTTAATCAAACATTTCAAAAATTCTAGTCAAAACGACATTAGAAAACAAGAAACCATCTGGGTCACTCAGATGGATTCTTTTTGGGCTGATTTTAACCCAGCCATTTTCACTGTAGCTTTGCAATAAGCAAATTAAGTTTTCTGTAATGGCGTAGCCAAAATCGCTTTCGAGCTTTTCTAGGCTGATTCCCTCAGCTAATCTCAGCCCTAGCATGAGGGTCTCTAATAATAAATCTTTTTTGTTATTTGGTGATTTAGGAAATTTAAATTGTTCATTCTCTAGTGAATTTACATATTGATAGTAATCATTTTGTGTGGCCGCTCTGGTGTATCGGACCCCTTGGAGGTAACTAGCTGCCCCCATGCCAAAACCATAGTAAGAGCGGTTTTTCCAATAGACTCTATTGTGCTGACATTGGTAGCCTTTGCGGGCATAATTAGAGATTTCATAATGTTCGTAGCCTGCTTGGGTTAGTTTGCGCTGCGCCATTCGGTACATATCTGCTGCAGTTTCTTCACTTGGCAAAGGAGAACAACCAGCAGCATACATCTTGCCAAAAGCAGTCACAGATTCCAAGACCAAATCATAACAAGATACATGCGTAGGAGATACTGAAATTACTTTCTCTAGCGACTCTTCCCACTGCTCTATGGTTTGATTAGGCAGGCCAGAAATTAAATCTAAACTGAAATTCTGGAAGTTAACTTGCAATAAAAACTCCAATGAATCCCAAATTTGCTCCAGGTTATGGGATCTGCCACAGGTTTTGAGTAATTCATCTTGAAAAGCCTGTACCCCTAAACTAATTCTGTTGATGCCTAGATTTTGATATTGAATTAGCTTATCTGCTGTAAATGTACCGGGATCTATCTCAATGGAGATTTCACTATCTGGGCTGATGCCAAATTTCTTTTCTAGAGCTTGGATAATTTTGCTCAATCCCTCAATAGGTAGCAATGAGGGGGTTCCTCCTCCAAAAAATATAGTCTTGAGGGGTTTGCCTAGATTAGCACTGTGGCTGATTTCTTTTTCTAAAAATTCTATGTAGCGATCTATAGGGGGAAAGTGAGCAGGATCGCTTTTATCTCCTATGACTGAAATGGGAAAGTCACAATAAAAACAACGACGACGACAAAAGGGGATATGGATATAAGCTGATTCAGGGATTGTCCAGAAAATTGAGGTAGTCAATTACACTTTAAAGGTTTGGCTATTGAGTATGCGGACTATAATTAAGGTAGACCCCAACTAGATAGTTTGAAATTACTATTAAGATGGGTTCTTGCAATTATAGGTTCTGATTGATTATGCTAGATGCCGTTATCATTTTGTTATTCGTTGTTGCATCGGCAGGGGTGGGATTTACTAGCGTAGATCTTCTGCCAGTTGAGATTCATGAACAAATTTCTAATATAGAAGCCCTGCGTTGGTTAGCCGGTGGATTTGCCTCAGTAATCGGACTGGCAATTGGTTTGGTCGCTCAGACTACTTACCGCCGACTTGAGCTGAGAATTCGCAAAACTCCTATTGAGGTTATTTTAACGCGCGCTGTCGGTTTGGTGATTGGCCTTTTGATTGCCAATTTAATGTTAGCGCCAATATTTCTGCTGCCTATTCCTAAAGAGTTTGTCTTTATCAAACCGTTAATCGCCATTTTAGGTAGCGTGATGTTTTCTTATTTGGGAGTTGGTTTAGCTGATACCCATGGGAGAACTTTTCTGCGCCTGATCAACCCTAATAGTATAGAGAGTCTTTTGGTGGCTGAAGGAACCTTGAAACCATCTCCTACTAAGATTATTGATACAAGTTGTATTATTGATGGCAGAATTGAACCTCTTTTGGAAACTGGCTTTATTGAGGGGCAAATCTTGGTGCCTAGATTTGTTTTGCAGGAATTGCAGCAGTTGGCTGATGCCAATAATGATCAAAAAAGGATGCGCGGTCGACGGGGATTAGACATATTAAATCGTCTGCAGGAGCTCTATCCTGAGCAAATAATCATACATCCTGCTGATTATGAAGATATCTCAACGGTTGATGCAAAATTGGTTCGTCTCTCCCAGGAAATCAATGCCATTCTTTTGACCAACGATTACAATCTCAGTAAAGTTGCTAATCTCCAGAAAGTTTCTATTCTCAATGTCAATGATTTAGCCCAGGCTGTTAGGGCTATCTATTTACCTGGGGATACCTTGGAGCTGAAAATACTCAAGTTAGGCAAAGAACCAACTCAAGGGATTGGCTATTTAGAAGATGGGACTATGGTTGTTGTAGAAGAAGGTAAGGACTATTTAGGTGGTAGTGAAGTCAGGGTGATCGTAACTTCGGCTTTGCAGACTGCTGCTGGTAGAATGATCTTTGCTAAAGTACCTGTTTTAGTCTGAGATGCCCTTACTACCCTCGATTATCATAGCTTTGAGCTGCCCCTCTGAGCCTGTTCTTTCGCGCTTGCAGCGATATAGTGTCACCAAAACAGGTGAAACTTTAACGACAATAGCTCAAATCTATAATCTTTCTCCTCAAACACTAGAGAGGTTTAATCCCAATTTGGGTGAAAAAGTACTGCCAATTAATACGACAGTTACAATTCCTCCAGTTAATGGAATGCCTATTCAAGCCCCTGAGGGTTCCTCTTGGCAGGACTTGTCCAACTACTATGGGATTAGAGCTGATGTTTTATTTGAGCTCAATGGCTGCCAAAAAAAACCATCTCTTGTCTTTATCCCCAGCTTCTCCAATCAAACTTTACCAGTGAAGCCAAAAGTTATTAGCTATACTGGATTTTCAGGCTATCCCTTACCTAAAATAGCTAAAATCGGCTTGGGCTACGGTTGGCAAAATAAAACATCTGCCCAAAAAGATCAAGGTAAGTTTTTTCACAGCGGCATAGATCTACTAGCTGATTTTAATAGCCCAGTTTTGGCAGTAGATAATGGAACTGTTGTCTATGCTGGAGTGGAGAAGGGCTACGGTAAGCTAATTATCATCAATCACAATGGAGTATTGCAGAGTCGTTATGCCCAGTTGAACCAAATTAAGGTCAAAATAGGCAGCTCAGTAAAAGCAGGACAAGTCATAGCAACCGTGGGAGTCAGCGGGGATCCTGATATAACACCAACTCATCTGCATTTCGAAGTTCGCCTCAAGCAGCCTGTGGGATGGATTTCTCAAGATCCTATGTTGTATTTGGTTCAAAAAACTCAATAATGTCTGATGCTAGGATGCTTTAATATGGATCCAAAGACTGTTCAAATCCAGTCTTGCTCAAAAAACCGCTGGACTTACGATGACTTCTATCGTACCATCTCAAGCCAAAACTCAAGAAAATTCCTCTTTTCGTTCTTTGTCAACTGGTAACTCTACTATTTTTAGCTTTTCTGAAAAAATAGAATCTATTGATCTACTGAGATTTTTACAAAGAGTTTCTCAATATTATCCACTTCATTTTTATTGGGAAAATCAACAGCAACAAGAGTCAATTTTAGCCTATGGAGTGGCTGAATATTTCCTTCTAGATCAAGGAGATAGATTTCAAGAATCACAAAAATTTTTAGATGCTTGTTTTAAGCGAATAGTCCCATTAGGAAAATGTTTTCCTCATCTATTTTTTAGCTTTACTTTTTTTGAATCTGCGCAACAATTTCAGCCAAGCTCTACAGTTTTTTTGCCTATTTATGAGATAGTATGCAATCAAGATGCTTATTATTTAATTATTAATGTAACTAAAGATAAACAAGATAGTATAGAAGCGCTGCGCCAGCAATTTTTTGATCATTTAGCAGAAAGCTTGACTTTTGAATCTTTCGATTATCCCGTAAGATCACCATCTGATTTGAGCTTTAATACTTCGATTGATTTTATTACAGCAGTAGAGTCAGTACTGCGCTCTATTGATGAGCAGAAAATCAGCAAAGTTGTCTTGGCTCATGCTCTAGATATCTATGCCAAGAGTAACTTCAACATAGCAGATATTCTAGAGCAATTAAGGTTACAGCATAGAGACTGTCATATTTTTTCCTTTGGCAATAGCCATGATGAAGCATTTTTAGGGGCAACTCCTGAGCGCTTAATTAGTATCAGAAATAGACTGTTGCTCACTGATGCGCTAGCTGGTTCAATCCCTAGGGGAAACAATACTCAGCAAGATTATCTATTAGCCCAACAATTACTAAATAGTGAAAAAGAAATCAGAGAACATCAAGCTGTTAGCAATTTTATCTATGAAAGTTTGCAGCAGTTGGGTTTGCAACCGCAGTGCTCCAAACTCCAGATCTTGAAACTCTCTAATATTCAGCATCTGTGGACTTCAATCTATGCCCATTTACCAACTTCAATCAAAGCTTTAGAAATTTTACAAAAGTTGCATCCTACTCCTGCTGTAGCTGGCGTACCTACTAATGTTGCCTGTGAGCGAATACAAGAGCATGAAAAATTTGATAGAGGCCTCTACGGGGCGCCTTTGGGTTGGATAGACTATCAGGGAAATTGTGAATTTATAGTAGGTATAAGATCTGCCTTGATTCGGAGAAACCATGCGCGGCTCTACGCCGGAGCTGGGATTGTCGCAGGTTCAGATCCCTATAAAGAATTGGCTGAAATTGAATTGAAGTTCCAGGTCTTATTAAAAGCTTTGGGTTATTAAATCTATAGTTGTCACTAGATATTAAAATTATTAATGGTAAATAATTATTATAATAAAAAAAATAGCTCAAAGGCATCTTTAGTAAACCTAGCTGATTGGGTTACAATCAGGATCGGCTCATTTGAGAAAAAAATAAAAATTCCTGATAAAAAATGTTTGCTAAAGTTCCGTTGGCTCTGTTGGGTTTGAGTATTGGCAGTGTATTGACTGTTGTTGGTTTTGTGGCCTATGCCACAGGTAATTCGACGCTTAATTTAGCGGGTTTTTTCTATGGAATACCTTTGTTATTAGGTGGTTTAGCGCTCAAAGCAGCAGAATTAAAGCCCATTGCTTTTAGTGTGCCAACTTCTAAAGAAATTCTAACTTTACGTAAAACACAGGCAACTGCAACCCAAAAACAGATTATCAGAGATATCACCCGTTATAGATATGGCCAAGAAGCTCACCTAGATGAAGCTCTCCAGAAAGTGGGGCTTAGACCTACTGACGAGGAGCGGCCTGTTTTGATCTCCTTAAGAGAAACTACTATAGATGGTCGCTACAGCTTGGTTTTAGAATTTGATTCACCCCTGGTTTCTCTAGAGAGCTGGCAGGAAAGAAAAGAAAAAATAGAAAAGTTCTTTGGACCAGGCATTGTGGTAAAAATTGAGCAAGTAGAGCAAAGCCGAATAGATCTATCAATGATAGCTTTAGATCTAAAAGAAAAGTAAAGTTTGAGTAATTCTCTCTAACTCCAAATCAGAAGAATTCTCATTACTCCAGAGAGCCAACTCTATGCTCAATCTACCTACAAAATATTCCTGAGTACTGCCACAGTTCGAGTCTTGGATTATTTGAGCAAATTCTAGAAATGATTTTGCATATAGATTGGGATCATGATTTGTCTGTAGCCAGAGCTGACCGTTTTCGCCCATTGTTTTATACATTTCCGGATTATTGAGAAACTCTTTAAGATGTCTGTGAATATCTTCAATCTCATGATTGACTCTGACAAAGCCAACGGTATTTTCTGGCAGTTCTTCATACCAACCAATCCGGGTTACCAAGCTAGCTAAGGCGTGACTCCATATGCGCAGTTGACTTCCAGAAGCCTCTCCCATAGTTGGATATCTCAAATTAAAAGCCAAATCAGCTCTTTTGAGAGCTATCTCTAGAGTATCTTCCTCCACAAAACCATGTAGCTTCACCATATTAGCTAAAGCTAGTTTGTTAATTTTAGAAGTTATAAGATCTTTATTGGCTACCTCTCCATAAATATCTAGCCTGAAAGATTCCTTGAGAGAAAAACTAGCTAAAGCTTCTAAAATTAAATCTAAACAGCGATTGGCTCCTAAATAGCCAAAAATTACTAACTGATGAAATTGCTGCTGTTTTGGGGAGCTTTTTGATCTTGATGTATTGGGATAGGGAAGTGGTATAAAACTAACTGGCTTTTCATTTTCTTGCCTTAAGTGTTTAAATGCGCTCAGACTATGGGTGACAACGGCCAGAGAATTTTTCAGCGCTAAAGGAGTCAGGGGATAATTCGCGCCCATGAATTCAGTAGAGAGTTGACCTTGCCAGAACCTCTCTACTATTTGTTCGCATTCCTCGCCATAGTAGTACTGCATATTGGCCAGGTAGCCATCTCTATCTTCGCTATTTGTATAAAGAGCGGCAAAAAAATGTTGAAGTCGCAAATCATGTAGAACAACTATGCCAGGGCACTTACAGCTTACTTGCCATATAGGTCCATGAAAATCAGGATTATTGCCAATATGATACACATTGAGATCTCCTTGGTTGATTTTTTTCCAAGGTATATTGCCTAATTGATAGGAATTAACTTTAAAATCACGATTAATTGCCGAATCGTAAATCAACTGGTCAGTCCACAATTCAATCTCACAATAGTTACTAAAAGCAGGTAAAACCCGCATTGTATATTGTGCTATATCAGTTTTGGCAGGAGGTAAAGGGGAAAACCAATTAATTTTCATTATTTGTCAATCATGCTAGAAGTTTTTTAACAACGTTTTTCCAGTTAATACCCAACGATTGATAATAACTATAAGCTGCTTTTCCCAATTTTTCGCTCCATTGGCGATTTTCCCAAAGCTCGTCAATGGCAGCGGCTAAACTTTCAGCATTTGGCTGGGCAATCAATCCTGTTTCTCGATTGCGCACAAACTCTAAAGGTCCACCAGAATCTTGACAAGTTACTATAGGCTTAGAAGATAACATTCCTTCAAGGGTAATATAGCCATAATCTTCTTCATATGGTGGATAAATTACAGCTAAAGCCTTTGAGTAATAGTTGATTTTTTCTTGCTCAGTTATTTTTCCTAAAAATAGAACGCGTTGTTCTAGTCCCAATTTTTCAATCTTTGCTTCTAACTCTTGAAAATAATCTCCTTCTGCTTGGCCGGCAAATATGACCTTAACTGGATTTTTAGTTTTGCCAAGGGCTTCAATAACCAGATCTTGGCGTTTGCTAGGATTGATTCTACTGGGATAAAAGAAATAACCTTCTTCGCTTTGGCAATGGAATAATTCAGCATTTTGAGGTGGATGATAAAGGGGATCTGCTTGAACACGATTGAATTTTTTTAGTCTATTTACAACATTTTGAGAATTGCCAAAAATTGCCCTAGATTCAGCAAATACTTTATTATCGGCCTGAATTATACTATTGCGAATCTGCATACCGTTGGGGTGAACTTCTAAATCACCATAGCGAGTTCCCCATAGCTCATAAGCCTGACGATGCTGATGGAGCAGCCAAATTACCTTAGAGTGATGAGGAATAAGATAAGCTGGAAATTTTAAAGCAATGAGACGATCTATTTTTTGTCCATTGGAATGGGAGAGATCCAACAGTCGAGAAATCAACATTGAATCTAATATGCGCTCTGAGGGAGAATATTGAAAAGGTATGGTTACTATTTCTGATTCATGTCCTTGAGATAAGAGAGCTTTATTGAGCTCTGCGGCATGAATTTCTGCGCCTCCATAGACAAAGGGAACCTGAACTGTAGCAATAACAACTCTCATGATTTTTTTTTAATCTCCAGCTTTAGAGATAATAATTCGGCTTCTTGATGGGCTAGTTGCTTGCGACAATTGTTTAGCTGCGTTATGGCTTGTTCCAAACGTAGGGATAATTCTATTACTTCAGTTGATAAGGCTTGATTTTCTCTCATTTGAGAGCGCATATTTTCAAATTCAGACAATAAATATTGATCTAAGTAGAGAGATTGTCGCAGCGATGATAGTACGTTGTAATTGACTTCTCTTTGATCTTTGAGGATTATATTAAAAAGTTTAAGAACGATTTTTTGAAAAGGTCTCAGTACAAAAAAGGGAAACTTGAGATATTTTGCTGGTATATTCTCTCTTGCATTGGCTCTTGAAGCTGCAGTATCTATTAAACGCTTGATACTAGAGAGTTGGCCAGACATTGTAGATATCTCAGCAGGGGAAGAATTATCAAATTTGTCCCCTTTGGATCTTCGCCAAGATATATCCCTGCGGATCTTGTGCATTAATTGGCTTGCATTAACCTCAGGCAGAGCAACTTCAGTTTTCATAATATAGAGAGAAAAGGCAAACTCTTAAATTTTCTAATTCAATATACCATATTAAAAACTACGAGATAGCTTCCTGTATTGAGCCAGATATTTTTTGAAAAGATGCGATTAACTCATTGAACTGATGCCAATCATCTTGTTCGCTGATATCTTGCCATAGAGATTCAATTAAAGGCCTTAAGGGAACATTAGAAAGATTGTTCCTATCAAGTTGAGCTTTAACTTTCTCTCTGGTTGATTGCGCCAGAAAATAATGATAGACATCTTTCCAATTTTGCCAGATTCCAGCTTGGGTCAACTCGATATTTTTTAGGATATTCGCACTATCTTCAAACCAGTCCAGATTAAACTCCCTATTGAGCAAATTGAAACATTCATGGTAGCCGATCTGAGTTTCTAAGAGCAAATCGCAGGTTTTTTGCACTAATTTAACTCCATCGCTACTTTCTTCTAATCCGAGTTTTTTGAGCATCAAAGAGCAGTAATGCTGATAGTAATGTGTTTCAAATTGAGAAAGTCCATTAGCTAGCTCGTCTTTTGGTATAACTAGGCTAAGGGGAACTTGCAGCATTTCTAAGTTCAAATGACAGATATAAGGCTGATTGCCATAGCTATAGCGACCAGTAGAATCAAAATAAGCAGCAGTAAAATTAGGATTAAAAGTGGGGATGAAAGCATAGGGACCATAGTCAAAGCTCTCTCCTGTAATTGACATGTTGTCTGTATTGAGAACGCCGTGGCAAAAACCAGCAGCCATCCACTGGGCGGCTAATTGAGCTACCCTTTTGACTAATTCAGCATAAAAAACGACAAAAGCATCTTTTTGTTTGGCTATCTCAGGATAATAAGTCTCAATCACATGAATTAATAACTTTTCAATCAGATCAGGTCTTTGTAAATAATGAAGTCGCTCAAAAGTACCAAAGCGTATGTGGGAGCGGCTAAAGCGAACCATGACCGAAGATCTAGTAGGGGATGGCTCATCGCCTCGCCAGAGAGATTCTCCCGTTTCTATCAAACTTAAGCATCTGGAGGTATTTACACCCATAGCATATAGCGCTTCAGAAGCAATGACCTCTCTGACTCCACCTTTGAGGGTCAAACGACCATCGCCATTGCGCGAATAGGGTGTTTGTCCAGAACCTTTAGTCCCAAAATCATACAATATGCCATCATTTCCTCTGACTTGACCATAGAGAAAACCTCGTCCATCTCCTAAATCGCTATTGTAATAGCCAAATTGATAGCCGTGATAGCGCAAAGCCAGCAATGGTCTAATTGATTCAAATAAGCCAAAAGCTTCAATAAAGTCATCGTCTTTGACAGATTCCATGCTGTAACCTAGAATTGGTAGCAAATGGTCATTACGAAAACGTAACTTTTGCTGAGGGAATTTGGCAGCTTCTACTATATCGTAGTACTCTTGTCCAAGATTTTCTATTGCCGGTTCGTAATTAAGTAGCAGAAATGGATTATTCATAGTCAAAAATTTCCAGTATTTATTTAATAAGTTACTAAATTATGTCAAGTTACTCCCTACATCAAGAAGATTACTATGTAATCCTACAGCCTGATCTACCGGAAGAAATTCTCACTAAAGAGGAGTTAGTAGAAAAGCTATCGAATCTTTTAAAGACTTTCCCCGATTCAGCTCCTGGTGAACTTGCCAAACTTAGTGATCTTGGAGAGAGAGCACTTTTTTTGCGCGATAACTACTGCCAGTGGGATATAGCACAGGGCGAGTATTTACAGTGGTATGCTATTCGTCTGGAAAAGTAATCTAATAAAAAGTTCCAGATTTGCGATGATGGATTGCCGTGATTCCTTCGCCTAAAACCTTACCTTGTTCGGTTGTGGCATATATCAACCAGTGATCACCGCATTCCATGCGATCTTGAACTTGACATTCTAAATATGCTAGGGATTGATTGAGAATTGGATGGCCTTTGTCGCTAGTTGCAATATCTACGCCAACAAAGCGATCTTCTCCTGGGGCAAAAGACTTCAAAAAGTGTTTCATTAATCCCACATATTGCCCCTCGGCCAGAATATTGACCACAAATGAATCTCCCTTATGTAGTAAAGATTCTACTGCTCGCTCTTTGGCTACAGCCACAGTAATTCCAGGTGGGTTAAAGGTCGCTTGAGTAACCCATGAGGCAACCATTGCCCCTTTAATTTCTCCCTGTTGGCAAGTAACAATACAGAGAGAGCCTACTATACGTCCTAGGGCTTGTTCTGTCTTGGCAGTCTGTGAATCAACAACCGATCCGCGAGCTTTACGAGAGCGCTGCATTTTTTTCAAAGACTGAGCAAAGTCAGTACCAGCTTCCTCACAGATTTTTAAAATCGCTTCATCGGGTTTAAATTTAACCCTGATAGTCTCAAAGCCAAAACGGTAGCCAGCATCTTTAAATTTATTTTCAAGAATGTCAATTGCCTCTCCACTCCAGCCATAGGAACCAAAAACTCCCACAATTTTGGTTTTATCTGAATTACCCAAAGCAATACCTAAAGCTGTTTGCACAGGAGTAGGCATATGACCGCCTAGAGTGGGAGAGCCAAAAATAAATCCAGAACAGCTATCAATACTATCTTTGATCTGCTCGGGATCTGTAGCCTCAGCATTGATGCACTCTACTTGGATTCCACTTTTGCTGATTCCTCTTGCTATTGCTTGAGCCAAAATTGCGGTATTGCCGTAGGCTGAAGCGAAGATGAGGGCAACTCTAGAATCCTGTTGCTTCTGGGCTCTCAGCCAGAAATTGTAATCTTTGGTCAGATCAATTAGTCCATATTTGACTAGAGGTCCATGGCCTGTAGCGTAAAGATTAGCAGATTTAAGGGAGATTTTTTCGAGAGCCGTTTCCACCTGTTGGGCTTGAGATGCCATCAGACAATCGAAATAATATCTTCTATCTTCTTCATAGACAGCCCAACCCTCATCGAGAACCTGCTGACCACATACATGAGAGCCAAAAAATTTGTCACTAAAGAGAACTTTTGTCTTTGGATCGTAGCTACACATTTCATCAGGCCAGCGGGGTAAGGGAGTTGGTATGAACTCTAAGCAATGCCCTAACCCTAAATCGAGAGTTTCATCACCCCTGATGATCATAATTTCTGGATTTAAGTTACTTTCGCTCTCTTTGAGAATATTGCGCAAGTAAATTGAGCCAGGATTAGATGTGATGATCTTGACCTGCGGAGCTAAAGCAAGAAAAGCTTTCAATGTGGCAAAACGATTGGGATTGATATGACCCAAAATGATGTAGTCAACCTTTAGCAGATCAAATCTGGATTGAAAGGCCATCAAAAATTCTGCAGAGAAAGATTCCCCTGGAGGATCAATCACTGCCAGTTTAGTTCCTTGGATTACATAGGAATTAGCTGTAGTTCCCCTTTGTAAACCGTACTCAATTTCAAATTTCAGTCTTTGCCAAGTTCTTGATCTTAAAACTGTCGTGCCAGTATCTATCTCATGTACTTGTACATCGCGTTGTTGTGTATTCATATAGAACCTATAGTATTAAAAGGAAAAAAGCGCACAATAGCTTTACCTATAACATTCTCAATAGGCAAAAAGCCCCATACATGAGAATCATTGCTGTTATTGCGATTGTCTCCCATCACAAAGAGCTCTCCTTGGGGAACTGTCACTGGAGGCAATTGGTAGTGAGGTGGAGAAAAAATATAATCTTCTTCTAGGGATTCGCCGTTGCGATAGACTTTGCCTTGCTTTACTTCTACGGTATCACCACTTACTGCCACAACCCTTTTGATAAAAGCTTTAGCTTTGTCATAGCCTAAATTCTGCAGTTGTTGGGGCGGCTCAAAGACAATAATATCTCCCCAGCGGGGGGGATGAAAATGATAGGACAATTTTTCTATAACCAATCTATCTCCCTGATGTAAAGTAGGTAGCATTGAATCAGAAGGGATATAGCGAGGCTCGGCAATGAAGCTTCGGATCACCAAGGCCAATATGGTAGAAATTAAGATAATTTTAAAGCTCTCTAGGATCTGGTCACGCCAATTATTGGAGTTATTGTTTTCCATCTATTTTGCTTCCTCTTGCTTTAGCTTGGCCTTTGCACTATGCCAAAGTGCTTCTAGTTGTTCCAATGTGTATTCTTCTAAGGGCTTATCTATTTGGGATTCTATCTGGGCAAGCCTCTTGATGAATCTCTCGCTTGTTCCGGTAAGTCCCGCTGAGGGATCTAAATCATACCAGCGAGCTATATTAATACAAGTAAAAAGCAGATCCCCAAGTTCTGATTCTTGATGTACTTTATCTTGGCTCTCCAGGGACTCTTTGAATTCTGCTAGTTCTTCTTCAAATTTTTCCCAGACTCCTTGAACATTTTCCCACTCAAACCCCCAACTAGCTGCCTTGCGCGATATTTTACTGGCAGAGATTAAAGGAGGAAGAGTATTGAGATATTTGGCTAATTGTTGAGATGGTCTTAAACCGGTTTCTTGGGCTTTGATTTTCTCCCAATTTTGCCCAATTTGTTCAATATTTTTAACCTGAAGCTCTGCAAAGACATGGGGATGCCGACGGATCATTTTCTCTGTAATTGCTTGGGCGATATCTTCGAGGGTGAATACTCCTTTTTCACTGGCAATTTGAGCTTGCAATACTATCTGTAAGAGGAGATCGCCAAGTTCTTCAACCATTGCTCCAGCTTCACCGGATTTAATAGCAGCTACTGTTTCATAAGATTCTTCTAAAATATAGGGCGTTAGGCTCTCTGGAGTTTGTTCTAAGTCCCAGGGGCAACCGGCAATAGGATCGCGCAGTTTGGCAATCACCTCTATCAATTTACCCAATGCTTCTAAAGTATTGGACTGGGTTGAATTATCCATGCAAAATTACCTAACGAGATTGCTTTTTTTTCTTTTTGGGACTATTGATTTTTTTAAAACTAGAGCCTAGCCAATCACTGACTGAATGACTCATAGACCCTAACTCTAATCCTACCAAAGAAGCGATGAGCTCCCATAAATGCTTATGTGCCAGAAAATCAAAAGAGCTCTGTAGAATTTTGCTTAAATCCCAGGTGATTTTATGGACAAGGCTATAGCTCAATGCCACAACAATAAAACAGATTACTAAGACATTGAGCAGATACCAAAGCCTAACCAAGGTGCCTATCAATGGACCATGTGAGATAAACGAACGATGTCGCATAGACCTTTGGTAGGGATTCCAAATCCAGCGCAATATTCCCCAGCGGGCATATTGTACAGATTTGATATCGAGATCTGGACCAAACATAAACCCACTAAAGAGAAAAGATAGTGATATCGCCACTACTATATTCCATTGTTTGGTGAGATAGAAGCTGCTTGCTCCTATTACCGGAAGAAGAAACCAAGTGATTTGATCATGGCGACGACCTGAAGGCATGAATTACTAAGTTGCTTTTTTTGCTAAGATTATGTTAATATAACAAAGTTAGATTATGGGCGGTTAGCTCAGCGGTAGAGCTCCTGCCTTACAAGCAGGCTGTCATAGGTTCAAATCCTATACCGCCCATCTTTTTCAATATGAAATCAGATTTACCTACAGCAACTTTGCTGGTTTCTTGTCCTGACCAGAAAGGTTTGGTAGCCAAGATTGCCAACTTTATCTATAGTCACGATGGCAATATTATCCATGCTGATCAACATACCGATTTCAATACCGGATTATTTTTGACCCGTGTTGAATGGCAACTAGATGGTTTTGCTCTCACTCGTGAGGAAATTGCTCCAGCTTTTGCTCAATTTTGCGCCTGCTTCGGGGCTAAATGGCAACTATTTTTCTCAGATCGCAAACCTCGTATGTCGATCTGGGTTAGCAAGCAGGAGCATTGTCTTTTGGATCTGCTGTGGCGCTCTAGATCTGGTGAATTTGCTGTTGATGTGCCTTTGATTATTAGCAATCATCCCGACCTTCAATATATCGCCGATCAGTTTGGTATTGATTATTGTCATATACCAATTACTAAAGATAATAAGTCCCAGCAAGAAGCCCAGCAATTGGAGATGTTGCAAAAATACCAAATAGATTTAGTTGTTTTGGCTAAATATATGCAGGTAGTTACACCAAATTTTATTAATCAATTTGGAGAGATAATCAACATACACCATTCTTTTCTACCAGCATTTGTTGGTGCTAATGCCTATCACAAAGCTTATCAAAGGGGTGTAAAAATTATAGGCGCTACTGCTCACTATGTGACTGATGATCTAGATGCAGGGCCAATTATTGAACAAGATATTATCAATATTAGCCATCGAGATGATGTCAAAGATTTAATCTGTAAAGGAAAAGATCTCGAAAGACTTGTTCTTGCCAGGGCTGTCAAGCTACATCTTCAAAATAGAATTTTAGTCTATGGCAATCGAACAGTTGTCTTTAAATAGCAGGGTTTTGTACTATTGCTGTTTGAAAAGCCACCTAAATTTAGTAGATGGCTTCTTTTTTATCTCTTACTTATAAATTAAACCAGTTTAGTGCGACTGTTTTATATTAAGCTCGCAGTGAATACCTATGCATCTCTTGCCAAAGACTTGTTGAAAAAAGCTTGTGTCTTTTTTTTCTGCCTGAGATCTCGCTGTTTCTAGCGTAACAACTTTTGGGTTTTTAATCTTAACGAACATTATATTTACCTCAATTTGACTTGTTGTGACATTCGATACTTTTTCTCGACTATTTTTATTGTAGGAAAATAGCGACAAAATACTGACTGGAGCTTCATATTTTGTAACATTCGATACTTTTCTATGATTTTTTCACTAAAACAGGACTTACGATAGGACACCATATATAGTGTAAATAGCTAAACGAATTTCATCCGAATAGATGGATATTTAAGTTGTTCAATAAGATGAACAGATAACCATTGATTTTTTAATTGATAAACTGTTTTAGCTGTAATACATGTCAAACGCCGATTACATCAAGCAATGCTGATGAGAGGCTCGTTTGATTTTGAAAACATCCAAGAATATCAACAGTTCATCTCAGGAGTAATAGACAAACTAAACCAAAAATGCACAATCAAATTTCAAGAAGAGGTGGCAGAATATTGAAACTCAGGCTATCAATCATGGCTGGTCTAATTCTCAATTTCTTCTAACCTTGTGTGAGCTTGAACAAGAACATCGCTACAGCTCAAGGGTTGCGCGTTTTCTTAAAGAATCTGGTCTCCCTTGCGCTAAATCTTTATCCAATTTTGATTTTTCTAG
>Ga0194055_10000171_pt1 | contig 50227 bp, 50 predicted proteins | sample SepL449m_MetaG_FD_155482 | JGI IMG/M metagenome (GOLD analysis project Ga0194055, IMG submission 155482) | Anoxic zone freshwater microbial communities from boreal shield lake in IISD Experimental Lakes Area, Ontario, Canada - Sep2016-L442-9m | ecosystem: Environmental > Aquatic > Freshwater >... | reverse complement strand
CACCGATATCATTGGCGCCGCAGCAGCATTGCGATGATGATCCAGAACGGCAATGTGACGAGCAATGCTGCTGCGGCGCCAATGATATCGGTGAGACGCTTGACCATCCGGTCCCATCGGGTGATCAGTGGGGGAGCTACCTCGAGAAGCGGGAGGCCCGAGAGGTCGGTGAGCCGAGACCTCCACGAAACGAGCTCGAAGCCACGCGGCACCAAGGAGATCTTGGTGAAGGGCAGGATCGACCGGTAGATATCGGCGGTCTCAAACCCAATGAGACCGGTCGATCCGATGATTACCCGGTCAATGGACAGTGATTGCACGAGATCGACAAGGTCATCAAGAACTCCGATGGCGTCATCGGGTGCAGGTCCGGTTGGCACAACCCAACCCACCAAGTCGAATCCATGTTGGATGGCGATGTGGGTTCGAAATCGATCTTTGCGCAAGCCAGAGTCGACAAGCAGGACCCGCACCGGCCGCTTGGTCAGTGCTCGGTGGCGCAGGATCACTCGACCGGTCGTGATCAGCACGAAACAGAGCAGTGCGATCGCCACCACGACCACAGAGGTTGACTGATGGGAGAGGAAGAGGTGGTGCAAGAGGCTCGACAGCGCCAGCGACACAATGGCGCCGAAGCTCACCCCGAACAGGAAATCCTTGAGCATGGTGAAGGTGCTCTGGTTCGGGCTGCGCAGATTCGATCGGTAGGTACCGGCAAGAGCCATGCCGAACACGATGCTAAAAGGAAACGACGCGAACGCGATGACGTTCGTCCAGTAAGCGCTGAACTGATTCGCAGTGTTCGTGGCCAGAGGCGCCACCAGAGCGAGGCCAGCCACCACGGATGTAGCACTGAGCACGAGATCGCTGACCAAGAGGCGCCACGTCCACGATGGCCCCTCCCATGGGTGGCCGCTCGACAAGGCGACGGCATCGGGAGTCCCACTGGCGCGCGCACCAGCCGAGGAATCGTTCTCCCCTTTCTGCACTGTCGTCACGCCCCCAACATTGATGTCTCTTGCCTACCCAATGGTAGATGATCGTGTCTATTGATCTGACTCAGACGGGGCAAGGGCTATGCGATTTGAGATGGCAAGTTACCCAAGGCTCCGAGGGCATGGACCCCGCCGTCCACATGGAGGATCTCACCGGTGGTGGCGGGAAGGAGGTCGCTAAGCAGAGCCACCGCTGCCCCGGCAACCGGAGTGGCGTCAGACACATCCCATCCCAGCGGAGCGCCGGCTGACCAGGCGTCTTCGAAACCACTGAATCCGGGGATCGACTTTGCCGCCATGGTCCGGATTGGTCCCGCAGCGATCAGGTTGACGCGGATCCCATCAGGTCCGAGATCTCGTGCGAGGTATCGCGACAGGCTTTCGAGCGAGGCCTTCATGACGCCCATCCAGTCATAGAGCGGCCACGCACGAGACGCGTCGAAGTCAAGACCTACGACCGAAGCCGATGGAGCGGCTTTGAGCAGGGGGTGGAAGCTGCGACAGAGCGCAGCAAGTGAGTACGACGAGATGGTGAATGCCGTGGCCGCCTCCTCTTGGCTGGCGAGAAGCATTCCCTTGCCGAGGCATGCCTCGGGGGCGAAGCCCACGGCGTGAACGAGGCCGTCGAGATGGTCAACCTGTTCGGCGACGCTAGCGGCGGCTGCAGCAAGCGAGTCTTGGTCGGCGACATCAAGCTCGATCAACTCGGGGGTTTGCGGGAGCTTGCGCAGGACACGCCGGGTCAGCGATAGGCCCCGTCCGAATCCAGACGCGATCACCGTGCCTCCCTCGCGCTGGGTCCGCTCCGCGATGGCGAAGGCGAGCGAGGCATCCGTCAGGATGCCGGTGATCAGGATTGTCTTTCCCTCAAGCAGACCCATGGGTGCAACCTACAGCGACCGGTCGTCATCTGGTGCTGTGCGATGCTTGGGGTATGCGCATTGGAATCATCGGAGGAACGGGCCCTGCCGGACGGGGACTCGCTGTCCGCTCAGCGATGGCGGGCCATTCGGTACAGATCGGGTCTCGTGACTCCGCTCGAGCAGAGGAGGTGGCGAGCGATCTTCGGGGTCGTGTCGCCGAAGGTTCCATTGACTTGGTCGGAGTCACGAACGAGGTGGCTGCGACTGCCGATCTCGTCGTGATTGCCACACCGTGGGAGGGGGCGGTGGCGACCGCCAAGTCTCTGGCCGTGGTGCTCGAGGGTCGGATCGTCGTTTCTATGGTGAACGCCCTGACCAAGGAGGGCCGAGAGATGCTGCCGCTGTATCCGCCACGAGGGTCGATGGCCGGTCAGATCTCTGCTGCTCTCCCTGGATCAGAGGTCGCTGCTTCGTTCCACCATCTACCCGCGGCTGACATGGAGAAGCTCGATTCCGGGCTCGTTGCTGACGTGCTGGTCTGTGGTGATTCGGATCGGGCGAGGGCCACCACGATTGAATTGATCAATTCGATCGAGGGCTTAAGAGGCATTGACGCCGGGAGTTTGGCGCAGGCCTCTCCGATCGAGGCGTTTACCGCGGTGTGCATCACGATGAACATCCGTCATCGAGCGCACTCGACGTTGCGCATCGCCGGACTCTGAGCAGCATCAGGAGTCTCGACCGATGACAGTCCAGTTGTATGACACCGCCCGAAGAGGGATCTTCCCGCTCGAAGCCGGACCCGTGGTGACCCTCTACAGCTGTGGGATCACCCCCTATGACACCGCACACCTTGGACACGCGGCGGTCTACCTGACATTTGACATTCTTCAGCGGCGGCTGCGCGACCTCGGCCATGAGACCAGGTGTGTCCGAAACGTGACTGATGTCGATGATGACATCTTGCGTAAAGCCCGAGAACTCAACGTGCACTACCTCGATCTCGCCGCCGAGCAAATGGCATTGTTCACTCGTCAGATGGATGCTCTCGGGCTCCTTCCGTGCTACTCGGAGCCCAGGGCCACTTCGGCGATCCCCGAGATCCTCTCGTTGATCCAAGCGGCAATCGATCGAGGAGCGGCCTATCGCTCAGGCGGAGCGGTCTACTTCGAGGCCTCGAGGTTTGCGGGATTTGGTGCCGTCAGTCATCGCGACCGAGCCGAAATGTTGCTGCTCGCTGCGGAACATGGGGGCAATGTCGACGACCCGCTGAAGCGTGACCCACTCGACTTCGTCCTGTGGCAACCTTCGCTCGAAGACGAGCCAGCGTGGGAGTCACGGTTCGGTCCCGGTCGCCCCGGTTGGCACGTCGAGTGCTCTGCATTGGCATTGCGTGAACTCGGCGAGACCCTCGACGTCCACGGTGGCGGCCGAGATCTCGTATTCCCTCACCATGAATGCGAAGCAGCGCAAAGCGAGACCGTCACCGGCAAACCATTCGTCCGGCATTGGTTGCATGTCGGCTTGGTCGGACTCGACGGAACCAAGATGTCGAAATCGCTCGGCAACCTCGTGTTCATCGACGATCTGCTCATGCGGGCGGACGCAGCGGCGATCCGTGTGGCACTGCTGAGCCATCATTATCGCTTTGATTGGGAGTGGCACGATGAGGATCTCGATCGAGCCATCGCTCGGGTTGCTGCGTGGAGAGCTTCGAGCGGAGCGGACGATGGACGAAGTTTGGCAATCGTTCGCGAGCATCTCGATAATGATCTCGATACGCCGGGAGCATTAGATGGTCTCGATGTGTTGGCAGCGGCTGGGGTGAGCGTGCGAGATGGTGCAGCCCTGCTTGGCGTTACCCTGTGATGCGACACCACCAGTGAAGAGGATGCGATGAGTTCGAAGGTGATGGTCAGACTTCCCGACGGCTCCACAAAAGAGCTTGATGAAGGTGCCACAGGAGCCGACCTGGCTGCTTCGATCGGCTCGCGGCTCGCCAAGGATGCCTTGGCGATCACGATTGACGGCGCTGAAGCGGACCTGAGTTCAGCCCTTCCAGATGGTTCGACGATTGAGATCCTGACGCCGTCCTCAGCCGCTGGTCGAGAGGTTCTGCGGCACTCGACGGCCCACGTGCTGGCGCAAGCAGTGCTTCGGCTATGGCCTGGCTCGCACTATGCAATCGGCCCAGTGATTGAAGATGGTTTCTATTACGACTTTGAGCTACCAGACGGCCAGCACTTCAGTGATGATGACCTCGGGCGGATTGAGGCAGCGATGCGGGAGATCGTGAAGGAGGACCAGAGGTTCGTCCGCTCAGAGCACACCATCGACGAAGGGCTCGCTCTGTTCGCGACGCAGCCCTACAAAACTGAGATCATCCGGACCGTGTCGCAGGGTGGCGCCGAAGTGGATGCCTCGGCTGGGGCCACCGTGGTCTCGGCCTACCGAAATTCCGAATCATTCACCGATCTGTGCCGCGGCCCTCACGTGCCCTCGACCAGACGGCTTGGTCACTTCAAGCTGATGCGGGTGGCTGGTGCGTACTGGCGCGGTGACGAGAAGCGTCCCCAGTTGCAGCGCATCTATGGAACAGCCTGGGAGAGCAAGGACGCTCTGGCCCAGCACCTTTACCGGCTTGAAGAAGCCGAGAAGCGCGACCACAGAAAGCTCGGCCAGCAGCTTGATCTCTTCAGCTTCCCCGACGAAATTGGCAGTGGTCTGGCGGTGTTTCATCCCCGAGGAGGCACGATCCGCAGGGTGATGGAGGACTACTCGCGTCAACGCCATGTTGAGGCCGACTATGAGTTCGTCTACACCCCTCACGTGACCAAGTCCGACCTCTTTGAGATCTCGGGTCACCTCGATTGGTTCGCTGACGGGATGTACCCGCCCATGGAACTCGATGACGGTCAGCGCTACTACCTCAAGCCAATGAACTGCCCGTTCCACATCTTGATTTTCCGGTCCCGGCAGCGCTCGTATCGAGAGTTGCCGATCCGTATGTTCGAGTTCGGTTCGGTGTACCGCTATGAGAAGTCAGGTGTCGTCCACGGTCTGACCCGTGTTCGAGGAATGACTCAGGATGATGCCCATATCTTCTGCACGCTCGATCAGATGGAGTCAGAACTCGAGTCGCTGCTCAGCTTTGTCCTCGATCTTCTCGGCGAGTTCGGACTCGATGACTTCTACCTCGAACTGTCGACCAAGCCTGAGGGCAAGGCGGTGGGGACTGACGAGGAGTGGCAGATCGCCGAGTCGACGTTGCGGAGGGTGGCCGAGGGTGCCGGGTTGACACTCGTCCTTGATGAGGGTGGGGGCGCGTTCTATGGACCGAAGATCTCGGTCCAAGCGCGCGACGCGATCGGCAGGACCCATCAGATGTCCACCATCCAGCTCGACCTCCAGCTTCCTCAGCGCTTCGACCTCGAGTACGTAGGCGGGGACAATGCCCGTCACCGACCGATCATGATTCATCGGGCCCTATTCGGCACCGTCGAGCGTTTCATGGCTATTTTGATCGAGCACCACGCGGGAAATTTGCCAACGTGGCTCGCTCCCGAGCAGGTCATCGTGGTTCCGGTGCGAGACGATCATGAGGACTATGCCCACGAGGTACGTACCGCACTGGCATCACAAGGGGTTCGGGTGGGTGTGGAGCCTGCGTCCGAGCCCCTCGGCGCCAGGGTGCGCAAGGCCAAACTGTCAAAGATCCCGTACATCTTGGTCGTGGGCGACGACGACGTTGCAAGCGAAACAGTGGGAGTGAACCGGCGGGGTTCCGACACGCCTGAGCGCGGAATCGGCATCGAGGACTTTGTCCTGCGGATCGTCACAGAGATCTCTGAGCACGGAGCGCCTGAGGACGAAGGCTGAAATGCTCGAACGACTCTGGGCCGGATGGAGGTCGGAGTATGTGTCGACGGCGGCCGAGCAGGTCGGCAAGGATGCGCAAGCCGGGAGCTGCGTGTTCTGTGTCCTGGCTGAGCACGGTGCGTCGGCCGAGTCGGGCGTAGTGTTCCTTGACGACATCTCGATGTGCATCCTCAATGGATTTCCCTATGGCAGTGGCCACCTTCTGATCCTGCCTCGCCGCCATGAATCGGATCTGACGAGCCTGGATAATTCCGAAGCCGATGGTCTTTGGCGTACTGCGCGCAAGGCCGTGCGAGCGATCGAGCAGGCCTACAGCCCCGACGGGATCAACCTGGGTGCCAATCTCGGCCAAGCGGCAGGGGCGGGTATTCCAGCTCACTTACATCTTCATGCTCTGCCTCGATGGAGCGGAGACACCAATTTCATGACCTCTATCGCCGAGACGAGGGTGATTCCAGAGTCGCTAGAGACGACCTGGCATCGCGTCTCGAGCGCGTGGACTCAGATAGACGCGGACGGCCAAAGCGCCGGTTGAGATCAGCGGGGTAGTACCCTAGGTCCCAAGGGCAACCGGACGGGTGCTCGTGATATTGGACCGGCAGTCACGTTGTGAGGCGGAGCTACCGGCCGAGGTTCTGGGAGGTGTAGATGTTCGATGGTCGCTGGAGGGGTGCAGTAGACAGGCGGACTGCTCCGATCGGATCGTGGCTCCAAGCGCACGGAATCACCGCTGATGTCCTGACCGCAACGGGCTTGATCTCGGCCACTGCGACGGCGGTTGCCGTGGCAGTGGGCCAGATGCACCTTGCGATCCTGCTGCTCATCCTGACCGGAGCGCATGACCTCTTCGATGGTCCGGTGGCCAAAGCGGCAGGAACCTCGTCAGTCCGCGGCGCGTTCTTCGATTCCGTCACCGACCGCGTCGCTGATGCTGTGCTCATGGGCGGAGTGGCGTGGTACTTGATCTCCGAAGGTGAAGGTCACCTCGCTCTTCTGCCACTTGCCATCCTCGGAGTGACCGCAATCGTCTCGTATCAGCGAGCGAAGGCTGAGGCCCTTGGGCTCACGGCCAAGGGTGGACTGATGGAGCGGGCCGAACGGATGATCTTGTTGGGCGCTGGTCTCCTCGACCCAGTGCTGCTCGTACCGGTGTTGTGGATTCTTCTGGTGCTGACGTCGATCACTGCGGTGGGCCGCTTCGTGCGTGTGTGGAAGCAGGCCAGCGAGGTCTCGCCCCAGGCCATCGCACGTCGCAGGGCCAAGATTGCCGATTCGCGTTGGCGCGAGTGGCGTGAGCGGGAGGCTGCAGGAGGACGTTCGGCCCTGTGGCCGGAGCGGTTCCAGGCCCGACGGGATGCCTCGATGGGGAACCGTGACGCGAGGTCTCGGCGTAGCCGTCGGCCCACGCAGCGTCCCTAGCCTCTCGCCGGTGGCCAATCGCGCCGAGCACCGTCGGTATTTGATCTGGAAGACGCTTGGGACGATCCTCGAGCAGTTGCCCGTGCAGTTCGCTGTCAGAATCGCTGAGGCATCGGGTTGGCTGGTGTCCCTCCGCCGCACTGCGGCGCGCGATTCGGTTCGCTACAACGTAGCGACCCTGCTTGAGCAGGGCTCTGATCGGCCAGTGGACCAAGCAGTGCTTACGCGCTTCACGCGCAGGGCCTATGCCAGTTATGCCCGGTATTGGGCCGAGGGTGCGACGTTGCCGGGTGCGGGACTTGCTGTGGTTCACGACCGAATTGTGATTGTGGAGGGCGTCGACCATCTCGATGCGGCCATGGCGACGGGTCGTGGGGTAATTGTGGCGTTGCCGCATGTCGGGAGTTGGGAGTGGGGGGGCGCCATGCTGTCGCGCATGGGGTACCCGATGACCGCCGTAGCTGAGGTTCTTGAGCCTCCGGAGCTGTTCAGCTGGTTCATCGCCAAGCGAGAAGCGATCGGACTGTCGATTGCCCCGTTGGATCGAGACGCCGGCAAGGTGATGCTCCGAACGCTCAGCGAGGGTGGACTGGTCGGCCTGCTCGCTGATCGGGACATCACCGGTGACGGGATCGAGGTCACGATGCTCGGGCGTCGCGCAAAGGTGCCAGCAGGACCTGCCACCCTGGCGCTTCGGAGTGGAGCGGTGCTGCTCTGCGGCATTGCCTATTCCGGTCCCGGCCGAGAGCACTGTGTGATCATGACGCCTGCGATCCCCACCGAGCGCGAAGGTCGACTTCGGGCCGATGTGCACCGGGTGTCACAGCTCGTCGCCGACCAGCTCGGTGTGTTGATCCGGCAGCACCCTGAGCAATGGCACGTGTTCAGCGACGCGTTTATCGATCAGCCCGAGCAGTGAGCACCTCGCTCCGGATCGCCATGGTGTCGCCGTACAGCCTCGATGTTCCTGGGGGTGTTCAGGAGCAGGCCAGAGGTCTGGCGAAGGAGTTGGCACGACGGGGGCACTCACTGACCTTGGTGTCGCCCGGGAGTGCGTCGGCACCTCGAAAGTTGGGTGACGACGTGGTGGATCTTCGGGTGGGTCGGGTGCATGCCGTCCCGGCCAACGGGTCGGCAGCGACACTCACCTTCTCACTGGGTGCTGCTCGGGTGACAGCTCGCTCGCTGATCGCATCGGGAATCGAGGTTGTCCATCTCCACGAGCCATTGGTGCCGGTGTTGGGGTGGCCATTTCTTCGATCGAGGTCGGCCGCGGTGGTGGGAACCTTCCATCGATCGGGGGTCGACCCGCTCTACCGGTTCGCCGGAGTCGCTCTGCGAGGTCGAGTCCGTGGCATCGACGCCACGACGGCGGTCTCTGCTGCTGCGGCTGCGACGGCCCATGAAGTGCTGGGCATCGATTCGGAGGTCTTGTTCAACGGGATCGATGTCGCGTCCTACGAGGAGGCCGAACCGTGGCCTACGAGTGGCCCGACGGTCCTGTTCTTGGGTCGCGATGAGCAGCGCAAGGGCCGCGATGTACTTGTTCGTGCCGCTGGACTCCTCGATGACGAGGTGACGGTCTGGGCGACCGGCGAAGCTCCGTCGAGATCGACACCTCGCCGAGGAGCTCGGATCGAGTACTTGGGTGTGATTTCGGATGAAGAGAAGCGCCGCCGTCTCCGTGGGGCATCGGTCCTGTGCGCACCATCGCTGGGCGGTGAGTCGTTCGGCATCGTGCTCCTTGAGGCAATGGCAGCCGGAGTGTCGGTGGTCTGCTCCGACATCGACGGGTATCGGCAGGCGCTAGATGGATGCGGAGCGATGGTCCCTCCCGGCGACCCTGAATCATTAGCGGCTGCGCTGAGATTGTCGCTGGCTAGTCCGAGGTCCGACGAGGTCGAACGTGGGCGCCAGCGTGCCAGTTCGTGGTCACTCTCGGTGCTCGCTGACCGTTATGAGGCCGTCTACGACCACGCGCTGTCGGTCGGTCGGCACCGATACCCGGGGTAGCGTGGAGCCCATGGCACAGTCCCGACAGCGACAAAACAAGCGACGACCCAACCAGCGTCGACGGGGGCCATCTGAGCGTCGCGTGAGTGGATTGGCCACGCTTCCTCCGCCGGAGGGACCGCTGCTCGGCCTCGCTGAGGACCGTTCCCGCAATCAGGGATGGCCCGTGCGTGCTGCCATTGCTGTGGGTGTGATCATCGGCGTACTGGCATTCTTGGTGGCTCTTCCTGCCGACCTCGTGGTGGCGATCATCATTGGAATCCTTGTGGGCGTAGGCGTCGGCCTCCTCGTGATCCCTGCTTCTCTGGCGGCAGCCAATCGGAACCTCGGTGGATCACTTGTCGATCTCGATGATCTTCCGCGTATCAGTGCCCTGCTCGACGTTCTTGGATCGACCTTTGGCGTGGCACCGGCTTCAGTGCGGATCATTGATGATGCCATCCCCAACGCCGCCGTGGTGGCCGCCAAGGATGGCGTCTCGCTCATCTTGACCACGGGTCTGCTGTCGTCGCTTTCCTTGGTTGAGATAGAGGGTGTGCTCGGACACCTGCTGGCCCGTCAGCGTCTCGAGGCGGTGCGACGGAGCACAATCGGGGCAGGTCTGGCGCTGCTGCTCGGTCCAATTGGTCGCCGAGCTGGTGTGGCTCACCGGCTGACCGGCATCGGGGGCCTGTTTCGTGCTGATGAGATTGCAGCAGTCACCGTGCGCTACCCGGTCGGCCTCTGCGACGCCTTGGCCAAGATGGTCGATGGTCCATTGCCGGCGGGTGGCTCCCTCTTCTCCTCCTCGGTCTACGAGACCACGCGCTGGCTCTTCGTGGATCCGTCGATTGCTCGACGGTCCGTTGATGAAGCGCTCGGTGATATCGATGCCACCTCGGTTCGGAGAGCGGCACTCGCTGAGTGGTGAGGGCGATAGGTGGTTGAGGGGGTCCATTAGGATGGTCTCATGAACTCCACCCCATCGATCTCCGATCGCTCTACTGGAACCTTCCGCGTCAAGCGAGGTCTCGCCGACATGCTCCGTGGCGGCGTGATCATGGATGTCGTCAACGCCGAGCAGGCGAAGGTCGCGGAGGATGCCGGCGCAGTTTCAGTGATGGCGCTCGAGCGTGTCCCCTCCGATATCCGACGTGATGGCGGTGTCGCCCGGATGAGCGACCCTGAGCTGATTGAGGGAATCCAGGCAGCGGTCACGATCCCGGTCATGGCTAAGGCTCGGATCGGGCACTTCGCCGAGGCACAGGTGCTCCAGGCCCTCGAGGTGGACTACATCGACGAGAGCGAGGTGCTCACGCCAGCCGACGAGGCACATCACATCGACAAGTGGGCCTTCGACGTGCCGTTCGTGTGCGGTGCGACCAATCTCGGTGAAGCGCTGCGACGGATTTCCGAGGGCGCAGCCATGATCCGGTCAAAGGGTGAGGCTGGCACCGGCAACATCGTGGAGGCAGTTCGTCACCTTCGCTCGATCCTTGGCGACATTAAGAAGATCACTGTGGCCGATGAAGCCGAGCTCTATGTGTGGGCCAAGGAGCTTCGGGCGCCGATAGACCTCGTCCAGGAGATCGCAGAGACCGGCAAGCTGCCGGTACCTCTGTTCTGTGCTGGTGGGATCGCCACGCCAGCGGATGCTTCGCTCGTGCTCCAGCTAGGTGCCGAGGCGGTGTTCGTCGGCTCTGGAATCTTCAAGGCTGAGGACCCCATCACGATGGCCAAGGCCATCGTTGAGGCTACGGCGAGTTTCGAGGATGCCTCGGCTGTGGCCAGGGTGTCGCGTGGACTCGGTGCGGCGATGCCAGGCCAGGAGATGAGCGAGGTCACCGAGCGGCTGTCTGATCGCGGCTGGTAGCCGTGAGAGTCGGAGTCCTCGCCCTCCAGGGCGATGTGCGTGAGCACGCTGTCGTGGTGCGCCGCCTCGGGGCCGAGGTCGTCGAGGTTCGATCTCGAGCATCATTCTCTGACGTCGACGCGTTGATCTTGCCCGGTGGCGAGTCAACGACAATGGGGCTGTTGCTTGATAAGTCCGGCCTTCGCCCGGCGGTCGAGGAGTGGACTCGTAGCCAGAGGCCGACACTCGGGACGTGCGCAGGACTCGTGCTGCTGGCCAACGAAGTCGAAGACGGGCGACCAGATCAGCATCCCCTTGGCGGTCTTGACGTCGTCGTGCGACGCAATGGCCATGGTCGACAGCGCTACTCCTTCGAAACAACAGTGGCCTGTGACGAACTTGGGTCGCCCTTTGATGCGGTCTTCATTCGAGCCCCTCGGATCACGTCAGTGGGTCACGATGTCGAGGTCCTCGGGAGGCTCGAGGGTGAAGACTTCGAGCCTGTGATCGTCAGCCAAGGCGGGCTGATCGGCTGCGCCTTTCATCCCGAGCTGGCCGGGGACGACCGCCTCCACGGGCTCTTGCTTGAGCGCGCCGAGGCCGCACTCGCCTGATCGGTAGCATCAGCATGCAGCCATGATGGGCTGCACGACGAAGGAGGCAGCATGTCGGGTCACTCAAAGTGGGCTACGACGAAGCACAAGAAGGGCGCCAAGGACAAGGCCCGAGCCAAGGTCTTCGCCAAGTTGATCCGCCAGGTGGAAGTCGCTGCCAGGGAAGGTGGAGGCGATATCAATGCCAACGCGACCCTGCGGACGATGTATGCCAAGGCACGTGACTCCTCAGTGCCGCTCGACACGATCGAGCGTGCGATCAAGCGGGGGACCGGCGAACTCGAGGGCGTTCGCTACGAGTCGGTGACGTATGAGGGATACGCCCCAGGCGGCGTGGCTTTGATTGTTGAGACGCTCACCGATAACCGCAATCGCACCGGTGCCGAGATGCGAAATGTCTTCAGCCGCAATGGTGGATCGATGGCGGAGCCAGGGGCCGTGTCGTGGCAGTTCGAGCGCAGGGGCATCTTGACCTTTCCGAGAGAACTTGATGAGGATCAGCTGATGGAGGCTGCGCTCGATGCGGGGGCTGACGACCTGAGTGATGCCGGCGACCACTGGCGAGTGACATGTGCCCCCCAAGATCTCCACGGGGTCCGCGAGGCCCTCGAGGCGCTTGGCATCACTGCAGTGTCGGCCGACCCCTCGCTGGAGCCGACTCAGACAGTTCCGGTGACAGATGAGGCAGAAGCGAAGAAGGTACTCCGGCTCATGGATGCAATCGATGATCTCGATGACGTCCAGGATGTGCATGCCAACTTCGACATGCCTGACGAGATCTTGGCAAGCTACGAGGGCTGAACTGGTCTGAGTGGGCAGGGATCGGTCCGCGCGCTGGTTCGCCAGGCTGGCTAACATCGAACGCATGTTCGTCTTAGGGATTGATCCCGGCCTGACCAGGTGTGGATTTGGCGTGGTGACCCGTTCTAGTGGTGGCCCATCGATGCTGACGGCGGTTGCCGCTGGGGTGTTGGAAACCGACGTCGAGCTCGGGGTCGACCGCCGGCTTGCTCAGCTGGCGGGCGATCTCAATGACCTCCTCGACGAGGTGCAACCCGACTGTGTGGTCGTCGAACGGATCTTGTTCCAAGCCAACGTCAGAACGGCGGTTTCGGTTGCCCAAGCCTCAGGCCTCGCACTGTGTGCTGCGGCGCAACGGGACCTACCGACCGCTCAGTACTCGCCGAATGAGGTTAAGCAATCGGTCGTCGGCAATGGTTCGGCAACCAAGGCCCAGGTGGCAGCAATGGTGGCCCAGATGTGTGGTCTCGACGCACCGCCCTCTCCTCCGGACGCAGCCGATGCGCTGGCGCTAGCAATATGCCACCTCTCAGGGGTCCGTCTGGGGAGGGCAATCGATGCGGCCGGAGCCCGACGATGATCGCTTGGCTTCGGGGAGAAGTGGTGCGGACCGGACCAGGGGTCGTCGTCCTCGATGTCGGTGGCGTGGGCTATCGGCTCCTGGTCACGACGTCGACACAGGCTGAGCTGGTAGCTCGACCTGCACCGATCGAGGTGGCGGTCCACACATTGGTCAGGGAGGACGCCATAACCTTGTTCGGATTCGCCGACGAGTCCGAACGAGAGGTCTTCGAGGTGCTCCTCGGCACGCATGGGGTCGGACCGTCGCTCTCGCTGGCCATCTTGGGAAGCCTCGGCGCCAATGGGGTGGCCAAGGCTGTCCGCGACGCCGATGGCGCAGCCTTCGAGACCGTCACGGGGGTGGGTAAGAAGACGGCCGCCCGACTGGTGCTCGAGCTCCAGGGATCAGATCTTGGTGGAGCGGACGATCAACCCTCCGCCTCTACCTCTGCATCATCGTCTGCAGCCCGGGGCGAGGTGTCGGAGGCGCTTATGGCGCTCGGCTACTCCGCCGACGAGGTTGGTCGGACCCTCTCGGGCCTTGATTCCTCGGCTCCAGTCGAGGATCTGCTTCGCCTGGCACTGCGCGAGCTGAGTCGCTTGTGAGCCCGCGTAGAGATGTGATCGAAGGAGGAGTAACTCCAGAGCGATCAGCGGTCTCCGCCAGACCGCTGGCGGAGGAGGAGCGCGTCGAGGCATCACTGCGTCCAAGGAACCTCAGCGATTTCGTCGGCCAGCGTGATCTGATTAGTCATCTCGAGATCGTCCTGACGGCGGCCAAGCGACGGAGTCAAGCCGTCGATCATCTTCTCTTCGCTGGTCCTCCGGGTCTTGGAAAGACCTCGCTGGCTGGCATCGTGGCTGCTGAGCTCGGTGTCGGCTTGCGTATTACGTCGGGCCCCGTGTTGGTGCGACCCGGTGATCTCGCGGCATTGCTGACCGATCTCAATGAGGGTGACGTGCTGTTCATCGATGAGATCCATCGGCTGCCCAAGGTGGTCGAAGAAGTTCTGTATCCGGCGATGGAGGACGGAGCGCTCGACATCGTGGTCGGCAAGGGCCCGAGCGCACGGTCGATCCGCCTCGAGCTCCCTGCGTTCACGCTTGTGGGAGCGACCACAAGGATCGGTCTCGTAGCCAGTCCGCTGCGGGATCGGTTTGGTTTCGTGGGTCGTCTCGACCTCTATGAGCCCGCCGATCTCGAATCGATCGTGCTGCGATCCGCCAGTCTGCTCAAGGTGGTGATCGACGACCAGGGGGCCCGAGCGATCGCTGAGCGATCACGGGGCACCCCGCGGATCGCGAACCGATTGCTGCGTCGGGTGAGAGATGTGGCTGAGGTGCGCGGTGATGGGACGATCACCGGCTCGACTGCCGAGCAGGGCCTCGATCTCTTCGGCATCGACGCGCTTGGTCTCGACAAGCTCGACCGGGCGATCCTCGACACGCTGTGTCGTCGCTTCGCCGGTGCTGCAGTCGGTCTCACGACCTTGGCGCAGTCGGTGGGAGAGGAGCCCTCGACCATCGAGGACGCCTACGAGCCGTTTCTGGTCCAGCAGGGTCTCGTGCTCCGTACCCCAAGGGGACGCATGGCTACCCTTCCTGCATACCGTCATCTGGGTCTTGAGACCCCTGAGGCCGCCCGGTTGCTCTGAGCGCAACCGCAGTCGATCCGTGCTGCGATAGGGTCAAACCTGATTCCGACCACTACGTCTCCGGAGCTGAACCTCGTGCCGATCGCCATTGTCCTTGCCGCTGCTGCCAAGTCCGGAGGATCGTCGCTGTTTCTGCCGATCATGATCGCCGTGTTCGGTCTCGTGTACTTCTTGTACATCCGGCCACGTCAGGCGAAGATGCGGGTCGAACGTGAAAACGCCAAGCAGGTGGAGGCCGGCGAGTGGGTGCGGACGATTGGGGGGCTTGAGGGACAAGTCGTCGATGTGAGCCCATCGCATGTAGTTATCCGCACGGGGCACATCCATGGTGAGGGGCCCGACGCCGCATCGAGCACCAACCTGACCTTCTCCAAGCAGGCCATCGCTGGCAAGGTCGATGATCCCTATGCGGTGCCGGCTGCGAGCAGCGAATCTGAAGACCGGCCACCTGAGGTTGAGGGTGGCGACGGGACTCCGGAGGTCGAGAGCTGATGGCGGCCGCACAGGCAGCCCCGAGCCGAAGGTCAAATCGCAGCCTCTGGGTGAGCCTGATCGCCGTGCTGGCGATCACCGTGGGTGCATTTTCAGCCACCATGGCCGCCAAGTGGTCCCCGAAGCTCGGGCTCGACCTCGCCGGTGGTCTCTCGGTCGTGTATCGACCGCAGGGCAATCCGTCACAGGCGGATCTGAAGCAGACCGTGGTGATCTTGACCAATCGAGTCGACGCGCTCGGCGTCTCTGGTGCTCAGGTGCAGACCCAAGGAACCGACATCGTGGTGACCGTTCCGGGTGTCAAGAATGCCCGTTCAGTCCTCGCCACGGTCGGACAGACCGCGCAGCTGCTCTTCCGCCCGGCGCTCTGCTACGCGCCACCGTTTGTCGGGGCGAAGTCAAAGAAGGCGGCGCCAGCAGGGACAACGCTGCCTCAATGCGGTGCGGCCTATGCATTGAGTGCGGCGAATCTGGCGATCACGCCCAGTTCAGCCAGCGTGTCGGGCTACAACGCCAACAATGTCGGTCCTGATCCTGCACTCGCTGCCTATCGATCGACGGCATCGTACAGCGATGACAAGGCGTCGACGGTATTGCTCCCGGGTCTTACCGGTTCAGGGTCGGCGCGCTATTTGCTCGGTCCTGCCCAACTCACTGGCCAGGCTGTGAAGACCGCTCAGGCCTCACAGGATCAGACGGGTGCTTGGGTCGTCAACTACACCTTGACCTCGACGGGGTCTGCTGAGTGGGACAAGGTGGCGCAGCAGAACTTCCACCAGATCATCGCCATTGATCTTGATGGCCAGGTGGTGTCGGCTCCGCTGATCCAGCCGGGTCAGTCCACGTTCTCTTCGTTCAGCGGCACAGGGCAGATCAGCGGCAGCCTCACTCAGAGTCAGGCACAAGAGCTGGCGCGAGCCCTGCAGTTCGGCGCGCTGCCCGTCCGCCTCGTTCCTCTGACCACACAGACGGTCTCACCGACGCTCGGTCACTCCTCGTTGGTGGCCGGACTCGGAGCGGGCCTTGTTGGTCTGATCCTTGTGCTGATTTACACGATCATCTACTACCGAGCACTGGGACTTGTGGTGGTGGCTGGGCTTGGACTGACGTCGATGCTGCTGTGGGCCATCGTCTCGGCACTGGGTCATACGACCATCGCCCCGAGTTTCACATTGGCGGGTGTGACCGGCCTGATCGTCTCGATCGGCATCACCGTGGACTCGTACATCGTGTACTTCGAACGTTTGAAGGACGAGGCGCGCACCGGACGCAGCGTGCGCACAAGCGTCGACCGTGGGTTCCACTCGGCCTGGCGGACGGTACTGGCAGCCGACTTCGTGTCACTGCTGGCGGCGGTGATCCTGTATTTCGTGGCCATCGGTGCGGTGCGAGGATTTGCCTTCTTCCTTGGCCTTTCAACGATCCTCGACATCGTGATGACGTACTACTTCACGAGGCCAGCCGTCATCCTCCTTGGTCGTTCGGACCGGGCCAGTGATGCTCGGCGCTTCGGCGTCGCCCGGGGCCTCAATGCTGGCAAGCAGACCGAGAACGAGGCTGAGCAGGAGTTGCAGGACGCATGAGCGAGATCGACGACATGACCACTGGGGCGACTTCTGCGCCGGCAACCTCGGCCACGGAGCCGGATCGTTCTGCGCCGGCAACCTCGGCCACGGAGCAGGCTCGCGTCGGTGCATTCCGGCGGATGTATCGCGGACAGACGCAGTTCGACTTTGTCGGGCGCCGCAAGATTTGGTTCACCATCTCGGCCTTGATCATCGTGGGTGGGATCGCGGCGATGGGTGTGCGAGGACTCAACCTCGGTATCGACTTCCGCGGTGGTTCCATCTGGGAGGTGCAGGCCAAGAACGTTTCGGTCGACACCGTGACGACTTCAGTAGAGAAGGCGGGCTTGACCGCACCGGTGGTCCAGCAGCTCGGTGGAAGAACCATCTCGGTCCAGGCCGATCTCAACAGTGAGACGCCATCGCAGCGTGAGGCGACGAGCGCCAAGGTCATCACTGCTCTGGCTGAGGTGACGGGTGTTCCTCGCAATCAAGTTTCGACCAGCAACGTCGGTCCCACCTGGGGAGGCGAGGTGACGAGCCGGGCGCTCTGGGCTCTCTTGCTGTTCTTCGCCGCGGTTGTGATCTACATCAGCTTCCGATTCGAGCCCAAGATGGCGCTCGCAGCATTCATCGCCATGATCCATGACCTGTTGGTGACGCTCGGGATCTATGCCATCTTCGGCTTCCAGATCACCCCTGACACGGTCGTGGCCGTGCTGACCATCCTCGGCTACTCGCTCTATGACACCGTCGTGGTCTTCGATCGAGTGCGCGACAATGCCCGGTCCTTCGGTGCCTCTGGTCGAATGACGTATTCGGAGATGGTGAACCTGTCGATGAACCAGACCTTGGCCCGATCGATCAACACCTCGCTGGTGGCGATCCTGCCGGTGCTTGCCGTGCTGGTGGTGGGCGCCGAGATTCTCGGAGCGACGACCTTGCTCAATTACGGAGTGGCGCTATTCGTTGGGCTGTTCGCCGGGGCGTATTCCTCGATCTTCATCGCCTCGCCCATGCTCGCGATCCTCAAGGAGCGAGAGCAGAAGTGGAAGGCCGTCGCTCAGCGCCTTGAGGCTCGAGGCGCACGCCAGGTCATGACGCCGGTCGAAGCGGCGCAAGATGGTGCATCGCAGGGTCGCACGTCATCGGGTACCGCGTCGGGCGTCATACGCCCAGGTTCAGCCGCCGCTCGCATCGCTGCTGGGGCGCCGGTCGTTGGTGATGCTCCTCGACCGCGCAAATCCAAGAAGAAGCGCCGCTGACCTTCGGCTGGCGACCTGCCGAGTACCGTTGAGGGATGGAGCGCTCGGATCTGGCCGTCACCTCGGGCGACGCATCGTCGGGTGCAGTCGACGAGCTGCTCGGTCCGGTTCTCGAATCGTTCAAGCGCTCCCATCCGGCCGAGCCCACGGGTTTGATCATCCGAGCGGCACGGACAGCGGCAGAGGCCCATGCCGGTCAGATGCGCCAGTCGGGGGAGCCCTACATCGTCCATCCTGTCGCCGTGGCGGGGATCGTGGCCGATCTGGGTCTCGACGAGGTGACCGTGGCGGGGGCATTGCTTCACGATGCCGCAGAGGACACGGACCTGACTGGGACGGAGATCTCAGAGCTGTTCGGTGCACAGATTGGAGCAGTGGTCGAAGGGGTCACCAAGCTTGACCGGCTGGCCTTCGACTCGAAAGAGGCCCAGCAAGCAGCCACCATCCGCAAGATGCTCATCGCCATGGCGTCGGATTGGCGGGTGCTGATGATCAAGCTTGCGGACCGTCTCCACAACATGCGGACACTGGCGGTGATGCCAGAGCACAAGCAACGTCGGACCGCGCAGGAGACCTTGGATGTCTATGCGCCGCTTGCTCACCGGCTTGGGGTGCAGCAGGTTAAGTGGCAACTTGAGGATCTTGCCTTCGCCACCCTTCACCCGAAGCGCTATGCCGAGATCGAGCAGATGGTGGCGGCTCGATCTCCGGAGCGGGACGCCTATGTGGCGCAAGTGATCTCCTTGCTGCGCACCCGCCTTGATGAGATGGGCGTCGAGGCCGAGGTCACTGGCCGAGGCAAACACCTATGGAGCATCTACGAGAAGATGGTCGTTCGGGGTAAGGCCTTCGACGATATTTTCGATCTCATTGGGCTGCGGGTCATTACTGAACGCGAGGAGGATTGTTGGAGCGTCCTCGGGGCGATCCATGCTCTGTGGCGACCTGTTCAAGGTCGTTTCAAGGACTACATCAATACACCGAAGTTCAACCTCTATCAGTCGCTGCACACCACGGTCATAGGACCTGGCGGTAAGCCGCTCGAGGTGCAGGTGCGGTCTCGGGAGATGCACGCACGGGCCGAGTTCGGCATCGCTGCCCACTGGAGCTACAAGGAGGATCAGAGCGGCAGCGACGAGCTGGCATGGATGCAACGCATCGCCGAGACCGATTCAGAGATCAGCGATCCGATCGCCTTCCTCGAGGCGCTCAAGCTCGACCTCGAGGAGGATGAGGTCTACGTCTTCACGCCAAAGGGTCGGGTCATCGCCCTGCCGGCTCGGTCCACGGCCGTTGATTTCGCCTACGCCATTCACACTGAGGTGGGTCACCGGTGCATTGGAGGCAAGGTGAACGGGCGCCTCGTCCCTCTCGACACGAGGCTCAATTCGGCTGACACCGTCGAGATCCTCACGTCGAAGGCTGGGGCCGCTGGCCCTTCACGGGACTGGATGGGATTCGTCGCGTCGTCACGTGCGCGCAACAAGATTCGTCAGTGGTTCAGCCGGGAACGCCGTGACGATGCCATTGAGCAAGGTCGAGATGAGACGGCTCGAGAGCTTCGTCGAGCTTCCATCCCTGTCGCGGCAACCTTGTCCTCTGAGGCATTGAAGACCGTGGCCACCGCTCTGAACCTGGGCGACGTCGACACGCTCTTCGCTGCGATCGGTGATGGGCAGATCTCGGCGCAGTCCGTGGTTCAGCGCCTCGGACGCGAGATGCGAGGAGGAGAGGTCGATCAGCTTCCGACGACCGCCAGCCGAAGTGCTCGCACACCCCGATCAGCCGATGGCCGCACGGCGGGAATCTATGTTGAGGGCCTTGATGACCTGATGGTGCATCTCGCCCGATGTTGCACGCCGGTGCCGGGCGACCAGATCATGGGGTTCGTGACGCAGGGTCGAGGCGTCTCTGTGCATCGGACGGATTGCTCGAATGGGGTGGCGCTCACGCAACGATCCAAGGAACGGCTCATCGACGTCGAGTGGGACGCGTCAGGCGAGGGTGTCTATCGGGCGACCATCGAAGTACACGCCTTCGACCGCGGTCACCTGCTCGCCGATGTGAGCCAAGTGGTCTCAGAACACCACTTGAACATCGTGGCCGCCCGCACCGCCACCACGGCTGATCGCGTGAGTCGGATGACCTTCGACATCGAGCTCGGCGAGCCGGGCCTACTCGAATCACTCCTGAACTCGCTCAAGCAGCTCGACGGTGTGTTCGAGGCATTTCGACAGCTCCCCGGTGCGCGAGGCTGAGAGCGTGAGCGACGAGACCTTTGCACCACGGGCCCCAACAGGGACCCACGACGTCCTTCCGCCGGAGAGCTGGCGGTGGCAGCGATTCGTCGATGCCTTCGCCCGACGGGCCGATACCTTCGGGTTCGGCATGGTCCACACCCCCATCTTCGAAGACGCCCGGGTCTTCCGTCGGGGAATCGGTGCCGACAGCGAAGTCGTGGGCAAGGAGATGTACGAGTTCGAGGACCGCGGTGGTCGTCAGTTGGCGCTTCGGCCAGAGGGTACGGCCTCAATCGTGCGGGCCTTCGTCCAGCACCGGCCCTCGACGCCGTGGCGAGCATGGTACGTAACGCCGTCGTTTCGCTACGAGCGACCCCAGGCTGGGCGCTTCCGTCAACATCACCAGGTCGGTGTCGAGGCCCTCGGTTCACAGGACCCGGATGTCGACGTTGAAGTGATCTCGCTGGCCTGGGGGTTTCTCAGCGGCCTCGGACTTCGCCAGGTCTCCTTGCAGTTGAACTCGATGGGTTGCGCCGTCTGTCGACCGAACTATGTCGAGGCACTGGGAGCAATGCTCGCTCGTCGAGCCTCCGCGTTGTGCGACGAGCACAGCGCCCGATACGCGGCGAACCCCTTGCGAGTCCTCGACTGCAAGAAGGCCCAGTGCATCGCAGCAACCGAGGATGCCCCGAAGATCGCGGCCGCCCTGTGCGACGAGTGCGCACAACATCACGAGCGCGTCCAGTCTGGTCTGGACGAGATCGGCGTCGCCTTCGTAGAGAACCCTCGGCTCGTCCGGGGATTCGACTACTACACACGGACCACGTTCGAGTTCACCTCCTCGGCACTCGAGGGGGCTCAGAATGCAGTGGGTGGCGGTGGTCGTTACGACGGACTTGTCGAGATGCTGGGAGGCCCAGCCACACCGGGTATCGGATTTGGAGTCGGCATCGAACGGGCGCTCCTGGCGCTCGACGCCGAGGGTGTTGCACCTCAGCTACCGCCCGCCCCAATGGCATTCGTGGTCGATCTCACGGACGGTGAGCCGGCGCGTCGGGTTGTGGCGGAGTTGCGCGAGCTCGGTCTCAAGGTCGAACGCGCCTATGACGGACGATCCATGAAATCGCAGATGAAGGCTGCCGATCGCTCCGGGGCAGCATTGGCCCTGATCATCGGGGCGCAAGAGGCGGCAACCCAGAGCGTTACCATCCGGATGCTGCGCGAGGACGTGCCCCAGCGAACGGTGACGATCACTGAACTGGTGCAAGAGGCAAGGACGACGGGAGTCATCGGGTGAATGAGTCGACGGATGTAAGCAGGCAGGCCACGACGCTGAGGGATGCCCTGTGTGGATCGCTCCGCCGCGAAGACATCGATCAGACGGTCACGGTGTGTGGATGGGTCGGCCGGCGCCGGGAGCACGGCGAGCACCTTGCATTCGTCGACCTTCGAGATCATTCGGGCATCATCCAGTGTGTGATCGATGGTTCGGTCGATGTTCGGAGCGAATACGTCTTGCGCGTGACCGGCACGATCCGCCATCGGCCCGACGGAACAGTGAACGACAAACTGGCCACGGGCGAGGTGGAGATCGGGGACTGCACCGTCGAGGTGCTCTCGGCTGCTGAGCCGCCTCCATTCAGCCTTGAGGATCGAGCCGAAATCGACGAGCAGGTTCGGCTTCGGCATCGATTCCTCGACCTTCGCCGGCCGCGGATGCAACGAAACCTCCGCATCCGAGCCGGAGTGAACCGAGCGCTCCGGGCGGCGATGGATGCGCAGGGCTTCGTCGAGGTCGAAACGCCCATCCTGTGGGCACCAACCCCTGAGGGTTCTCGTGAGTTTGCCGTACCGAGCCGCCTCCACCATGGGTCGTTCTATGTCCTGCCGCAGAGCCCACAGCTCGCCAAGCAGCTACTGATGGTGGGAGGTCTCGACCGCTACTTCCAGATCGCCCGTTGCATGCGGGACGAGGACTTGAGAGCCGACCGGCAGTTTGAGTTCACCCAACTCGATATCGAGGCCTCCTTCGTGACCCAGGACGACATCTTGGGCTTCATCTCGGGGGCCGTCCTCGATGCGGCAGAGATCGTGACCGGGGATCGTCAAACAGAGATCCCCGTGATGACGTGGCATGAGGCCATGGACCGCTACGGATCAGACAAACCAGATCTCCGGGTCCCTGAGCAGCTGATCGACCTGTCAGAGGTGTTCGCCGACTCCGAGGTTCGCGCCTTCTCTGCGCCCGTGGTCAAGGCACTTCGGCTGTCGGGGCACTCGGGGATGTCTCGCTCGATGCTCGATGGGCTGACCGAGCAGGCAAAACTTCATGGCGCCAAGGGTTTGGCCTGGTTCCGGGTGCTCGACGGCGAGGATGGTCTGGGACTCGACTCTCCGCTCGATCGGTTCTTGTCCGACGATGAACGATCCAAGGTGCTCGCCATCACAGGCGCCGTGGCTGGCGACCTGCTCCTCATGGTCGCTGATGAATGGCGGCTCGCATCGGAGGTGCTTGGCACGCTGCGATCGACGCTGTTGTCACCCCCGGTCAGCGAAGGTGCGCCGCACTACCTTTGGGTCGTCGACTTCCCCATGTTTGATGGAGTCGACACCGCGGGGAACCCCTCTGCTGCGCATCACCCGTTTACGATGCCGCATCCCGATGACCTCGATCTGCTCGAGACTGATCCCCACGCCGTGCGCAGCCAGGCCTATGACCTGGTGCTCAATGGGTGGGAACTCGGTTCGGGGTCGGTGAGGATCCATCGTTCTGATATCCAGAGCCGAGTGTTTCGAGCACTTGGTATCTCCGACGAAGATGCCGAGGAGCGCTTCGGATTTCTGCTCGGGGCCTTCCGATATGGAGCTCCGCCGCACGCCGGATTCGGCATGGGCATCGACCGCTTGGTGGCGATATTCGCAGGAGAGGACAACATCCGGGAGGTCATCGCCTTTCCGAAGACCCAGTCGGGCACCGATCTGATGACCGGAGCACCGGCGGCTATTCCCGCGCAGAACCTGCTTGAGCTGGGCCTTCGTCCGCAGCCTCGGGAGGCATGACGGCCGACGACCTCTTTGCAGGAGCGGCTGCTGACCGGCTTTCGTCGCGTGGCCCACTGGCGGCCAGACTCCGGCCGCGATCGCTTGACGACGTGGTTGGTCAGCAGCACCTCGTGGGTCCCGGCGGAGCATTGCGAGTGCTTGCCGAGGAGGACCGGCTCACCTCGGTGATCCTCTGGGGTCCTCCTGGTAGCGGAAAGACGACGCTTGCCACCCTGCTCGCCGAGGCCTCGTCTCTCCACCTCGAGCGCCTTTCGGCCGTGACGGCTGGCGTGAAGGATGTCCGTGAGGTGATCGAGGCCGCCCGGCGGCGACTCGGCGAGTCGTCTATGCGGACGGTGCTGTTCCTCGACGAGGTTCATCGTTTTAACCGCTCGCAGCAGGATCTTTTGCTCCCGTCGGTGGAGGAGGGGTTGCTGACCCTGATCGGCGCCACGACCGAGAATCCCTTCTTCGAAGTCAATGCTCCGCTATTGAGTCGCTCGACGCTGTGGCGACTTGAGGCCCTTGACGCATCCGCTCTCGCATCGCTGGTCGAGCGTGGGCTAGCGGCGGAGCACGCAACCGCGACCACTGAAGCGATCGCGATGCTCGTGGCCGCTTCAGACGGCGATGCTCGGGCATTGCTGACCACCCTCGAGGTGGCGACCACGCTGGCCCACGCTCGCAATGATGGGGTGGTCGACGTCGAGTGTGTGGCGGACGCACGCGACGGACGGGTGCTCCATCAGGGGGCTGACGAGCACTACGACCAAGCCAGTGCGCTGATCAAATCGATACGCGGTTCTGATCCCGATGCCGGGCTGTACTGGATGGTTCGGCTCCTTGAGGCGGGTGAGAGCCCTCGGTTCATTGCTCGACGCCTTGTGATCCTGGCCAGCGAAGACGTCGGCATGGCTGATCCATTGAGTTTGGTGGTGGCTGAGGCGGCCGCTCGGGCCGTCGAGTTCATCGGCCTACCCGAGGCACAGCTGACCCTCGCGCAGGCGGTGGTGCATCTCGCGTCGGCGCCGAAATCCAATTCCGTGACGACCGCTCTGGCCGCAGCGACGGCGGCGGTGCGCAGCGGACCGATGGCCTCCGTTCCGGCGCATCTGCGTGACGCCCATTATCGAGGAGCTTCAGCCCTTGGCCATGGCGTGGGCTACCGCTATCCCCATGACGACCCGTCCGGTTGGGTCGATCAGCGTTATCTGCCTGCCGAGTTGGGGGATCAACGGTTCTATGAACCGTCACCCCACGGCCGAGAAGGCACGGTGTGGGCTTGGCGCGAAGCGGCCCAACGCGATGGCAGCGAGGGCGTGGCGGAAGGTGGAGAGGCCCGCCGGTAGGATCTCAAGGATGGATCCGACCAATCTGCGCCGTTCCTACCTTGACTTCTTCGCGGCCCGTGGCCACGAGGTCGTCCCGTCAGCGAGCCTGATCCCTCATGATCCGTCGATCCTGTTCACAATCGCCGGCATGGTGCCGTTCAAGCCGTACTTCCTCGGTGACGAGCCTGCTCCCTGGCCACGTGCGACGAGCATCCAGAAATGCTTTCGTACGGTGGATATCGACATCATCGGCACCACAACTCGACACTGCACATTCTTCGAGATGCTGGGCAACTTCAGCTTCGGGGACTACTTCAAGCAAGGCGCCATCGAGATGGCGTGGGAGCTTCTCACCGAAGTCTTCGCCATCGATGGCGAACGGCTCTGGGTGACGGTGCACGACTCCGATGATGATGCTGAGGCCATCTGGCGCGATGTCGTAGGGGTGGCGCCGAGTCGGATCCAGCGGCTTGGAGAGGACAACTTCTGGCGAATGGGAGATACCGGCCCCTGCGGGCCGTCGTCGGAGATCTTTTTCGACAAGGGAGCTGCCTATGGTGCAGACGGAGGGCCGGCATTCGGGGGCTCGGAGCGGTTCGTTGAAATCTGGAACCTGGTCTTCATGCAGTTCAACCGGGACGCCACTGGTGGCCTCGCCCCACTCCCCAAGACCAACATCGATACTGGCGCCGGGTTGGAGCGAATCATCACGACGCTGAATGGAACTGACTCCATCTTCGCCACGGAGGTCTACACCGGCCTGCTCGAGGCGGCTCAGAGCCTCACGGGGCGCACCTATGGAGGCGACGAGCAGACCGACATTGCCCTCAGGATTCTCGCTGATCATGGACGGGCTATGACCATGCTGGTGGCCGACGGGGTGCTCCCCTCGAACGAGGGACGTGGCTACGTGCTTCGACGGATCATTCGCCGTTCAGTCATGGCCGCCCGACGGGTTGGGGCCAGCGAACTCGTCACACCTCGCCTCGTCGATGCCTCGGTCGCCTCACTCGGGGAGGCCTATCCGATTCTTCGGCACGACATCGATCTGATCACCGACGTCCTCCAGCGCGAGGAGGAGGGCTTCGGCCGCACCCTCCGGACGGGGTTGGCGCTACTGAACGAAGCGCTTGATGGAGCGACGGGTCCTGATGCATCACTTTCGGGTGAGGTGGCATTTCGTCTCCACGACACGCATGGGTTCCCGATCGAGCTCACTGAAGAGCTGGCCGCCGAACGTTCTCTCGACGTGGACCGACCTGGGTTCGAAATCTTGATGACAGAGCAGCAGGAGCGAGCTCGTGCTGCTGCTCGCCAACCTCGAGCGGCTGATGAGGCTGCGTATCGCTCCATTCTTGACGCGCATGGACCGACGATCTTCGTAGGTCGCCGCAGCGATGACTACGCGACATCGTGCCAGGTGCTGGCGACTCTGGTGGGCGAAGACGGCGGGGTCGAAGTGTTCCTCGACCGATCACCGTTCTATGCCGAGGGCGGAGGCCAGGTTGGCGATACCGGTCGGATAGAGACCTCCTCAGGGGTCGCTGACGTCATCGATACCGTGGCCGTGCTTCCTGGTCTCCATGCCCATCGTGCTCGCTTGGTCGGCGAAGTGCTCGCCGGGCAGGAGGCGAGAGCGGAGATCGATGTAGTGCGCAGGGCGGCCATCCGGCGCAACCATACGGCCACGCACCTGCTGCACGCAGCGCTGCGGAACGTGCTCGGTGACCATGTCCGCCAGCAGGGTTCCTTGGTCGCTCCGGATCGTCTTCGATTCGACTTTGCACACCACGGTCCCCTTGGAACAGAGGAGCTTGCTGCCGTCGTGCTGCAAGTCAATGAACAGATCCTGGTCGATGCAACGGTCGAGACCGCCGAGACCAGCCGGCAGGAAGCCGAACAGATGGGTGCCGTTGCATTCTTCGGCGACAAGTATGGCGAGACCGTCCGGGTCGTGCGCTCGGGGACGACGAGTCTCGAGTTCTGTGGTGGCATCCATGTCGAAGCGCTCGGTGAGATCGGACAGATCCAGATCCTCTCAGAGGCCTCTATCGGCTCGAATACCCGACGGATCGAGGCGGTGACTGGCCTGGTCGCGGCCGAGCGGTCGTTGGCGCAAGAACGCTTGGTGGCGCGGGCAGCCGAGATGCTCAAAACTGAGCCTGAGAATCTCCTCGACGCCTTGGAGCGATCCTTCGACCGGTCCAAGTTGATCGAGAAGGAGCGCGACCAGCTTCGCGAAGAGGGACGATCGGCGCGTGCAGCGGCGCTCGCCGGTGAGATCACCGATGGGCTGCTCGTCGTCGATCTCCCCGACACCTCCGCAGATGATCTTCGCCAGATGGCCCAGCAGCTCCGAGATAGCCATGATCTCAGGGCTGTGGTCCTTGGTTCGGTGATGGGCGAGAAGGTTGCCGTGGCAGTCGCCACCGATGCGAGCTTCGATGCCAAGCAACTGGTTTCTGAGATCGGTGCGTGTGTCGGTGGCGGTGGCGGTGGGTCGTCGACGCTGGCGGTCGCCGGCGGGAAACAGCCAGGCGGCTTGGCCGATGGTCTCGAGTTGGCGCGGATTCGCCTGGCAGGCGGGTGACCATGGCGAGCGCCTCCGGGCGGGTGCTGGCGCTCGACCCCGGTCAGCGTCGCATTGGTGTCGCTGTTTCAGACAGCGAACGGACGATGGCATTCCCTCGCCCAGCGATCTCGGTTGAGGCGTCCGGGCGACACATCGACGGTGTGCTCGAGTTGGTGGACGAAGAGGGCGCGGTTGTCGTCGTGATCGGGTTGCCTATGGGTCTCGACGGGAGAGAGGGCGCATCGGCGCGAAACTCCCGGTCCTTCGCTCAGGCGATCGAGCAGCGGCTGGCCGGTCGGACGGTTGCCGTTGAACTCCATGATGAGCGCCTGACGACGGTGCAGGCAGCAGGCTCACTGCGTGCTGCAGGAAGGCCGGCCCGGGAGCAGAAGGGCTCGATTGACTCGGCTGCCGCGACCGTGCTGCTCGAGGCGTGGATCAGTTGTCGCTAGATCCTTCCTCCGACGCTCCTCCGGCGACCCATGCGCGCCACCGGCGGCGGCGCAAGGCACCGTGGCGACTGATTGCGCTCGGCGTGATCGTCGTGCTTGCGGGGCTCGTGGGCTGGTACGAGGTCGAGGCTCACGCGGTGGGTGCCAAAAAAGGTGGCGAAGTGACGATCGACATCCAGCGCGGCGCATCGGTGTCGTCGGTCGTTGATCGGCTGGTGGCAAAGGAGGTGCTCTCGAGTTCGACAGCGTTCTCGCTCTACTCGGCAATCCATGGGAGCCCATCGGTGAATCCTGGCTGGTTCTCCTTTCCGACGGGATCCACCTTCACCGCAGTGAGAGCCATCCTCGCGGCACCGTCGAACACTGATGCGCTCGACGTTCCACAGGGGTTCACCATTCGTGAGGTCATTGCCCGACTCAGAACCCAGATGCCCGCACCGTTCGTGGCCGCCGTGCAGCGAGCGTTTCACAATGGGTCAGTGCAGTCTGGGTATCAGCCCGCTGGATCAACCAATCTCGAGGGTCTCATCGCCCCGGGGCGCTACCTGATTTCACCGGCCACTACGCCATCGGATCTCGTTACGTCCATGGTTGAACGATTCACTGCGATGGCGACCTCGCAGGGCCTAGCTCCTGGGGCGAAGATTCGTGGTCGTGATGCCTATTCGATAATCACTCAGGCATCCGTGGTGGAGAAGGAGGGCTACCAGGTCCGCAATATGGCCAAGGTGTCACGCGTCATCGACAATCGTCTGAGCGCTCAGATGCCGCTCCAGATGGATGCCACGGTTCTCTATGCCCTCAAGCTTGACGGAGGAGCGGTGACGCGTGCGATGCTTCAGACCCCTTCGCCGTACAACTCGTATCTCAACCACGGACTTCCACCGACGCCCATCTGCGTGGTATCGGCCGATGCCCTCGCCGTTGCCGTCAACCCGCCGGTAGGACCGTGGCTCTACTTCACGGTGGTCGACAAGACTGGCACCGAGGCATTCTCGACGACGTTCGCCGAGCAATTGGCCAACGAGAAGCTGGCAGCAGATCGGGGCCTGTGACGATGACTATTCGCAACGGCCCGGTTGTGGGGATCATTGGTTCACCAGTTGGACACTCGCTGTCTCCGACGCTGCAGGACGCGGCCTTCTCGGCGCTCGGCCTGGACTGGTCGAGCGCTGCCTTTGAGGTTCCCGCTGGAGGCGGGGCAGCAGCGGTGGCTGCGATGCGGGAGCTGTCGATCCGAGGACTCTCAGTGACCATGCCCCTGAAGTCTGAGGTTGCCCGGTCGGTGGACCGCCTCGATGCCGCCGCGTCGAATCTTGATTCGGTGAACTGTCTATCGCTTGAGGGCGGTGAAGTTGTCGGCCTGTCAACTGACGGTGCTGGGCTGCTGGCTTCGCTGCGACGTGAGGTGGGCTTCGACCCGGCGGGCGCTACGGTGAGCGTCCTCGGCGCGGGAGGAGCGGCCCGTGCGGTCGTCGATGCGTTTGCTCGTGCGGGAGCGTCACGGATCGTCGTACTGGCCCGACGATCCGACGCTGCAGCGGCCTGCGCAGCGCTCGCTGGGGAAGTCGGGTCTGTTGGTGGGCCAGATGAAGCTGCGGCCTCGGAGGTCGTGGTCAATGCCACGCCGGTCGGCATGCTCGACACCTCGTCAAGCTCGTCTCCATCGCTCCTCGATCCTGGAACCCTGGGCTCTGGGCAACTCTGCGTAGATCTCGTGTATCACCCTCGTCAGACCGCATGGCTCGACGCGGCAACCCGTGCGGGAGCCACCACTGTCGGCGGGCTTGGCATGCTGGTCCATCAGGCGGCACTTCAGATTGAGCGCTGGACCGGCATCGAGGCACCGGTCGAGGCGATGTGGTCGGCGGCCATCGAGGCCATGGAGGCACCCTGATGGTGATGGCACCACGGATGGGATCGTCAACGAAGCGCAGAGGTGATTTCGACTGGATGCTGGCGCTCTCGGCCGTAGCGTTGGCCATGTTCGGTTCGATCATGATCTACACCGCAACGAAGTCAGGGCTGGCGGTGGCCGGCCTCGACGGTCGCTATTTTTTCAAGCGCCAGGCCACCTTTGTGGTCTTGGGGGCCATCGTGATGCTGGTGATCTCTCGAATCGACTATCGACGCGCCGAGCACGTGGCGACAGCGCTTTATGTCGCAATGCTGGTGCTCCTGGTCTTGGTCCTCAGTCCCTTTGGGAGCAACGCGCTCGGTGCACAACGCTGGTTCGCCGTGGGGCCGCTGCTGATCCAGCCGTCAGAATTCACCGTGATCGCGGTCATCTTGGCGGTGGCGACGTACTGTGCGCGACGACCCGAGGGGTTGACCCTTCGTGACGTGTCGCGTCTGCTGGTCATGGCGGCAGTCCCCATGGGCCTGATCATGCTGCAGCCCGACCTCGGCACCGCCATCATCTTGGGCATCACGTTGTTGGTCATGCTGGCGGTGGCTGGGGTGCCGGGCCGAATCCTGCTTCTCCTCCTCGCTGGAGCAGTGCTGGTGACGGTGGTGGCGATCATGGGTGGCGTGCTGTCGTCGTATCAAGTCCATCGACTGACGAGTTTCTTGAATCAGAACTCTGATAACCCGAGCCTGCAGCAGTCGATCTACAACGTGAAGCAGGCCAAGATCGCCATTGGTTCGGGTGGTTTATGGGGTGCGGGGATAGGCCACGGTGCTCAGACCAATCTTGGCTATGTGCCCGAGCAACAGACCGACTTCATCTTCACCGCAGTGGGAGAGCAGCTCGGATTCCTCGGCTCAAGCTTGGTGATTGGAGCACTCGGGTTTGTCGGGTTTCGGATGCTGCGAGCGGCGATGACAGCCAAAGACGCACTTGGTCGCGTGTTGTGTGCCGGTGCCTTTGCCTTCTTCAGTTTCAGCGTGTTCCAAAATGCCGGCATGACCATGGGGATTATGCCGGTCACCGGTATTCCGCTGCCGTTTCTGAGTTATGGCGGATCGGCCATCTTGGTGTTTTTCATAGTGACGGGGATGGTTCTCTCCGTTGAAGCTCGACGGGGAGGCTGACGATGGCAGAGCAGACACCAACGCCGGAGGAGTCCGCCGTTCCCTACGCAACCTTCAGGGTGACCGAGGTGGTGAGCGTTTCCGTCAGTCTCCCCGAGACACACGCCATGGTGCAGTTGAGCGAGTCCGAGGCACCCTATCGAGTGCTGGGGTTCCCGGTCGGGTTGGCCGAGGGGGCGGCGCTAGCGGGGGCCATGGAGGGATCTGAAGGTGTGCGTCCAACCACACACGAGCTGTTTGCCGAGATCCTTGCGCGCACTGGCGTCGAAGTGATCGCCCTCAGACTGACGAGTCGAGAGGCGGGAGTGCTGCGGGCCGAGATCGATCTTATGGGCCCTCGAGGTCGCGAGATCGTCGAATGCCGACCCTCCGACGGTCTTGTGTTGTGTCACCGTCAGCTCGTGACAGCTCCCGTCCTCGTGGCCGAGGATCTCTTTGACTCGGAGGGTTGATCAGGAGGTACCGCTCTTGGCGGTGGCGAGCTCGGCTTCAATGACCTCGGACTCGGCCCAGCCCGGACCGGCATCATTCGAAATCCGCAGCAGCAGAGCAATCAGCACGTAGTTGGCCACCAAAGACGAGCCACCGCGAGCCACGAAGGGAAGCGTGATGCCGGTGAACGGCAGGATGCGCAGGACGCCCGCAAGAATGAAGAACGACTGGAATCCAAGCACCAACGTGAGAGCGGTTGCCGCCAGCCGAGCGAAGTCGGTTCGACATCGCTGAGCGATGTGGAATCCCGCTCCGATCATTAAGGCCAGGGCGATCACCAAAATGCCTGAACCAATGAACCCCATCTCCTCGGCGACCGCACCGTAGATGAGGTCGGTGGTGAGGAATGGAACGTAGTTCCCAGCGTGGCCCAGCCCGAGGCCCGTCCCGCCGACACCGCCAGATCCCATTGAATACCAAGTCTGGACCAGCTGAAGGCCTCGTCCTTGTGCCTGACTCCAGGGATCGAGCCAGATGGAGATTCGGGCGTGGGCCTGGGAGAAATACGTGGTTGCCACCCATGCGCCAGCCCCGAAGAGGCCGAGGCCGAGGCCGAGGTAGGTCAACCGACCGGTGGCGACCCACAACAGGGTGATGAAGATGGCGAAGATGAGCATGGCAAAACCAATGTCGTTTTCGGCCCCGAGGATGACAATGGCAAATCCCCAAGCGAGGATGATCGGGAGCAGTGGTCGGGGGTCGAGAACGAGTCGGTTGCCCAAACGGGCTGACGGGATGCTGAGAAGCTCCTTCTTGTCGGCGAGGTACGAGGCGAAGAAGATGGCAAGCAGGATCTTGGCCACCTCTACCGGCTGGAACTGAATCGCCGTGCCGAGATGCACCCAGAGACGGGCACCGTTGATCGAGGTGCCGACCACGGGGAAGAGCGGGGACAGCATGAGGATGACGGCAACGAGCAGCAGCACATAGCGGTAACGATCGAGGTCCCGGGTCCGCTGCACCACCAGCAAGGTGAGCACATAGAGGCCGCCACCGAGGAGTGTCCAGGTTGCCTGCTGTTGGGCAGCTACCGGGTTCCAGCGAACGATTTCGACGTAGCCGAGTCCGTTGAGGAAGGCCACCAGCGGCAGGAGGACCGGGTTGGAGTGGGGGACGAGCCATCGGTTGGCCAAGTGGACTCCAATCGTGAGGCCGAGGATGCCTCCGAGGAATCCGATGGTGTGTGGTGGCAAGTTCCCCTTGGTGCCCAGCGAAGCCAAGCTGAAGAGCAGGGCGATGATCAACCAGACCAGAAGCAAGAGCCCAAGTTCTGTGCGTCGGCGAGGCTTGGGGCCCCGCTCCAAGCGAGGCACACGCCAGGCGGCCGTCCGATGGCCGCTCGGTGTCGTCGGAGGGGCCATCTCTCAGATCGTACCCGTGGCACTAGCATTGGACGTGCCACTATTGGGAATCCCGGAGGAGCAGTTCCAATGACGCAGACAGGCGCTTCGGAACAGTCGGGTCCTGGTCTCGTCGCCGATGCCTCCATTGCCGACAGCGTCGAGACCTTCGGTTCGGACCGGTTCTCCAACCGGGAGCTGTCTCGGCTCGACTTCGGATCTCGTCTTCTTGACCTCGCCGAAGATGAAGGTTTGGCACTGCTTGAGCGCGTCAAGTTTGTGGCGATCTTCTCCGAACTCATCGACGAGTTCTTTCAGGTTCGAGTTGCCGGTCTTGAGGTACAGGTCATGGCGGGTGTTCGTACCCGTTCAACCGATGGACTTCGGCCCTCCCAGCAGCTCGAAGCGATTCGGGAGCGGGTGCTCGAGCTTGCCCATCGGCAGGACCGCATCGTGCTCGACGTGCTGCTGCCCAGCCTCGAGGAGGCTGGCGTGCATTTCTCTGAATTCGATGACGTCGATGATGATGATCGGGTCTACCTCGACGAGGTATTCGAGCGCAGGGTGTTCCCGGTGCTCACACCTCTGAGTGTCGACCCCGGCCACCCATTCCCCAACATCTCGAACTTGTCACTCAACCTCGCCGTGCAGGTCACGGATCCGACGACCGACGAGACAAGAATCGCCCGCGTCAAGGTTCCTGATCTTCTGCCTCGCTTTGTCGTGATGCCCGATGGCGAGCGTTTCATCGCACTTGAGAAGGTCATCGCAGCACATCTCGATCGACTGTTCCCAGGCATGATCGTGGGACGTCATGAGCCATTCCGGGTCACCCGCAATGCCGACCTGGTCCTCGAGGAGGATGAGGCTGACGATCTGCTCGAGGCCATCGAGACCGAGTTGCGTCGCAGACGATTCGGCCGCGCCGTCCGACTTGAGGTGATGGCCGACGCCAATGTCGACATTCGTGAATTCCTCCGAACCGAGCTTGAGCTTGCGGAAGGTTCCGTCTACGCCATGGAGGCGCCCGTCGGTCTCGGTGGGCTCTGGGCACTCTATGCACTCGACCGACCAGATCTCCATCAGGATCCATGGAGCCCAGTGGCGCCGAGTGGCATTCGGGTGATCGATGGCGAGGAGCCGGACTTCTTCGGGTTGCTCCGCTCTCATGACATCCTCGTCCACCACCCCTATGAGTCATTCTCTCGATCCGTCGAAGCGTTTATTGCTCAGGCGGCGTCGGATCCGGACGTGCTCGGCATCAAGCAGACTCTCTATCGGACGTCGGGCGACAGCCCCATCGTGGCGTCGTTGATCCGGGCGGCGGGCGAGGGCAAGCAGGTGGCGGCGCTGGTCGAGCTCCAGGCGCGATTCGATGAGGCTGCGAACATCGGGTGGGCCAAGACACTTGAGGATGCTGGCGTCCACGTGGTCTATGGAGTGGTGGGATTTAAGACGCACTCAAAGACGGCACTCGTGCTCCGGCGGGAAGGCTCAGATATTCGGCGTTATTGCCACATCGGCACCGGGAACTACAACTCAAAGACGGCACGCGTCTATGAAGATGTCGGTCTGCTGACCGCCGACGAAGAGATCGGGGCCGATGTTGGTGACTTGTTCAACTTCCTGACCGGGTTCTCCAAGCAAGGTGCGTTCCGTCGTCTGTTGGTGTCGCCGACCTCGCTGAGGTCGGGACTCATTGAACGGATCGACACCCAGGGTCAGCGTGGTGCGTCGGGACGCATCACGCTTAAAGCCAATGGACTGACCGACCCAGCGATCATCGATGCGCTGTATCGGGCATCGCAGCAGGGAACGCCCATTGACCTCGCCATCCGTGGGATGTGCTGCCTTCGTCCGGGAATCCCGGGGCTCTCCGAGACCATCGCGGTGAGATCCATCGTGGGGGAGTTCCTCGAGCACTCCCGCATCTACTGCTTCGGAATGCCCGAAGACGAAAGTGGCCCCGAGGTTCTGATCGGTTCGGCCGACCTGATGGAGCGCAATCTCGACCGACGGATCGAGGCGGTGGTACCCATCGATGACGTGCGGCTGCGTGATCGCCTGGTCGAAATCCTCCGCCTGACGTTCATCGACGACACGCACACCTGGCTGCTCGGGCCCGATCGCCGCTGGCGAAGGCTGTCAAGCGCTGGCGCGCACAGTGTGCAGCAAGACCTCAAGGACGCTGCTACGTCTGAGGCTCGCCTGCGGCTCGAAGCCTAGGCGCTTCCGACATCCGGCAGCGAGGCTGCTCGCCGGCGGCTGCCGAGTCGCAGCGAGAGATATGACAGGCCACCGAGGGGGATCGGCAACCAGAAATTCACCAGTCTCCAGGCGATGACGCTGAGGTAGGCGATCGAGGCAGGGACGCCGAACCCGGCGAGGGCGCCGCTCAAGGTGAGCTCAACGACGCCGAGTCCCCCAGGTGTGAGCGGGATGGCGGCGAGGATGTTCGCCAAGCCGTAGGCCACGAGTAGATCGATGGGCATCACGGTCTTGCCGAAGGCGATCAAGATGACCCAGAGGCACCCGGCGTCAAGGAGCCAATTCGCCGTGGCCCAGAGCAGAGCTCGGGTCAGCAGGTTGCGGTTGGAGAACAGAATCGTGAGCCGATCGGCGAGCTGCTGGAGCAGTGCCGACACCTTGTCGGCGCTGAGGAATGGCACGTGGTCGGCGACCTTGCGCAGCCAGCCGTCCGCATGACGCTGTCCTCTCGTCAGGAGCAGAACTGTCCCGCCAAAGGCCGCAAGGAGCAACACACCGAGCAGGGCGGCGTAGCCATAGAGCGGGTTCACTCCGTTGATGGGGATCGAGACGAACAGGCTGATCCAAAAGATCAGGTTGAGTACGACGGCGGAACCGACCCCTTGGGTGGCGAGTCCGAACGCTGCGGTAGAACCGGGAACCCCGTCGGCAGTTAGCAATCGATATCCCATGGCTCCGCCGGCGGCGGTGCCTCCTGGGACAACATGGCTGACCGCCAGTGAGGACATGTTGATTCGAAGCATCGCCCACCGGCGAGGGGCGTCAGGGGTGAAGACTGTCCGGGAAAGTTCGGCGTAGGCCATCAGCGCCCCGACCTCGAGCGCAATGGCTACCAAGAGCAACCAGACGTTGACCTGGCTGAGCACATTGACGTTCTTGCGGGCCGATGCGATCTCGGGAAGGAGCAGGTACTCGAAGATGAAGAGCAGGACCACAGCGGAGATCGTGTAGCGGACTTCAGGCCGCAGCCACTGTTTCCGACCGGTGCCCAGTGGGAGCGAGTGGTCGTCGGCTGGATCGGCCATATGACATGTTCCCACGCACGTTGCCGTGCAGGTGCCATGCTCAAGGGGTGACCGATGAGACCGACGCTACGTCCAGGGGATCTGGGCAGTCTGAGAGCCTGCCTCGCCGGATCGCCCTGGCGGCGAATGAGCACCAGGTCCCTCTCGCCACCATTTTGACGGTGGTGGGTGTGGTCATCGGTGCTGGCCTTGGGCTCCTGCTGCTCTGGGTGCTGCGACAGATCCTTTTGTACGTACTGGTGGCGATCTTCATCGCCGTCTTGCTCGCTCCCGCCGTTACGGTCCTCGAGCGACGGGGGCTTCGACGGGGGTTGGCCACCACGATCGTCTTCATCCTCGGCCTCCTGAGCTTCCTTGGGTTGGCCTTCTTGTTCGGTGTCCCCATGGTGACAGCGGTTACCCGCTTCTCGAGAGACGTCCCCGATCTAGTCAGGCAGGCGGAGCATGGCCGGGGCGCTATCGGGCACCTGATCTCGCAATTCCATCTCCAGCATTGGGTGCAGACAAATGCACCGAAGCTGTCGAGCTACGCCTCGAGTATCTCGAAGCCTGCGCTCTCCATCGGTGCTGCCGCATTGTCGACCCTGGTGCACCTGCTGACCATCGCCATGCTGGCGTTCTATATCTTGCTGGAGTTGCCGAAGATCTGGCAGGTCATCCTTGGTCTGCTGCCGAGCAGGCAGTCGGAGCGGGCCGCCAGAGTGGTGGCGGATTCCTCTTCGTCGGTGACCGGCTACGTGTTCGGCAACTTTGTGACCTCGGTGATTGCCGGGGTGCTGGTCTTCGCCACGCTTGAGCTCCTTGGGGTCCCGTTCGCCCCTCTGCTGGCGCTGTGGGTGGCCATTGTCGATCTGCTCCCGCTCATTGGTGGTCTCCTAGCGGGAGTTCCCACCGTCTTGGTGGCATTCCTCCACGGTCCCGCAGCGGGGATCGTGACGACCATTGTGTTTCTCGTCTACCAGCAGATCGAGAATCACATTCTGAACCCGTTGATTATGTCGAAGACGGTGAAGATGAGCCCAGGCCTTGTCCTCCTCGCCGTCTTGGTTGGGGCTGTACTTGGCGGTCAGGTTCACGCCGGGTTCGGCAGCTTCATTGGAGCGCTCATCGGCATCCCCGTCGGCTCGGCTATCCAGGTGCTCATCCGAGAGATCCGGTCACCTTCGTCGGTACACGCTGATGGCTCGGCGGAGCCCATGTCCTAGGATCTGTCATGTGAAGGCGCTGGTGGTCATCCCGACCTACAACGAGAGCATGAACATTGAGGTCATGTTGCGGGCGGTTCGTCGGCATGCTCCACAAGCGGTGATCTTGGTCGTCGACGATGGCAGCCCCGACGGTACCGCCGAGATCGCCGAGGCGGTCGAGGCTGAGCTCGGGTCGATCCATGTGCTCAGACGGAGAGAAAAGGCGGGTCTCGGCAGCGCCTACCGGGCGGGCTTCGCGTGGGGACTCCGTGAGGGATTCGATGCATTGGTTGAGATCGATGCTGACTTCTCGCATGACCCCGGTGCATTGCCAGAGATGTTCGCCGCAGCAGAGGCCGGTGCCGATGTGGTCATCGGGTCTCGCTACGTGCCGGGGGGGAGTATTCCCGACTGGTCCTGGCATCGAAAGATGCTCTCGCGCAGTGGGAATCGATATGCATCGATGATGCTTCGGCTCAAGGTCGCAGACTCCACCGCCGGCTATCGCATCTATCAGCGAGGCCTTCTCGAGCGAATCGACTATTCCACCGTTAGGGCCGACGGGTATGGCTTCCAGATCGAGATGACCTACCGCTCCCGGCAAGCCAGTGCAGTGATCTCGGAGGTCCCGATCTCCTTCGTTGATCGGGAGCGAGGCCAATCGAAGATGTCATCCAGCATCATCGTGGAGGCATTGTGGCTGGTTACGGTGTGGGGGATACAGCGCCTGTTCGGACGGGCCTGGCGACCGAACGGGGTCGTTTCCGCCGTCCGCTGATCCTAGAGCAGGGCTGCACACCCAGGGGCAAGTGCGTCGAGGATCGAGAGCAGTTTGATGCGTGTTTCGCGAGCCTCATCAGGAGGCTCTGATCCCCGGACGATCCCAGCGCCTGCTCGAACAACTGCAGTGCTCCCCGCAAGGAGAGCGCCTCGAATCCCGAGGACCCAGTCACCGTCACCCGCTTCGTCAGCCCAGCCGACCGCACCGCCGAACAGGCCACGATCGCTCGGCTCGAGTTCGCCGATGAGGTCAACCGCCCTGCGAGTTGGGACTCCGCCAATCGCTGGAGTGGGGTGGATGGCGGCAAGCAGGTCGAGTGCAGTAGGTCCCCCGCTTCGAATCACGCCACTGATCTCTGTCCCAAGATGACAGACCGCCCTGAGGGTCACCACCTCCGGAGTTAACGGGACCTCAAGGTGCTCGACGAGGCCATGGAGTCGTGTTGCGAGATCCTCGACCACCAATCGGTGCTCCTCGCTGTTCTTGAGTGACTGCACAAGGCCCGTCAGGTCATCTTCGGTCCGGGCGATCGTGCCGGCGAGCGGGTGGCTTCGAATCTGGCGGCCCCGACGCATGATCAGCAGTTCAGGTGAGGCGCCCACGAACCGGGACCCGGGAGCCGGCAGGGAGAACAAGGTGCAGGTGGGCTCGCGTTCGAGCATGCGATCGATGACGGCCACCGGATCGAGATCGGCATCGGCATCGATGACCACCGATCTGGAGAGCACGACCTTGTCGAGGCCGCCATGGCCCATCTGTTCGAGTGCGGTTCGCACCATCTGTTCGTAGCGACTACTCGAGGGAACCTGTTCGAGCGCAACGAGGGTTGGCAGAACGACCGGTGGGTCGGCCTCGCTCAGAGACTCCAATGCCTCATCGAGGCGATCGAGCTCGTCGAGGTCGTGGCCGATGAGGGTGACAAGGAACCCGTCGGCGTCGGCGTGGACTTGGATCGGGGAGAGGTAGCCGATGCCTGGCGCATCGGGGTGAAAGGGGAGGGCCGCATGAATTCGAGGAGGGGATCTGAGTCCTGCGCCCTCAAGGAACTCGATGCCAGCAAGCACCTCAGCGACGGCGGCTGAGGTCTGACCCGATGACAGTGCCGGAAGGGTGACCGTTACGGGATCTCCGAGACCGAGCAGAACGTGGCCGTCGGAGGCGTGAAACGTACCTCGCCGGATGGCGGCAGACCGCCAGGCTGACGGAAGTGGAGCGTCGACCTTGTAGTGACGGGCGACCTGTTGCATCAGCCTTGAGGGCGTCGGGTGGCTGTCACCAGTTGACTGAGACCAGCGGTGAGCTGGCGGTGGTTAATCCCGGAAAACCCTGCATCAAGGAGCATGGAACGCAACTGATCGGAGGTCGGCAGATAGGCGGTCGAGGCTGGGAGGTATCGATAGGCGGCTCGATCGCTCAGAAGCCCCCCGATCAAGGGAACAGCCCGTTCAAACCAGATCTTGTAGCCAGCCAAGAGAACACTGTTGGTGGGAGCGGCGACCTCAAGGAGGCTGATGCGTCCTCCTGGGCGCACGACTCGACCCATCTCATGGAGCGAGGCTGCGAGGTCAGTGAAGTTCCTCAGCGCATAGCCGCAGATGAGTCCATCGACCGAACCATCGCCCAGCGGGAGGGCAGAGGCATCCGCCTGCACGAGCGGCCCGGTCCCATGGGACGCACCAAGCATCCCGAACGAGAGGTCAGCACCGATCGGTACCAACCCTTGCGCAGTGGCGGTGCGGCTGAGGTCACCGGTACCGCAGGCAAGGTCGAGGATCCTCGATCCAGCCGGGAGTCCGAGTGAGCGAACGGCCCGCCGACGCCAGGAAGCATCGAGGCCAAAGGTCATCACTCGGTTCACGAGCTCATAGCGAGGGGCGATGTCGTCGAACATTGCACGGACGACTCTGGTCTTGTCCTCATGTGCCGGAAGCACCGATCGCTCGTCCGGGGTCATCGTGGTCAGTTGTAGTAGCGGTAAACGACCTGGGCCACACAGGAGGGTTTCGTCGAGTCCTTGATCTCGAGCGTGGCGTCGAGAACGACCTGCGCTCCACCCTCGATCCGCTCGACACTTGCCACGCTGATCCCGAGGCGCAGTTCGGACCCTGCGGGCACCGGAGCCGCGAACCGCACCTTGTTGCAGCCGTAGTTGACCCCGAAGGTGAGGTTCTCGACCAAGAAAACCTGTCCGATAAGCGCCGGAATGAGCGACAGGGTCAGGTAACCATGGGCGATCGGAGCACCGAATGGACCGTCCGCGGCTCGCTCTGGGTCGATGTGGATCCACTGATGATCGCCGGTGGCGTCTGCGAAGAGGTTGATCTTTTCTTGGGTCACTGCGAGATAGTCGCTGTAGCCGAGGTGCTCCCCGACGATGTTCTCGAATTCATCAAGCGTGCTGATGATGCGCGGCATGCGGTCCTCCTTGGACTGAGTTGCCCGTAGCGTAGCCACCGAGAGCGCAGGCTCTTGGCGTCAGCGAAAGTAGAGCCGCTGGTAACTCCGGCTCATGGGGTGCAGCAGAAGGGCCATCAAGAACACGCTGAAGAGCATGTTGAGCATCCCAGAGAAGACAAAGGGATTGAACAAGAAGCTGATCAGTTGCACGACGAAGAACGCGATGCTGACGACAAGGGCAAGGTAATAGCCCCAGCGTCGTTCATTGGCGATTCCGAAGGCGCCAACGGCACCGAGTATCAGCAGCACATAGACGGGCCCGTGGGTGGCGAGGAAGCTCAGGATCGCTACGCCGCCGTTGAGATACGAGAACAGGACCGCCCCTTGCAGGGTCTGGGGTTGATTGGGGTCGAACCACCTGCGGGGCGAGGTCATATGAAGATCCTAGAACGCATCGCCTTGATAGGCTCGGCACTATGGCCAAGCGGGTTTCGATCCACGATGAGGAGCACCGCGACGTCTCGGGTGGAGTCCAACGGGCGGCAATGTTCGGCATCAGCGATGGTCTCGTGACCAATGTCTCGCTGATCCTTGGGTTCGCCGGCGCCAATCCCGATCCCACACTCGTTCGCCTGGCGGGGATTGCCGGCCTGGTGGCCGGCGCCTTTTCGATGGCGTCGGGTGAGTATCTGTCGATGCAGGCCCAGAGTGAGCTGTTCGAGCGGGAGCTTGAAATCGAGCGCATCGCCCTTCGCGAAAGTCCTGACCTTGAACGACAAGAGTTGATCGGGATCTATCGCTCGAAGGGACTCGACGCAACCTTGGCCGAAGAGCTTGCCGACACGATGATGCGCAACCCGGAGCTGGCGCTCGAGACGCACGCCCGTGAAGAGTTGGGCATAGACCCGACGGCGGTCGGTTCACCCTGGCAGGCCAGCGGAATTTCTCTAGTGACCTTCGCCTTCGGAGCACTCCTTCCCCTGCTGCCTTGGTTCTTCCTCTCCGGTGGGGCAGCGATTGTGTGGTCGATCGGGATAGGCATCATCGCCTCGCTGGCAGTCGGCGCACTGCTTGGAAGGTTCACCGGTCGTTCGAAGGTGTTCTCAGCACTCCGTCAACTTGGAGTCGCCGTGTTGGCGGCATCGGTGACCTATGGGGTCGGCCGACTTGTGGGTGCATCAACTCACTAACGAACGAGCTCGTTCGTCCAGCGACGATCTCGCCAGGATTCGACGAGGCCGAGGGATCGATACAGCTCGACTGCCGCAACGTTGTCGGCCTCTACATACAGCATTGCTCTCTCAAGGCCTCGCCCACGCAGGTGCTCAAGTCCTGCGAGTACGGCGCTCCGCCCGAGACCCCGGCCGACACGCGCCGGATGCACCCCAATGACGTAGATCTCACCGATGCTGCCCCATGGATCACGGTGGACCTTGGTCCAACACGACGCCACCATCTGGCCACCGGTACGCAAGATGAGGAACCCCTCCCTATCGAACCAGTCCTGAGCGATGCGCAGTTCAAGGTCGTCAAGTCCGAGGGCACCCTGTTCAGGATGCTGAGCGAAGGCGGCCTGGTTGAGTGCCAACCATTCACCCTCGTCGACGCCGGGCCGGAACGACGCGATTTCGATGCCGTCCGGGAGGCTTAATGGGCGCTCGATCAAGGGGCCTGAGAGCCGGAGGATCTCACGGTCGAGCCGGAGCAAGCACCGACAGTCCGGAGGTTGGCTTAGTCCGTCGACGTGTCGCGTCCAGACTCTCATCGGGAGGCCGGCCTGGTCGCAGTACTCGAGTGCCGCATCGAGCAGGAGTGGAGGAATGCGGTCCCCAAGGGCGACGAATTCGATCGTCCCTTCGGCGGGCCGACCCTGAAGGTAGATCAGCGTGTCGCCGTCGTGACCCAACAGGTGACAGATAGGCGAACCCTCACCAAGGCCGAACACTGATTGCTCGGGCAAGGCCTCGCGCTCATGTCGTGCACTCCAGGTTGCAACCTCGTCGGCCACAGCCCGTTGCTCTGCGGCACTCAGGCGGTCGCGCTGCTCCACGAAGGCCGTCACATCGTCAGGCTAGCGACCGCCATCGCTAGTCTCAGCCCATGGGTCGACCGAGAACGCCGTCAGGTCGAGCCCGATGGGTGGACCAGCGCCTCGAGGAGCTTTACCCTGGCACCGCAGCGCAGCTCTGTGCCCTCGACTATTCGTCACCCTATGAGCTGCTGGCGGCGACGATCCTGTCGGCGCAGTGCACCGATGTCCGAGTCAACCAGGTAACTCCAGCATTGTTCTTGACCTATCGCTCTCCTCGGGAGTTGGCAGCGGCTCGAGCAGCAGAGGTCGAACAGATCGTTCGATCCACGGGGTTCTATCGAGCCAAGGCAGCCAATCTCATTGGCATGGGTCGCACCATCTCGGATCGTTTCGATGGCGTCGTCCCTCGACGGCTCGACGAGCTCGTGACCATTCCTGGCGTTGGTCGCAAGACTGGCAACGTCCTGCGGTCGGTGGCATTCGGTCTGCCGGGTCTTCCGGTCGACACCCATGTGGGCCGTCTCGCCCGTCGACTCGGACTGACGACCTCGACCGATCCGGTGAAGATCGAGCATGAACTCAACGCCATGATCCCCGCAGGCCGGCGCGGTGCGTTCAGCCTTCGGATGATCCTGCACGGCCGGGCGACCTGCGTGGCGAGGCGGCCGAGATGCTCCGACTGCGAATTTGCCGAGATCTGCCCCAAGGTCGGGGCGATCCCGGCCTAGCGACGCCGCTCGGCCGAGCGCACCGCCCGCTGGAGGCGACGCAGGGACCCGAGGAGGGATCGTTCGAGGGCGACGAGCTCAGCGTCGATCCCATCGGTTCCAGTCCGAGCCTCGACAAGGGCTGACACTCGTCGGCTGATGTCCTCGAGGCTGGCAAGCAGCGATGAGAGTTCGATGGCGTCGTCCATGGTTCAGTCTCCTCTCGTCGTCGTTGGCTGGGGTGCGGATGCCGAGCCGGGCGATAGCCTTGGGTGGTGCTCACCACTCTCGACCTCCGTGGGAAGGGTACTCACGTGCGTGAGTTCCTCCCGACGCCTGCTGATCCCGGCGCAGATGTAGCCGACGCCGTCGCTGCCATCATTGCCGAGGTAAGGGCTCGAGGCGACGACGCGATCGCCGACCTGACTGAGCGGTTCGATGGCGTCCGTCTTGCCAGTTCAATGGTTGATTCCGCCCAGATCGCAGCAGCCGTGGAGCGGGTACCGAGCAACCTGCTGGCGGCGCTTGAGCGTGCATGGACCAGCATCCTCGCCTACCACGCCGATGAGGCCCCATCGCCGGCCGCCTTTCACGGCGAGGGGCTCGTCGTGCAACATCGCGATGTTCCGGTCGAACGCGCTGGCTGTTATGCCCCGGGAGGCCGAGCGCGCTACCCGTCGTCGGTCCTGATGTGTGCTGCTCCCGCTCGAGTGGCGGGAGTCAGGGAGATCATCCTGTGCACTCCTCCTGCTGCTGATGGTCGTATTGACGACGCGACGCTCGCAGCTGCTCACGTGGCCGGGATCACGGCCGTCTACGCAGTTGGAGGTGCCCAGGCGATTGCCGCCATGGCGATCGGTACTGACACCATCGAGCGAGTTGATGTGATCGTTGGCCCAGGAAACTCCTACGTGGCCGAGGCCAAGCGTCAACTTTCTGGACTTGTCGGCATCGCCTCTGCCTTTGCTGGACCCTCAGAGATCGTCGTGATTGCCGATGCGTCTACGCCCGCAGATCTGGCCGCCGTGGACCTGATGGTTCAGGCGGAGCATGGCCCTGACGGCATGGCGTGGTTGATCACCTGGGTGCCTGAGATTGTTCCTGCCATCGAGGAATCACTCACTGAGCTGATGGCCTCGGCGCCACGGCGAGCCGATCTCGAGGCCACGATGGCTAGCTCCGGCGTCGCATGCTTGGTGGACTCGCCTGCGGCTGCGATGGCGGTGTCGAATATTGTCGCCCCCGAGCACCTCGAGCTCTTAGTCACTGAGTACGCCCCGCTGGTGGAGATGATCTCGGCTGCCGGAGCAGTATTTTGCGGGCTCGATGCTCCTGCGAGCCTCGGTGACTACGCAGCAGGTCCCAACCACATCCTGCCGACCAACCGGAGCGCACGGTTTTCGAGCGCGCTGCGGGCTGACGACTTTCGCCGACACATCCACGTGGTGGAGGTTGATCGGGCGGGATTCGAGGCCTTGGCCGAGACGGTGATCATCTTGGCCGAGGCCGAGGGTCTCGACGCGCACGCCGAGTCGATTCGGAGACGGCGATGACGCCGGAGGTCCGGAGTGATCTGAGCAAGTTGACGGGGTATCACTCGGCCCAGGTTGACGTCGATGTTCGACTGAATACGAACGAGTCGCCATTCGCCCTTCCGGCAGCCTTCACGGAACGGCTGGGCGAACAGTTGCATTCGCTGGACCTCAACAGGTATCCCGACAGAGACGCGACGGTGCTGCGTTCGGGGATCGCGCTCCTTCACGACGTGGACCTTGGCGAGGTGTTCGCCGCCAATGGATCAAACGAGGTCATCCAGACCCTGTTGCTGGCATTCGGCGGCCCGGGTCGGACTGCGCTGGTCTTCGAGCCGACCTACGCACTCCACAGCCACATCTCGAAGATCACCGGAACCACAGTGGTGTCGGCCGAGCGCGGGGGCGACTTCGATCTCCGAGCTGACCATGTGGCGGAAGTGGCGAGGGAATTCGATCCGGAGGTGCTCTTTCTGTGCTCTCCCAATAACCCGACGGGGGGCACGGACGACCCGGACGTCGTCCGCGCTGCGCTCGACTCGACGACTGGGCTCGTCGTCGTCGATGAGGCCTACGGACAGTTCGCCGACACCACGGCACTCGATCTGCGATCTGAGCCGGGTGGAGACCGGCTGGTGATCAGTCGGACGTTCTCGAAGACCTGGGCACTCGCCGGGGTGCGACTCGGCTATCTCGTGGCTGCACCAGGGGTAGTGGCGGGATGCCAGCATGTTGCGTTGCCCTATCACCTCTCAGCCCTGACGCAGGCGGCGGGAACCTGTGCTCTGGAGTTTGTTGCGGAGATGGAGAATCAGGTGGCCGAGTTGGTCCGCCAACGAGAGTCCCTGTGGTCGCAGATGGCCCAACTCGACCTCGAACTGTGGCCATCGCGATCGAATTTCATCTTGTTCCGTCCCACGACCAAGGGTGGCCATGATGTCTGGCAGGATCTTGTCGAGCGCTCTGTGCTGGTGCGAGACTGCTCCTCTTGGGATCGGCTTGACGACTGCCTGAGAGTCACAATTGGCACCTCCGCAGAGAACACGCGGTTTCTCGAAGCACTGAAGGAGATCTTGTGAGCGACGCACCACGGTCGGCGACCAGAGAACGAGCGACGAAGGAGACGAAGGTCGCCGTCAGCATCGACCTCGACGGCCCCGGGGAGATCGAGGTGTCGACGGGGATCGCGTTCTTTGATCACATGGTGGAGCAGCTTGGCCGCCACGGAGGGTTCGGCCTCTCGGTGAAGGCCAGGGGAGACCTGGAGGTGGATCTCCATCACACGGTCGAAGATGTCGGAATCGTGATCGGTGAAGCGCTTCGTGACGCGATGGGGGACAAAGCAGGGATCGGTCGATATTCGTCGCGACTTGTGCCACTCGATGAGGCGGCGATCGAGGTTGCGCTTGACATCTCGGGCCGCCCATTCTTCGTCTACGAGGTCCCGTTCGCTCCTGACACCCCGGGTCTGGGCCAGCCCCCCTATGACCCGCAGTTGACGGAGGAGTTCTTCCGAGCCTTGGCCACCGCCGCCGGGCTGACCCTGCACATCCGGATGCGTAGCGGTCGCAACACTCATCACATCGTCGAGGCGACGTTCAAGGCGGTTGCACGGTGTCTGCGTGATGCTCTCCGGGTTGAGGGGACGCAGATCCCATCGACCAAGGGTCAATTGTGAGCCGTCAGCGGTCGTGATCGCCGTCATTGACTATGGCATCGGGAACCTCCGTTCGGCGGTGAAGGCCATGGAGCACGTGGGTGCGTCGGCATCGCTGGTGAGTGATCCTGGCGAACTCGCCGATGCGTCAGCCGTCGTCCTCCCCGGAGTGGGGTCCTTCGGCCGGTGCGCAGAGGCCTTGAGTGCCGGTAGCTGGCGAGCACCGATTCGAGAGGCCGTGGATTCAGGAATCCCGTTTCTTGGGATCTGTGTCGGGTTCCAACTGCTCTATGAGGGATCAGAGGAGTCACCGGGCGCTCGTGGTCTCGGGCTGCTACCAGGGATGGTGCGTCGGCTTCCAGGGCATGTCAAGCATCCGCAGATCCAATGGAATCGTGTTGAGGCGATCGCCCCAAACGACCTCGTCCCCGTGGACCAGGACCAGGACCAGTGGATGTACTTCGTGCACAGTTATGCCCCATCGGTTGGCACAGAGACCGTCGCCACGTGCGACTACGGGGGTCCCGTGGCGGCTGTCGTGCAGTCGGGATCGCTGTGTGGCGTCCAGTTCCATCCGGAGAAGTCCGGCGATGATGGCCTTGCCCTCCTGCGACGCTTCACCGAACTCGTGGGTGTCGACCGATGAACGTGCTTGCGGCGATCGACCTTCGCGGTGGTGGGGCGGTCCGACTGCTTAAGGGGGCCTATGACCAAGAGACGGCGTATGGCGATCCACGTCAGCTCGCAGCTTCCTTTGTCACCTCAGGAACCGACTGGCTGCATCTGGTTGACCTCGATGCAGCGCGTGATGGTGGAAGGGCAAATCGGGAGATCATCCTCGATATCGCCTCCTCGTGCGGAGTGCCCGTGGAAACTGGGGGTGGAGTCCGCACGATGGCCGATGTTGAGGAACTGGTCGAGGGTGGAGTGGAGCGGGTCATTCTCGGCACGGCGGCCCTCGATGATTCCGGCTTGCTTGAGCAGGCGACAAGGGCCTATCCAGGCAAGGTCGCCGTCGGTTTGGACTATCGACGGTTGGCGAACGGGACGCTCGAGGTGGCCGTCCGCGGCTGGTTGGAGGGCAGTGGCTTCTCACTCGCCGATGCCGTCTCTCGCGTGACGAAGGTGGACCTCTCGGCGTTGGTGATCACCGCCATCGATCGCGATGGAACGCTTGAGGGTCCTGACCTTGCGGGACTCCTTGAGGTGCTGGACCTGACCGATACTCCCGTCGTGGCGTCGGCTGGGGTCAGCCAACGCAGTGATGTCGAGGCGCTCTCCGCACTGCGCGCCACCAGAACCAGCCGATCGTTGGAGGGTTCGGTCATCGGCAAGGCTCTGGTCGAAGGGCGACTCACCGTGGAAGAAGCGGTGGCTGCATGCAGGTGACCCGATTGATCCCCTGTCTTGACGTCACGGCCGGGCGAGTGGTCAAGGGTGTGCGCTTCGTCGACCTGATCGATGCGGGAGATCCCGTGGAGCTCGCAGCTCGCTACGCCGCCCAGGGTGCCGACGAGATCACGTTCCTCGACATCACGGCATCGTCAGATGACCGGTCCACGATGATCGATGTCGTGACGAGGGCGGCGGAGCAGGTGTTCGTACCGTTCACCGTAGGCGGCGGCATCCGAACGATTGAGGACGCACGAGGCCTCCTGCGGGCTGGTGCCGAGAAGGTCGGGATCAACAGTGCGGCGGTGGCTCGGCCGCGGCTCGTGGCTGAGCTGGCAGAGGAATTCGGGTCACAGTGTGTCGTCGTGGCCATCGATGCCCGTCGCGCCGCGGGGCGATTTGAGGTCGTCACCCACGGAGGCCGGCGGCCTACCGTGCTCGACGCTGTCGAGTGGGCTGCCGAAGTGGCGCAGCTCGGGGCCGGGGAGATCTTGCTGACGTCAATGGATCGAGACGGCACACGCGATGGCTATGACCATGAGCTGAATCGGGCCGTGGCTGACACGGTGGGGGTCCCCCTGATTGCCTCAGGAGGGGTAGGGAGCCTGCAGGATCTTGTGGATGGCGTGGTCGTCGGTCACGCCGATGCCGTCTTGGCTGCCTCGATCTTCCATCTCGGCGAGCACACGATCCCCGAGGCGAAGGCCTTTATGGCAGCCGCTGGGATCGTGGTTCGGCCGACCTGAACGGCGCCGGTGCTGACTCGGGCTGCGATACGGTCACTGTGTGACTCGTGAGATCCTGACCACTGCTGACGACCTACCGGTGACCGTGCTGTTTGATCGCGTGCTGGTCAAGGTCAGCGACGCCGAAGGTGAGCGTCGATCGAGATCAGGCATCTTGATCCCGGCCACGGCTCAGGTGGCCCAGCGGCTGGCGTGGGCACAGGCAGTCGCCGTAGGTCCCCACGTGCGGGCGATCAAAGTGGGCGACCAGGTGCTGTTTAACCCGGAAGATCGCTTCGAAGTAGAACTCAAGGGTGAAGAGTATGTGATCCTGCGCGAACGCGACATCCATGCGGCCGCTTCGCCGACCGATGACGGTGGAACAGGGCAGTACCTGTGAGCGACGACGTCATGACGGTCGACACCGATGTCGCCGAGCAGGTTCGTTTTGGGCCGGACGGTCTCGTCGTAGCGGTCGTGCAGGATCACCGCGACGGCACCGTGCTGATGGTGGCCTACATGAACGAAGAGGCGTTGGCCAGGACGCTGGCGACCGGAAGAACTTGGTTCTGGTCGCGCAGCCGTCAGGAATTTTGGCAGAAGGGCGAGACCTCGGGAGATCGCCAGTTCGTCCGCAGCGTGGCGGTTGATTGCGATGGTGACGCCGTGCTCGTCATCGTCGACCAGCACGGTCGTGGTGCCTGTCACACCGGTGAGCGCACTTGCTTTTACCGCATCGTTTCATCGGGCCATGGAGACGGGAGCACGGAGTGAGCACGGTCGGAGCCTCGTGTGCTCCAGACCTAGAGGGTTTTCTCGCCGAAGCTGCGGAGCACCGCATTGTGACGGTATCGGTGGAGCTGGTGGCGGACACCCTGACTCCTGTCAGCGTCTTCATGAGCGCCGTGGGCGACGAAGAAGGGTTTCTGCTCGAGTCGGTTGAGGGTGGAGAACGATGGGGCCGGTACTCGTTCGTGGGGCGACGTCCTCTGTTGGTCTTCAGCTCCGTGGACGGCGAGGTGCTCACCCTTGGTCATTGCGGACCAGAGACTCCAGTTCTGAGTGTCCAAGACCGAGCGAACGGGATTCTCACAGCCCTAGAGCATCTCTTGGCGGAGACGACCGTGTCGGCTATCGGAGATCTGCCACCGCTCCACAGCGGTGTGGTCGGCTACCTCGGCTACGACGTCGTCCGGGAGGTTGAGCACCTTGTGAGCCCACCAGACGATGAGCTCGGTGTACCCGATGCCTGCTGCTGTGTGATCGGCGAATTGGTTGCCTTCGACCACTGGCGCCAGCGGGTCACACTGATCGTGAATGTGGCGGTGGACCCGACCGCTTCACACGAAGACCTCACCCGAACCTATGGCGACGCCGTGCGTCGTCTCGAGCAGCTTGGAGACGACGCGACAGCCGTGCGGACCCCTGGAGCACGGCTTGCGCCGAGCGTCGGTGCTCGCCATGAGCGGGCGCCTGCGACGCGCCGGACGAGTGCTGCATCGTTCCGTTTAGCAGTCGAGGTGGCCAAGGAGCACATCACCGCCGGCGACATCTTTCAGGTGGTGCTCTCTCAGCGCTTCGATATCGACGGCGAGGTGGATCCGTTCGGCGTCTATCGATCACTGCGCCTCTTGAATCCAAGTCCCTATCTGTACTTCCTCAGACTCGGAGGGGTTCAGGTCGTCGGCTCCTCGCCGGAGCCGATGGTTCGGGTGCGCGATCGCATGGTGACCTCACGGCCCATCGCTGGCACGCGTCCTCGGGGGTCAACGGAGGCAGAGGATGTTCGACTGGCCGGAGATCTTGCGGAAGACCCCAAAGAGGTCGCGGAACACATCATGCTGGTCGATCTCGCTCGCAACGACGTCGGAAGAGTTGCTGAGTACGGCTCGGAGGTGGTCGAAGAGTTCATGACGATCGAGCACTACAGCCATGTGATACATATGACCTCTCAGGTCACGGGCCGGATGAGAGACGATTGCACCTCGGTCGACGTGCTTCGAGCCACACTGCCGGCTGGAACGCTCTCGGGGGCACCAAAGGTTCGAGCGATGGAGATCATCGAT
>Ga0194055_10000168_pt1 | contig 50648 bp, 45 predicted proteins | sample SepL449m_MetaG_FD_155482 | JGI IMG/M metagenome (GOLD analysis project Ga0194055, IMG submission 155482) | Anoxic zone freshwater microbial communities from boreal shield lake in IISD Experimental Lakes Area, Ontario, Canada - Sep2016-L442-9m | ecosystem: Environmental > Aquatic > Freshwater >... | reverse complement strand
ACTGGGAGGGAGGGGGGGGGGCGGGGGGGGTAGGGACGTTATCTTAGCCAAATTCTTTCGACGTGCAAAAATCGGCTCGCGCCTCAGGCTCATTTAGACGAAAATCGACATTTTCGGCTGTGTCGAAAGACATGCAGTAATGGTCGGCTGCCCCGTTTGCGGGGCACTACTTCACCGAGGGATTCTTGTTTCGGTAGCGTTGATCGACGACGACCCATTCGAATTTGCCACTCTTGCCCGGACGGCATTCAAAGATCGTCTTGGCAATATCGGAAACGCGGAAGTCCTTGCTTCGTTTTTCCAGATAATAGGCCTTTTCAGCCAACGCCAAAGAATCTTCGATGTTCTTCGGGTGAACTTCAGGATCGTGCGGTCTCGTATGTTGACGCCTGCGGCTTGAAGTAGGGCTTTGTCGTATTGCATTAGCGCATTGTTGGTGACGTACGTGAAGAACAATCGCTTTTCTTGATCGCGTGTCCCAGAACGTGGCGTGGGGGTTTTGCCCAAGTTGCTGGCGTAATCGATGGTTGCGATTCCGCCACCGATGGCCGCCAGTTCGATGCCAAAGGCTTCCAATTGCGTGGCATATGCTTTTCGATCGCGTGCTGAGAACTTCAATTCCCAACGCTCTCCACGGTGCACTCCGTCGACCCCTTCACCTTCGGGTCCCGGGGGGCGGCTGTCCCCTTTTCCGGTTCCCTCGCCACTCAGGGATGTCGCCGACGTAATCGTGTCCATAGATGCAGCGATCGAACTGATGGCATCGGTCACCATTTGGATTGTCTGTTCCATGGCCGGCTCTGTCAGTTGCTCAACTTCATCGGCTCCTGGTGGATCAAAATCGCGTTCGAAGCCGGCAGCGTGGTCACCGCGACCGGCAATCTGTTCGACTTCGAGTGTCAATGATTGCGTTTGCCGCGTCCAATCCATTTGCATCAGGAAGAGCATAAACAACATGGCCACGGCCGCCCCAAGCATCACCGCGATGGTCAACAGCAAACTCGAAATGCCGTCGGCACTATTGGCCTGCATCGATTGTTCATCGATACTAAAGATTCCACCCTTGCCATCCCCCATCTTGGTCGGCGTCGTCTTGGGACTCACTTTTTTATTCATGAGGAGTTTCCTTTAGTCAGCAGTCTTTAAAAAACCGGGATCGGGTATTGGATTGGAATTTACTCGACAAAGATGTAATCGGGTCGCAGTTCGAGAAACCATCGTTTCCATTCTCGCTGCGCTTTAACGCGATCCTGTTCCGAGATCGCTCCTTCTTTGGGCAAGTGGTATTTATCCAATTGCCTTGAGATCAGACGCAGCGATGTCTCCGCATTGCGACTGACGACGTTATCTCGATCGGTGAGCGCGTAGACCAATTCGGGAACCATCTCCAAATCGTCGCTTCTTCCGAGGACCTTGGAAGCAATCCGCCGAGCCTTCCAATCTTTCGACCGAAGAAGCCTTGCAAATCGATTCAACTCGTCTTTTCGTCGCGATGGATCGGATGAGAAGATGATTTTCTCAGCGACTAGGCGATCTTCCCCTTGGGATTTTTTATCATCTTCCAACATCTTCAGCGCGTCATCGATGTTGGTGGCTTCGGTTTTGGATACTGGCTTTCCATTGACCATCGTTACCGTCGATAGGTCGGAGGGCAATTCGGGCCAACCGACAGCGACCGCTTCCTTCATCTCACCGATGGCCTTTTGAGTGCTGCGAATCAAGAATAGGATCGCAAAGCAAGTCGACACCTGCGGGCCGAGAATGAGGTCTGAGTCAGGTCCGTCCCCTCCCCAGGAACCATCTCCAGATTGTGCCGCCTTCAATCGGTCGACTTCCGAGTTGTACCAAGCTGGGCTTTTGCTTTGTTTGCGGGCAGCAATTTCAAGGAACGACTCGAATCGCTCCAAACTGTAAAGATAGTAGTAATGCCATGAAGTGCGGTTGTAGGGATTCTTTTGGTTGTAGACCAAGCCCGCGTTCACCAACGCATCCAATTTAGCGCGATCGATACTCCCGCCGCGTTTGGGTTTTTCAGATTCCGGAATGACCCGTTTGAAAGCAGGAGGAATCAGGCCGTCTTCTTCATCGGCTTCGGCTAATCGGTTGCGATATAAGCCAAGAATATCTCCCGCGATGAGGACACTGGAAAGTCCAGCCGCGGTCAGCGAATTCGTCGTGTTTTCTGGATGGTTGCCACCGGGCTCGTATTGATATGGCCATCCACCAAAGGATTGAGACGACCCGTTTTTGATTTGCGCTTCGGCGAGATAACTCAGTGCCTTAAGAATCCGATCCTCAGGGACTTCGATCCCGAGTTGGCTCATGGTCCAAAGGGACAACAGTATGTACTGTGTTTGTGAGATGTCGCCGCTGTTGTCCTTGTGCGATCCATCGATGTAGCCAAACCCACCTGGGGATTGTTGGATTCGCAAGATAAAGTCTCTCGCCTTGTTGATCTGTTCGCTGAAGCCGTCGACGTCGACGGTTGCTAAGAGCATGCTGGCCATCGCAATGTGGTAGACCGATTTGCTGTCGGCGTTGTTGCGCGAAGCCGTGATTGAGTTGATGTAATTTTTGGCGACAGAAATTCCGCGGGCGACAGCGGGATGCTCGGGATCTCCTTCGACCTTGTAGATCGTGTATCCAACCAGCATTTCGACGCCGATTTCAGGGAAAGTAGATTGTCCCTTGATCGCGCTTTTAGACAGGTAGCCGATCCCGCGTTCCACCAAACCGCGGACCACGGGATGATCGGGGTAATAGTTTTCAGCCAGTCCTTTTGCACTCAGTGTCCAACAAACCGTGGCCATGAGCACCCAGCCGCGCATGGACCGAATTGAAAATGCCCTTTTGATGCGGAGATCAAGCATGAGACGGGATGACCGGTTGGAGGCTTGCGAAATACACCCAACTCTAGTTTACCCGTTCCTTACCTCCATAACCACACGGTTTGCACGTAAACTGTTGGGACGAGAAGGGAACTCGGGGATGCTATCAACTGAAACCTGGGGATCAAGGCAATTGCATCCCTTCGTCAAAACCGCTTGGAGCAGTCGATGTCTAAGACCGATGTGTACTGACGCCTTGCCCGGCTCAGGCTGTTGCGTTCCACAGCTGCACCGCGTTAGCGGCGGTTGCCTTTCCGAAAACCGGGGCGAACATCCGTCAGCTAATGGTTGCGACGCGTTTTCGCGTTAAATCAAGAGCCTGGCTGCTGGCCGTGTCGAATGCAAATACCGTTGAAGGTGGACAAATCGTCAAAATAGGCAAGAAACCGAAGGAAAGACTTGGGATTTACGGTACTCAATTGACAAAAGTCGAAACCGGTTTACCATTTCGAAACTCTTCGGTGACAGGGAGTAGCGTCCTCTAGGGATTCTCTCGCAGTGACTTGCCGATGGTCAGGTAGCTCAGTAGGTAGAGCAATGGATTGAAAATCCATGTGTCGCCGGTTCGATCCCGGCCCTGACCACTAAAGATTTTTACCAATGTTTTTCCAGGTCGGACGCCACTTTGAGCGTACCGTCGAAAATCGACGAGCGACCCCGCAAATCTGACGTTCATACGGAAAAACCCCGTGTGAGCGGCATCCACGGGAGTTGTTCGTATGGCAAGACCAAAGGCACAGGTACCGGCCCTCCAGTTCCATCTTTCCGGTCAGGCGATCGTTCAGATCGCAGGCACGACCTACTATCTTGGCAAGCATGGCTCGCCGGAATCTCTTGCTCGTTACGCTGTCCTCATTCGTGAATACCAGTCCAATGGACTGAAAGTTCCAGAGGAAATCACTTCGCAAACCCTCCAGGCGATGACAGCGGGGTTTTCTGTCCCGATCGCGGCGACGCATCAAGCCGACGAGCCTATCCGCATCAAGCACGTCACGGAAGCGTATCGCGAGCACGTCAAGATTCGGTATGCCAACAGTCACGCGGAAGAATACCGGGTCGGCAAAACATGCGACGAAATGAACGAGCACGATGGAAACATGCTCGCAGATGACTACGGCCCCAAAGCACTCCAACGGCAGCGGGACAGGTGGGTGAAGTCCGGCAAGGCTCGCAGCTACTGCAATCGGCTGACGAACAGTGTGGTTCGGATGTTCAAATGGGCCGTATCTGAGGAACTGGTTAACGAGAGCACTTGGTCGCGACTGAAATCAGTTTCAGCACTCCGAGAGGGGCAAACAGTTGCGCCGGAAACGGATGCGATAAAGCCGGTTCCCATCGAGCACGTTCGCGCGACCGTCAAAGAATTGTCGCCTATCGTCAAAGCGATGGTACGGGTTCAAATTGCAACCGGGATGCGTCCATCGGAATTGTGCTCCATGCGACCCATCGACATCGATCGAAGCGGCGAGGTATGGGTTTATCGTCCTCCACACCACAAAAACAAGTCCAAGGGGAAAACACGAGCAATCCCGATCCTTGGCGACGCAATGGATGCGGTCGTGGATTATATGAACCGTCCAGCGGAATCCTATCTTTTCTCACCAGCGGAAGCGGATGCGTGGTTTCGAGCGAAACAGCGATCAGAGCGAAAAGGATACGGTTCCTATAAGAAAAAGGCCGTACACCCAAAGAACAAGCCAGGAGCACGATATACGGCAATGACATATCGCCGGGCAATCGATCGAGCTGCAAAACGGGCTAAAGTCCCCACATGGCATCCGTATCAGCTACGCCACTTGAATCTAACGCAGATTCGAGACACGCTCGGTCCTGAGTACGCACAGGCAATGGGAGGACACAGCAAGATTGATATGACCATGCACTATGCCAAGGCAACCGAACGTCAAGCCATCGAAGCCGCAAAGCATGCGCCAACGCTTGGAAACCAGTCATCCGACAGCCAGTGATGGTATGGATTGACCGAACACATTCAAAAACTGGATAATCAAAACTTGTCGCCAGGGGAGTAGCTACCCCGCGCCGTCCATCGTCATCAATCCTCAGGTTGGTGGCGATGGATGGCAGCGACTTCAATCAAACCTGAGGTATCTATCGATGGACACAAAGTCGCTCATTCAACTTCGAAAAGACGTTGAGTCTCTTTATATGGGGGTCGCTGTTCTTCCTGTTCTGGTTAAGCGAGGGAGCACCAAAACTGCAATGGAATCTCTGCAACATGTTGTTGATACCACGCAGTCTATGAGCGATCGAATTGATTCGATTTCACATCACATACCAAAACGAAATGTTCCGATCCCAGGGATATTTGGTTGGTCCGACCATCCATCGGCCGTACAAGGCGCCGTATCGCTAAGGTTCCAAATGGTCGTCATGTTAAAGGCTATGGGAAAAGCCGAAAAAAACTGGCTTTCGCATGGTTTTACTGAGGAATACAATTTGCTTGCGGGTATCGCAGTTGAAGAAATCAACGAAGTTCTTCGAAGGCTGGACGCGAAAAGTCCGCCTCCTACCGATGGTCCGGTGAGTCAGCATGTGTGGATTCATGAAGGACAAGAGATCGCTTGCAAGTTGACGCCGAAAGCGTTCAAGCTAGCCAGATTGGTGTGGAATTCCCCGGCACAATGCGCGTCTTTCGATGCGATTAGCGAGAGCGTTTTCGATGACAACCTTTGGGAGGTGGAAACTCTCAGATCCCATCAATCAGACTTCAACAGTCAATTGAAGGACAAGATTGGAATCTCTATGAGTGTTTCCGCGCCGCTTCAAACTTGCTCGTTCAGGCGAGCGTAAGTTTTTCCCCGTGTGGAAGCGGATTCCATAAATCTTCCACAGTTCTTCCATACGCGCTTGGCAAGATACTCTCGTTGCGTTCATTCACCAGCGGAGCAAATCATGAAAGTAAGCGTAGAACAAATTGTCCAGCGGGTTTTATCTGAGGACGTACTGACAATCGCACAGGCAAGAACTGAGATCCAAGCCATCGCAGGCCAAAAGCCAGATAAGGCAACCCTGACGCGGTGGATTCTGAAAGGGTGCGGTGGCGTAAAACTGGATGCGGTTCGCATCGGTCGCCAATGGGTCACCAGTAAGCAATCGGTGAACCGCTTCATCGTTGCTCGATCGCAGCACGTCTAGCCAACGAAAAAACCCTTGAGCGGCTACCCAAGGGCTTTTTCTGGTTCTCACACTAATCTGTTTTCTCTCCCGGCAAGGAGCACTCTAAGTATGGCATCGAAGCCAAAAAAATCAAGCAAGACGCGAAAGTTAACACGCGCCGAAGTACTAGCGCATATCGACGCTTTGGCGCAGGAGATTATGGACGATGTTCAGATAATCGCGCAGGCTCAAAAGCACATGGTTGAGCATGGCTTCGATGTTGAGCAATGGCACAAGATGGATAGTTCACAGGGTAGCGCGTTCGCCACCTTGCACATGCTTTGCTACAAGATTCGCAATCGCGGCGAGGTGGCATGATGAACGAAGTCATCCCCGCCGAGATGCGTGAACGAGATCAATGGGTTCTCTGGAAGTATGACGTGAAGGATGGAGAGCCAACGAAAGTTCCGTATCATCCAACTGGTTACAGAGCAAGTTCAACAGACCCGCAAACTTGGTCAACCTATTCAGATTGCAAGGCATCGGTTGAGCGATTTGAAGGCCTGGGATTTGTTTTCTCGGATACCGATGACCTAATCGGTATCGACCTTGATGGATGCAGAAATACATCTACTGGTGCCATAACTCCGTGGGCGCAAGACATCCTTGATCGATGCCATACATACTGCGAAGTTTCGCCATCGCAAACTGGACTTAAGTTTTTCGGGAAGCGGAATACAAAGTGGAAACACAAGCACAAGGTAAAAGTTGGCGAACATGATGGCATTAGCAAACGACCGGCAGTCGAAGTTTATGACTGTGAACGATTCTTTGCGGTGACCGGACAGGCCGTAAATAAGCTTCCTATCGTTGCCGTTGACGAAGCATTGGATTGGGTCGCAGATACGCACAACATGCGAAGGAAGGAGTATGCGCCAGTTGTTTTGACGCCAACAGTCAAGACTAATGCCGTGGAACGAGCTTCCAAATATGTTGCGACGATGCCACCAGCAATTTCAGGCTCACACGGTCACGATGCAGCGTTTAACGTGGCATGCGTATTGATGAAGGGATTCGAGCTTTCCATTGATGAAGCTAGAAGTATTTTCGTCCAAGAGTATAACCCGCGTTGTCAACCTCCCTGGTCGGATAAGGACATAGAGCACAAATTACAAGAAGGCGCGAAGTGCGAGAGAGATACAGGCTGGCTATTGAACGCAGAAATACCTAGAACGGAAGGCGTTGATATTTCAAGAATACTTTCGCAGTCTGTTCCAGAGAAGCCGACTAAACCGGAAGTTCTGGTAAGTCTCAACGAAGGGTATGTTGCGAATCAAGTTGTTCGCCATCTTGGAAAGCTTGGTTGGTCAAGTGATTGGCTCCCTCGTAGAATTCAGGATTCTGTAAAGGTGTACGTTCGCGGCGGTTTGTTAGTGCAGGCGTTCCCAAGTGAGGACCCGAACACAAACGGACTGTTGCAAATACGGCAGCTTCCTAGTGCGTTGGTTCGTGAGCGAATCACACAGGCTTGTAGGCTTGTCATCGAGAAGGAAGAAAACGATGGCACCATCACAATTCATGGCGTTCGTCCTGAAAAGTGGCTGGTAGATGCGATACATCATCGCGGAACGTATGACGGACGGGTTAATCCACTGGTTGGAGTGATTCAGGCTCCAACAATCAGACCTGATGGTTCCATACTTCAGGATGCTGGATACGACAGGCAAACGGGACTGCTTTACAGGCCCAACGTGGCGTTCCAGAAGATTTCGGACAAGCCGACAAAGGAGGACGCCAAGAAAGCTTTGGCTTCACTTTTCGACGTTGTGCGTGACTTTCCCTTCGTCGATGAGTCTGACAAGGCTGGATGGGTTGCAATGGTCCTGTCGATGCTTGGCAGAGCTTGCGTTAGCGGGTGCGTTCCATTGTTTGCCATCACAGCAACCTGTCCTGGTTCCGGGAAGGGATTGCTTGCAGATGCAGCTGCTCAAATTGCTTACGGTCATCCCGTCAGCAAGCGAGAGATGCAGGTCAAAGAGGAGGAGTTGAGCAAGTTTGTTACGACTGTTCTTTTCGAAGGCCAGCCTTGCCATGTTTTTGATAACTTGGACAGGACGCTACGAGGTGCGACGCTAGATGCGGTCATCACGAGCACATCATGGAAGGATAGGCTTCTAGGCTCCACCAAATCGACCGGAGACATGCCAGCAAGGACTATATGGATTGCCACTGGAAACAATATCCAGTACGGCTCAGACACAGCAAGGCGCGTCCTCCCGATTAGGTTGAGTCCAGCGGTCGAAGATCCCGAAAGCCGGACTGACTTCGAGCATAAGAATCTAATCGCATGGATATCCGAGAACCGAGCCAAGCTAGTGGTTGACGGGTTGACGATTCTTAGAGCTTTCTATCTGGCAGGCCAGCCTGTCGATGAGACATCGTGGGGTTCGTTCGAGAGTTGGACTAAAGCCATTCGCGGTGCGGTCATGTTTGCAGGCGGCGCCGATCCGTTACGGTCGCGGGTCGATGCAGTAGAGAACGACGACAGCAAAGAGTTGGTCAGACGCATCTTCGCAGCGTTCGAGGAAGCCGACAGAGATGGGAAGGGAATGACGGTTCGAGAAATCGAGGCGGCTTCCAAGTTTCCAGAGCAATGTCCTTTGCTTGTCGCGGTCATATCGGAAATCTGCCGTGGTCTTTTTGTTTCCAAGCGATTCTCTGCAAAACTTCGAGCAATCGAGGGGAGGGTGGTAGACCGAAAGCGACTCGAAAAGCAACCAGCAGGGAAAGGCGTGATGCGTTGGAGGGTTGTTGAGGTTGGTTTGGTGGGTTTGTTTCAGCCTAAGCTTACGCGAGGCGAAAAATCCGAATCCCATTGTGAAGATGGGTCAAAACTAACCAACCTAACCCACCTAACCCACCCTGAAGGCGCGTCCTGGGTTTCGGAGGTGGCATTGTGAGAGCAGCGGAAATCCTCACGAAGTTGGCAAGCCTTGAATGCCAAATCTCGGTCAACGGTCCCGGCGGAATCAAACTTGTGTCGGCATTGCCTTCGATCCCATCGGAAGCAATTGAACTAGCAAGACCGCACAAGGCGGCGCTTCTGTCCGTTCTGTCCCGCTCTATGACGCTATCACCATGTCCCAAATGCGGTGGCTCACAACTAGCGGTTCCAACCTTCGATGGATACGAGAACTTCGAGTGCTATAAGTGCGGCGAGTGCAGCGGGTGCAGAAAAGCAAACAAGGTGAACGCGAATGAGTAACACACAGCGAGAAGTTACAGAATTCTGTAATGCAAGCGACGAAATGAATTTGGGTTGGAGCATTCAAAAACGTAAAGGGTAATCGCATGGATTTAGAACAGATGAAAGAACGCGCGAAATTGCTTTGGGTTCGAATCGAAACGGACAGGGAGGAATACCGAAAACTGCAAGAGAGGATTTGGAATGAGAATAAGCGTCAAGCGTTGTTGCGACTTGTCGGAATAGCTGATGGCGTAACGATCAGTTTTTGCTGTTCGGCGGAACGACTTCGCGGACGCAAGGCTACGGTTATCAAGGTGAACCGAACTAGGTCGCTTGTTTCGATTGACGGAGAACAATGGTTCTTTCCGTTCGATTTAATCAAGTTCGATAGCAATGATGTTGAACTTGAACGCGGCCTCAATGCATCGCTTCAAGGATGAACCCATGCGAAGCCAAGTACGCGGCGCGGAGCAGAGATTCCCCCATCAAGCGGGGTCCTCTGACGCGATTAACACCAGCCTCGGTTCGAATCGTTCGCGTTTACTTTTCCATAGGCTCTAGCCTACCTCCCTCGTTCCATTTTCACGGATGAATCATGCGAAGCCTAGACAGATGCGAGCGTTGCCACGTTGGCCGGATGAAGTGCTATTCGGTGCGCACCATTGGATCAAGTCGCAAGCGTTATCTCCGTTGCGATTCATGCAAGCAGACTGCAACGGAAGCAATCCGAATCGACTCCATTGGCAGACAAGTTTTCTTGGTCCTCGTTGCTACGCCTAGCACTAGCGAGAATAGCAACGCACCCAGGGCAAACGTAGGATGATACGCATGGAAACCACCAGACCAAAAGACGTAATGCACGAAAGCCTTGTTCGGTACAACAACGCGCGTTCGGCACAAATTGAATTCGAGTTGGGGAAAGCCAAACGCGAGTATTTGAGCATTGCGGATTGCTTCCAACTACTGAGGCAATTGCAAAGCGTGGCACTCGAAAAGTGTAGCTGGCAAGACAAGCCAGTTTTAGAACGTCACTTGAAAGACGCTATGGAAAGCCTTGCAGAAACCGTCAAACGAGCACAGGAGCAAGCGAAATGGTGATTGACATTTGCGGCGAAATTGGAAACGAAGTCACGATTGAGAACGTTCGCCAACAACTGCAAACGGCAAACGGCAAGCCTATCACGGTTAGATTTTTTAGTGAGGGCGGAAGCGTTCTCGTGGGTTATGCGATTAGGAATGCTCTGCGTGAATATGCAGGTCGCAAGACTGCCATCGTTGACGCGGCATTCTCGATTGCATCCTACATCGTCGCGGCGAGCGGGTTTGATCGTATTTTGCAGAGTGGAAACGGTTGGATGATGTTGCATCGTCCATACTGCGAAAGCGACGAGCTAAAACTCAGTGAGGAACGATTCTTAAGCAGTTTGGAAAAGCAAATTGCACAAGCCTACCAAGAGCGATCCGGCAAGCCGATTGCGACTATCCAAAGCCTCATGGAAAACGAGACCTTTTTGAATGCTCAAGAGGCAGTTCGATGGGGCTTTGCGGATGCCATCACAGATAACACGCCATCAATGGCAATCGCGGCGAAACTGCGAGACAAAGTACAAGCAAGGCTTGTCAACAAAACAGCCATCGAACAATGGAAAAGCCTTTGCCGAGTACATGGCGCATCGAAAGCGAATCGATTGAATCCAGGGTTGAGAATGCAAGTTCTGAAAGAGGCAAACTAATGGCGACAGCAGAGATGGTTCGAAAATCGAAAACGGCAACTGAGTTTGCCTTGGATCAAATGCTTGATGACAACGGAACAGCTATTGAGTTCCTACGCGATGCGGTGACCGAAAACCGGGAACTGCGTTATGAGGAAATCCATTTTCTGCGTTCGAAGTTGGGATGGTCAGACGTGGACATTTCGACCGAACGTCGCAACATGTTTCACGTTCTACGAAACGAGCGTATCGCAGGCACCAGCGATGACAGGAGCAAGCAGCAAAGCGAAGCCGACAAAGCGGCGCAGCTAAACGCCTCTGAGGGGTCGAAACTCGATGCCAAGATTCAAGAGCTTACCGCCAAGCGGAACCAGCTAGAACGCGATGCGCGGCTAGCCTCACAGAGACTTGATGACATGAACGCGGCGGTTGCAGAACTGCGAAAGCTTGCTCCAAAGTATCGCGTTCAGGAATACAACGAGCGACGCGCGATGATCGGTAACGACATTGGTGCGAAGTGCCTAGCGATGGAAGGTGAAGTCCGACATTTGGAACAGTTGGTCCATCTGGATATCAACACTTTTGGGGCGATGGAGCACATCGCCATCTATCACGCCGATTGCATTACCGTCGATCCGTTGCATCGAACCAGGCGCATCGATGGCGGTGCTTGGATGGAACGAGTGAGCGAATTACAACGTGAGCTTTCCACGTTGAAACCAGAAGCCGCAAAGCTACGCGCCGAGTATGACAAGGCATTGCAAGAGATCGATTCCATTTTGGATTACTGGATTGAGTAACTACGGTGCGCGTCCTGATTGGCTTGTCGGACGGGACTTTGGCAGGTCAATCAGGCGCGTTTTTACTTCGTTGGGTGCGTCTTACCGGGTGCGGCTATTAGGTTCCTCCGGTTGAACATCAAAAGTTATGCGGCGAAAGGCTCAGGCGTTGCTCGATGCCATAAATCCTACCTACCGTTTTCAGTTTTCCAGGATTGAACCATGCGACGCATGAAAAACAGATTGTTCGATTTGGAGACATCGACGGGCGCAGCAGATGGTGCTGCGAGTCCATCGGGGCAAAGGTTGCTAGTCGAGATCCTAGGCCGTAGGGATGGGTTATTCTGGCCTTGGCGAACGACTACAGCGGATTCCGACTTGGAACCCATGCGAGCGATCCAAGAGCGACAGCAAGCAAATTTGGAACGTAAGCAAGGTGTCGCGGTTAAGGCCGATGGCAAACACGACTGGAAGAAAGCAAGTGCTATCCGCTTGGAACTGATTGGAGCAAAGCAAGTCGATGCAATCGTGAGCGGCGGTCAAGTTCAATCGCTTTTGCTTACCGATCTAGGCGAAGCGTTGGCGCGAAGCCTCGTTGGTCCGAGACTCAAGACCGTAGATGAAGCGGCGATCATGTTCACGCGGTTGCAGCAATGCGAAGCAGAACGAAAGCCAGTCGGAGAGGGACGGTTATTTGGCAAGACATTGGCGGGCAGTCCATCGGACTGGGAACACTGGTTCGAGCCTATGTTGCCACTACTGACAGCGGGATTCGTTCGCGCGACAAGCGACACGGAAGGCCGGATTGTATTTGCTTCAACGGTTTCGACGTTGCCTATGGCGACTCGATTCGATGCAGACCCGCTACAGGATGGTGATGTACTTTACTTGCAAGCCTTTGAAGCCGAGCGACTAGCACTAGCGAAACTGAGCGGCGGTTCTGAAATCTACGTTCCATTGCCTGCGATGGCAGGACTGTAAAGGAACAAAGTCAATGAGTGTAAGTTCCGATCATTCCAGAGAATTGCTTGCACTTGCCATTGCGCAGGGAATGCAGATCAAAGACGCGGCATCGGAAGCCAATTTGTCAGCATCGAGAGCGTACGTCATCGCGCGGGAAGAATCATTCCGACAACGAGTATCGGAGATCCGGCAAACGGTTCTGGATGGTGCAGTTGGCAAGTTGAATGAGGCGGTTTCCAAGGCCGTAGAAACTCTCGTTGCTGTCCTCGATGCAGATGGCGAACGAGATCGAGTAGCAGCGGCGAAAGCGATCCTATCGGCGCTAGGTCCAATTTCGGAACTAGGGGAACTGCGAGCAAGACTTGATCGTTTGGAAGGAACTACAGTTCGGAGGTCAGCATGATCGAAGTAGAAGATGGTGCGCAGTTCGAGCAGTTGCAACAACGACTTGGATTGCCATTGCCAAAAGACTGTCCACCTTTCGTCCATGCGGATGGCTTGGTTCGCCTCCAACAGATGCAAAAGACCGGCGCGACAGATGAAGCCGTTGCAGAGTTCCGGTTATGGGTTCGAAGTGTGAAGGATTGTTTCGGTTTCGGGGCGTAGTCCCTGTGAGGCGTTTTCTTTTGTCTCCATCGCTGGAAACGACCGCCTAGATTGCCCCAGGATCAACGCAAATCGTTTTCGTGATATCTAGGCCGTATTCCGCTCGATGCGTCAGGCGGGGCGTATACGCGGTAGATGGGTCAAATGACCTACCTACAGATGAGGAAGGCCCAATGACCTATTCATCCGCGTTGTCGAGAACGTCATCAAGGACGATGCGGAATGCTTGGCGATGTTCAGGGAGGCGATGAAGGAACAAGGAAACCATCTCCCAAAGTCTAAAGAGCATAACTGTAACAATGTTACGGTTATGGATGACGACGACAAAGTGAAGACTGGCAACAGTCGCGCCTACTCGATAACCCGCGTTCAAAAGGAATGCGACGAAGAAACAGTCAAGCAAGTCATGGCTGGAGCGGGGGGTGGTCGAAATGTTGACCGAGACTGTCCCCGCGATCGTTCGCTCCGTCTGCGTGATCGTCCACAGAATTCGGGAATTTTGGAAAGGTAGAAGGACCAAATGGTCCACCTACTTTCAAAGTATCTAAAGAGACTTTGATCGATGACGCGGCGAAAACAATTTCGGAAAATGTCGCGCTTTTTTGGTGCGTTGTACAATGCAGTTGTACCGTACAACTTTAATAGCTACAAACGACCGAAAATGAGCGTTTTGGCAGAGTGCCAAGATATTCGTTTACCCTGTCTTTTCATTGGTGAAACGCGATTCAATAGAAAGCTGGAATCTATTAGAAATCCGTTGCTCTATCCAACTGAGCTATGAGCCCGAATGAAGCTTCGTTATACACCGACGACCGACTCTCCGAAAGCCAATGCCGTCAAGTCGCCGGACGGAGTTTTGGAACGAGAAACAAACTCACCACAAAAAAGACCGCTCCCAACCAACCGGCAATCCAAAACCGATTCAAGCTTCCATCCTCCCCTTGGAGAACAATGTTCGCTGCCACACTCGCAGCGATCCCCATGGATAGCGATTGCACGGAACTCGCGACGCTCAAAAATCCAGCTCGCCATTGCGGCGTAGGAACACTCGAGACCATGGACTGTCCAGGTACCATCCGAGCGGATGACAATACCATGTAGATCGTTGTAATGGCGATGCAGCCCCATGCTGGGAGTGGAGGCAAACACGTGATCACGATCGCTGGCAAGACCGATAAACAGGCGATCCAAACGTACGTGATAGGCTTTCCAAAACGATCCGCGATACGACCTACCAATGGCATCGTAATGAACGTACACCCCCCCCCAATGATGTAAATGTACTGCAATTGTTCGGATGGCAAGCCCACGTTCTTCACGCAATAGGTCGCCAAGTAAGGCACGATCAAAAACGTCTGAAAAACCAAGATGGCGTTGAAGAGAAATGCCCACTGGTGCGATCGCGCTCGCAGGACCTCTTTCAACGTATGCCAATATCCATGCACCTCGCCGATATGCTCGCGGGCGATATGGGGTAAGGTGGCGAAGAGTGCGAACCAAAGGGGTATGCATGCGAGCGCGAGATACAAGAACGGAGCTCGGGCCGATGACGCTTGCTCAGCCAACCAAAGACCAATAGGGACACCGACAACCGAAGCCAACGAAAAGGAGGTCATGATGATCCCGAGCGCCAAGCCACGACGCGATTCCGGGAAAACATCGGTCGCAATGGAGAGCACAATCGAGCCGATCAATCCTCCGCACGCCCCCGTCAAACAACGTGCGATGATCAAAGCCATAAAACTCGACGAAAGGAAACAGAGTAGCGAACTGCACGCGAAGAGTGCCACCATGACCAGCATCGTTGCACGGCGCTCCGTTCGATTGATCCAACCAGCGGCCAAGATACCCGCCGCAAAAGAAGCATATCCATAACTCGCTACGACATATCCAAATTCCCCTGTCGAAAGCTTCAATTCGTCTAAGAATCGAGGCCCCAATGGCATGACGACAATGAAGTCGAGAATGTTCAAAAACTGGATGGATGCCAGGGAGATGAGTATGAGCCAATGCGAAGCCCGGAATCGACCGTCACCGACCGCGTCTGTTGCCATCAAACGGTCTTGCCGTGATTGCGTTTGAGTTCGTCAAGCCGACTTCCAAGGCTAAGGCATTCAAGAATCGCTTGCGCGCATTCTTCCCCTTTGTTCCCTTTGTTGCCACCACTCCGTTGAATAGCCTGCTCGAGCGAGTTCACGGTCAACAGCCCGAACGCTATGGGTTTGTTATGATCGATCGACAATTGCATCAGTGCCGTGCTTACCGAGCGATTGATATGAACGTCATGCGTTGTTTCCCCTCGAATGACCGCACCGAGGGTGATGACTCCGACGACGTTGCTGTCGTCGACCAATCGCTGCACTGCAAATGGGATCTCCCATGCACCTGGCACATGCACCACGAGAATGTTCTGGGAAGGGATGCCCGAATGGCTCAATGTGCTGAGTGCTGCTTCGGACAACTTCCGCGTGATCGCATCGTTGTACCGAGAAACGACAATCCCAATTTTTTGCTGGGCTAAAAGGGCGACTTTGGAATTTTGTTCAGAGATTTCCATTGGCATGCATGCGTCTCCTTTCGAAGGAGGATCTTGATTGGGGCTAGTGCTTCAATGAAAGCAGGAACTCGGCATTATTGCGAGTTTTTTGCAAGCGAGTAACGAGTTGCTCCATCGCATCGGGTGGGTTTTGCCCTACCAAAGCTTTGCGTAGCAGCACGGTCTTTTGGTACTCGACAGGGTCGAGGAGGGCCTCTTCTCGCCGAGTACCGGATTGAGCGATATCGATCGCGGGCCAAATGCGGCGATCGACCAGTGCTCGGTCCAGGACGATTTCCAGATTTCCTGTTCCCTTGAATTCCTCAAAGATCACATCGTCCATGCGGCTGCCAGTTCCAACCAATGCCGTTGCGAGGATGGTGAGAGATCCGCCCTCTTCGAGCTTGCGAGCCGCACCGAAGAATGCTTTGGGTTTCTGCATCGCGTTGGCATCGAGCCCACCGGTCAAAGTCTTGCCCGATTGGATGCACTCGCCATTCCAGGCACGAGCGAGTCGCGTGATCGAATCGAGAAAGATCACTACATCGACACCATCTTCTACCAATCGTTTCGATTTTTCGAGAACCATTTGGCTGACCTGAATATGCCGGACGGCGGGCTCATCGAAGGTGCTGCTGACCACTTCGCACTTGGGTCCTCGCACTTCGCGCTGCATGTCGGTTACTTCTTCAGGCCGTTCGTCGACCAAGAGCATGAAGACATATGCGTTCGGGTAGTTGTGCAGAACCGCGCGGGCCAACTTTTGAAGCATGACGGTCTTGCCAGCGCGCGGTGGGGATACGATCAATCCGCGTTGCCCAAAACCAATGGGTGTGATCAGATCTACGACCCGCGTACTCAAATCGTGCGGATCGTTTTCGAGGATGATTCGCTGCTTTGGATGAAGCGGCGTCAAGGAATCGAATGGCTTGCGGCTTCGAACCTCGTTGGGATTGCGATGATTGATAGCTTCGACTCGCAGAAGCGCAAAGTAACGCTCGTTCTCTTTGGGTGGGCGAATCTGACCCGAGACAGTCATGCCCGTCGTCAAGCCAAAACGACGAATCTGCGATGGTGAAACATAGATGTCGTCAGGGCATGCGACGTAGTGATGGCTTGTGCTCCGCAGAAAACCGAACCCATCGGAAAGGACCTCCAAGGTCCCTTCGCCGATCATGATCCCCGACGACTGCATCCTAGCTTTGAGGATTTGAAAAACCAATTCTGGACGTTCCAGCCCGCGCCAGTCGGAAATGCGCTCGATGTCCGCGATTTCCCCCAGTTCTTCGATGGTCATTCGCTGCAGTGTTGCGAAATCGATGACGGGCCGAGGGCCATCACCCGGGTTCGGAGGCGCATGGCGCTCGCGCAGCATCTCCTCGGCAATCGAAAGAATTTCATCAGGAGTTTTGGACTTCGATCGAAATCGATCGTTTTCGGAGCCAGTCATCGTTTTGGGACGAGATGCCATCGCACGTTTGTCAGGGCAGGAATGCCAAAGCAAACGCTAGAGCCGGGCGTCAACCAGGTGGGTTGCCGACCGTCAGAATTGACGGAGCTCGGGATCAGGGTAGGTGGGCAAAAGAAGAGAAACGCGACGCGATTCGCCGCGCTGAAAATCAGTATAGACTCGGACGGACGCTGCGTACAACCGAAATTGATTGCGTCTACCACCGCCGCAAAGGTTGCTTTCCAGGGATTTTTGTTCCATATTGGAGTCGCAAATCGGATTGGGATTTTCTACTCCAAAAACGCGTTACTATGGTGCCAAGACTAACATTGATCCTGTCGCTTCTCGCTCTGTCGCCCATGGCCCAGGCGGGCATGATTTTGGATGGTTTGAGCGACTCTTTGTACACAGCCTACGGAGCTCAATTTCCAGCGGTAGGAAAAGTGGGTACTGCCTCGGGAGTCTTAATCACCCCGAATTGGGTGCTGACGGCAGCGCATGTGAACCCAACCAATTTTGTGGCAGGGGGTCAAACCTATTCCGTTGCTCAGGTGATCAAGCATCCACAATTCGTGGCCAACGGCAACGACATCAACTACGGATATGACATCGCCCTGGCCCGATTGACGACGAACGTCACTGGGGTTGCTCCCATCCCCATCTACCAGGGGACCAGTGAACTGGGAGCGGTGATTTCCATGACAGGTTACGGCGAGACCGGAGTCGGCTCCAATGGCAACCACTCCAATCCAGGCACGTTGCGAGGGGGAACGAACGTCGTCGATCTGATCGACAGCTTTGCCAATGGGAGTAGCGGTCAGATCGGCGCTCAAAACGCGATCCTCGTGACCGACTTCGATGCTCCAGCGTCGTTTGATTCGACGGGCAAGTACAACACCCTAGGGACGACAACACCTACGTCCCTTGAGTACCAACTCTGTTTTGGAGATAGTGGTGGCGCTGGACTGATTCAGGAAGGAGGCAAGTGGTACGTGGCCGGAATCCATTCGTGGGTGGATAGCCAAAGCAATTGGACTGGCAAACCGACCGATAGCACTTTGCTCTTTGGGTATGGAGCCGTGAGCGGTATGACCCGAGTCTCGAACTACCAGGACTTCATCTTTAGCCACACAGGTGTACCAGAACCATCAACACTCTTGATGGTTGGATTGGCTGGATTGGCCGGGTCGATCGCTCGATCGCGTAAGAGTCGCCCATCCAAGCTCTCAAGTGATCCGCACTTGAGCACCGATGCGAAACGCGTTGAATGATTTCAATCACCCGAAGGGTAAGCTGAAGAAGTCGTTCTTGACCGTGCCTATCATTCAACAACTGTGAAAAACCAAATCCATCGTCCAAATCAACTGGAGTGCATTAGCACCCGGTTTCTCGATCCCGAAAACAACCGGACGCTAACGCGTTGCGGCTGATGGCTGAGTGGGTTCCGATCGTTGAACTAACGTCGAACAGTACCACCCGAGGGTGGTGGCGGAATGGGAGAATAAGGTCCCGCGGCTGTTCCAGGTACCACGGGCGCCACTGTTGAGATTGGGGTCCCGTAACCGCTCCCAGCGGCGGGAGCATTGTTGTTCGGCACTCCATGGAGCACCGATGGAGCTTGATAGGTTGAAGCCGGAATTGCATTTACCGGTACCGATGGGGGGAGGCTTGCAGGGCTGATAGCGCTTGCGGGTTGCGTTCCCAACAATTGCGATACGTTGTTTGCGACCGCACCCGCTTGTTGATAGATTCCCATGGATTGCTGTCCTAGGTGCTGACCCTGTTGCACCATTTGATTGACGCTCTGAGCCCCACCGATGCTCGCCCACAGATCGCGTGCTGGTTTCAAGTTAGGGTCGATTTGCAGAGCATCTTGCAAGTGTTGCTGAGTGGCTGGGATGTTCTTGCGATTGAAATGCAGATAAGCCAATTGGTACTGGGCCATGGCAGGCGATTCGACTTCTCGCAATTGCTGTAAGGCCGCGTCAGCATTTCCAGAGTCGAGCAAGACTCCGGCTAAGCTGGTACGGTAGGAGCTGTTTTTCGGCTGCAGCTGTACCGCTTGTTGCAATTCGTCGTGGGCTCCCTTCATGTCACCGGTGTGGGCGAGCAGCGAACCGAGTTCCGCGTGCGCATCCGAATGGCTGGGGTTGGCGGCGATGGTCTTTCGGTAGAACTCGGTCGACTTGGCCGAGTCGTTCTGTTTGCCATAGAGCCGGGCCATGCTCATCAGAGCAACCGTGTTCTTTGGCTCGGACTCCAATGCGCGGCTGTAACTGTCAAGAGCCTTGGCGTAGTTGCCTTGCGATTCAAAGTAGTTGCCTTGAGCGACCAAGACCTCAGGCGCAATCGACAAAGACTTGGTGGTCGTAGTGTCTTTGGCATCCGATGCGTTCGTTGCAGAGGCCGGTGTGAACGGTGCGGTAATGGCCGTTCTGGTCTTGCTGTAGGCGGAAGTCATAGCCGCACCCATCGATGCAAATTGATTTTTCATCGACTGGGTGCTTGAGGAGAGCGAAGAACTCGCCGCGGAGGAGGTGGAGGGCCTGGAAGGGTTCCAAATCGGATTCTTCCATCCTGTCTGTGTACACCCGGTCGTTATCGCTCCGAGAACGAGACACCCCAAGAGCGATCGGATTTTTTGCTTCTTTTGAGATCGGGATGATGTGTGAGTTTGGGTAGCCATATTTTCCCTCCGAATCCTTCGCTCGGGAATTGCTAGCAAAGTATTGTCTCTGCAATCCGTACAATCCCTACATTCGTTCTCATCATGCTCGGCAGAATCTCAGGCCGAGTTTAAAGAAACTCTGCTGGAGTCCGAAGAACGCTTGAAGTTGGAAAGATTGAGCCTGCGAATGAGAGAGAGGCTCGTCGCTAACGGCCGGGGGATGCCATATCCCTCTGCGAGCAGCATGCACGCCCGTTTTCTCAATGGTAACCCGATGCGACGGCGCGAGGACGTTGATAGCTATTGGCCCAGTCAGCTAGCCCAGTCAGCTAGCCCAGTCAGCTAGCCCAGTCAGCTAGCCCAGTCAGCTAGCCCAGTCAGCTAGCCCAGTCAGCTAGCCCAGTCAGCTAGCCCAGTCAGCGATTATCCGCAGAGATGATTGAGGACTTGTAGTACGCCGTTCAGGTGGGCCATCCGCGGACCATAACGGTCCAAGAAGTCGGAAAACATGTACTCGCTATCGGACAGTTCTTCCTTTGAGCCTTCGACTTCGTCCGCCATTTTTTGCAGAAACTCGGTCTGAACGGCGGACAAGGTTTCTAGAGCGGAACGGCAGGAACGGACCAGTTCTGGATGAGCATTCCGCCATTGCTGCAGTTCATTTTGACGTTGGGAGTTTGCCTGCGTCGTGGATTGGAGGACTTGTTTGCTGACTTGCAGCAGTTGCTCCGTCACTTGATGCTGCCGGGCCTGCATCTCGATCAGTTGCCGAGTCAGAGCGACCAACGTCATGCCTACGTCCACACGTTCCCGAGAGGGAGTGTTGGCATCGCGCGCACCTGCACTCGCGTTTCCGGCATCGGCAGAAACGTTGATCGAGAAGACCGGGGAAAGTGGACCTGGATCGTTGGACATAATGACCTGCACAAGGTGAAGCGGGCGACGCAAGGGCGGGGGACAAATCGTCGGAACGACTTAGTATAGTCCTTTCCAGTCTGAAAAGTCGAGTTTTTTGCGGGGAATGAACAAGGCCAGGGGGCCTCGAAGGCTGGATAGGTTAGGTCATCTAGACCGAGAATTCCGGCTGTACGGTTTTGATGTGGATTGCTTTTGGAAGAGGGTCGAAGCAAGGTTACCGGTTGCCCAACCCATCCACTTCCTATCCAAAGTCTATGGGTAATTCCCTTCCTGCCTCCCTTTGTCGAAGGAGTGTCGTTAAAACGCTATGGAATCTTGGACCCGGGACCAGTCCAGGCATCTGCTCGGTTGGATGCGGGCAGTCGAAACATCCATTCATGAGGTCGGTTGCTTGGACAACTTGTTCAATGGATGCCTTGCACTAGGAACGGGAGGATCGATCGTCGCGGACACTCCATGTTGGCGAGCCATTTCGAGCACCGTTGGAATGGTCGCAGGAAAAGATTGCGATACCCGTGAGGATAGTTGCAACCTGTGCCAAAGGATAACGTTCGCCAGGACGTCCAGGCTTCATGACTTCCGGGCACCAGAGAATTGCGAGCCAGTCTCGCTCGATTCAACCACTTCGAAACACAGCGCGAAAATCCCTAGAATCAACAACGCATGGATGCATCACACACTCCAAACCCATTCCATCTCGGATTTGTCTCGATACGTGAGCGTTCACCGCATGGCTACTTTGGCGGCTTCCTCGTGATCAACGAACTTGCTCGGCCATTGGAATTTCATTGCACCCTGCCACTCCAACCCAGTCGCGCCCAACGTATCCTATTTGGGCCAACCCTCGATGAGTTCGTCTGCGGGGAACAGATTGCGCGGGCAATGCTTGGAAAAGTCAAAACGAAACCGACGGTGGTCTTGACCGACACGGCGGCGGCCCTCTCCGTTCGCCATTGGATCGATGTGCCGATTTTCTGGTTGCAAGAAGAGTATCAGGCCGAGGAACCATCAAACGGATTTGCCATCCCATCCCAGAAACGAAGCGAATCCGAGTATGCATCTCGAGTGATTCGGGGCAAGCCGTTTTATTGGTTGCCATCGTATACGGGGGACGGTGCCGCATTGGATGCATTGATGGGTGACGGAGTTTCCCAATTGGATTTGCGGGAACCCTTTGGACGCATTGTCGAAGCCCTGGCAGAAGCGCACCCGCGATCCAAGGTTGCTTAACATGCCCGAAAACGCAGTTCAATCGTCGCAGGAATATAACTCCCAAGTCATCGTGCAGTCCTATGCTGATGCCCTAGAGTGCACTCCCAATTTGTCCAGTTGGCCGCACGACGCAACGGAGCGTGAAGACATTCACCTCTGGGACGGGAAGTTACTCCCCGGTTTGCAAGTCACCAATCTACCCGATTGGAACAAATCGCATGATCTTCCCAAAGTGCTTGCCATCCAGTTGTCCCAGTCCCTGCCGCGCACGATCGGGTTTTCTTTCCCCGAGTCTTCTGGCTGGCTAACCACAACCAAACATTCAACACCGCAGCCAGGCAGCAATCGCGAAGAGGCTCCTGCTTCGGTTCAACTCGATGTCCGTAGCAGTGACGAACCATCCGTCGGAAACGCCCTCCAGACGCCACGCCGCACCCGTTTGCAACCTCCGAAAGACCTCGTGCGACTCGAGGACCGACTCTACTACGTACTGCAACCTCCCTTGGAGACAATCGCGCAATCTGCGAAGCTGACCTTCCCATTTCAGCCGTTCCCTTACCAAATGGAAGGGATCGCCTTTCTATTTCCTCGTTCCTCCGCCATCCTGGCCGATGAAATGGGTTTGGGAAAAACGATGCAAGCCATCACGGCCATTCGCATGCTGCTGTTATCGGGAGAGATGCGCGATGCGCTATTGATCTGCCCGAAACCGCTAGTGACCAACTGGGTCCGCGAGTTTCGCCAATGGGCCCCGGAAATTCCTGTCGCGGTCATCGAGGGAGACTCGTCGAAGCGTGCCTGGGTCTGGTCCAATCCTCAGGCACCCGTCAAAATCGCAAACTATGAATTGATGCTGCGCGACAGTAGCATCATCAATGACGAATCGATTCATTTCGATCTGGTCGTACTCGACGAAGCCCAACGGATTAAGAATCGCAACAGCACGACGAGCGAGGTCGTACGAGCCATCCCTCGCTCGCGTTCCTGGGCACTGACGGGAACACCCATTGAAAACTCGATCGAGGACTTGGTTAGCATCTTCGAGTTCCTCTCGCCGGGAACGCTGAGAGATGACATGCATCTCAAATCTCTCGGCAAGGCAACTCGCGATCACATCCTGCGCAGAACCAAAGACAAGGTTCTCGCGGACATGCCTCCGAAACTTTTTCGCAACGCGGACTTGGATCTCTCCCACGAGCAAAGACTCAGTTACCGCATTGCTGAAGAAGAAGGGATCGTTCATCTATCCGACTTGGGCGAATCCATTACTGTCCAGCATGTGTTTGAACTCGTGCTGCGACTCAAACAGATTTGCAACTTCGATCCAGTCACTGGCGCGAGCAGCAAGCTTGAACGACTCGAAGCAGACATCGAGGAAGTTGCAGCCAGTGGTCAAAAGGCGATTGTGTTCAGCCAGTGGGTGGAGACTCTGGATGTGATCGGCACCAAACTAGAGCGATTCAATCCCGTCTATTACACCGGCCGCGTGCCATCCAAAAAACGGGATAACGTCATCGAACAATTTCGAAATGACCCAAAATGCAGCGTCATCCTGATGAGTTACGGCGCAGGGGCCGTCGGGCTGAATCTTCAGTTCTGCCATTATGTATTTTTATTCGATCGCTGGTGGAATCCGGCGGTTGAGGATCAAGCCATCAATCGCGCGCATCGCTTGGGAGTCAAACAACCCGTCACGGTGACGCGAATGATGGCGGTCGAAACGATCGAGCAGCGAATTCATGACGTGCTCGAACAAAAACGAGCCTTGTTACAAATACTTTTTGAAGAAGCAGGCACGCCGCGAAACCTGGGATTGAACCAGCAGGAGATTTTCGGGCTGTTCGGATTGCAAGTCCCCAAGGTCGCCAAAGCAGCATAGAGACGCCAAAGCAGCATAGAGACAATGACGGTTGCCTATCGCGAACCCATAGCGAATGACAGGCAACCGACATGCGATCGAACACCAACAAACTTTGTTCGACTCGATTTATCTCTTTGAAATGAGTTCTATGCCGACTATCTCCACATCGCCATCAAAGGGCTCTCCGAAGTCGCAATCAACTGCTCACTCGATCGCGACGCGATGGGCTGTTCGACGATCGTTTGCGAAGAATCAGATCACTCTCTTCGAGTTGACTAAACGCAGACAGCCAGATCGCTGGTGACACATCGGAGAGGGACGAATTCGAAATCCCTGAATCCGTCTTAGATTCCCCTTCACCGTTCGACCGTCCCAACGACTGCCCATTCAGTTGATTGACCAAATTCAGAACATCGAGCGGTGTCAACTCGCCGTCTCCATCCACGTCATAGTCGGGAAGATCCAGAGTCGTTGCCAGGCGCGGTTGAGGCAGTTTACCCGCTCTTTTCCCGTTGAGTGCGTCGACCAATACCAACACATCGAGTGGATTGACATTGAGACTGCGATCCACATCGAAACGATTGATGGCGTTCTGCCATGGCGTCGTCGACAGGGTTCGCTCCAGTCGTATCGAAAGTTGGTACGTGGCGTTTCCCGAGCCTGTTTCTGTAACGAGGATGGGAAGGGCAAATTGGATCGGATCCGAACCGCGCAAAAACGCACCCGCGGCCATACTCAATTGGCCTTGGTTCACAACGAATCGACTATCAAGCGACGTGATCGTGTACGACTGCCCGACATCTTGATCGACGATCGAGATGGTTCCAAGGCTTTGGCCGGCAACATTGGTTATGACAATGGGGTTGCTGACCTTGGCTGCCGTAGGGGGATCGTTTGCATCGAGTACCACGAGCGACACCTGCGATTGCGAACTTCTCGGTGGTGTTCCTGAGTCCTCAACAATGACGTTCAGAACGAGGAGTGGCTGCGTTTCGTAGTCTAGCAATCCGGTCTTTAAAGAAGAAAGCTCACCGCTGGCTGGATCGATTGAAAAGCGGGTCTCCGAAGGGGCAAGGGAAAAACGGATCGGTGTCCTATCTCGATCGGTTGCCAGGATTCGACCGAATGATTTCCCGACCGGTTGGTTTTCCAATACAGACAGGGTCCTCGTGAGCACCTCGGGCGCGTATTCGTTCACATCGAGGACGTTGATGTTGATCGAAGCCGAGGTTGCGAGAGAAGGAACGCCGTCATCGTAAGCTTCGACAAAGACCTGATACGATTGCACATTCTCATAGTCGAGAGTCTTGTTGGACTTGAGCGTTAGGACTCCCGTATCCGCATTGAGGTCAAACAATGGCGACGCAGTACCAGCATAACGAAAGCGAACCAGATTCGCCGTGTCCGCATCCGGCGCCACGATCTTCCCGATTGCCGTACCTCCTGCGATTCCCTCAGACACGCCGAAGGTCATCGGCCTAAGGTCTGGAGCATATTCGTTAACGTCGAGCACCTGGATCGTCTTCCATTCGTCGAATGCTAGTCGTGGCGTTCCGCTGTCGAGGGTTCGGATTAAAACTTGGACGATGGGGGTCGCCTCGAAGTCCAATTTTCCGCCCGGGGCAACATACAGTACATTCCCGCGCACTTCAAATCGCGGATCCATGGGAACGCTCCATGAGAAACTATCCAAGGGATCCGGATCTCGAGTGGATAATATCCCAACGGGTTGTCCGACTGAATTCTCTCGAACCTTGCCACCTTCGAGATTGATCCCGGTTGGCGCGTCATTGACATTGACAACGACTAGACGCACGGGCGCATCGGCAGAACTCCCTACTTTATCGCGAGCTGTGATGATGATCGAATACTCGCCGACATCCTGATTGCGAGGTGTACCGACCAACTCTCGGGTTTCAGAATTGAAACGCAACCAAGGGGGAAGAATCACCCCTCTTCCCTGCGACGCGCTGTAAACGAGGACTGTGTCGTCGACGTCATAGAACATGCTAGGTGGCAGCACGTACCTCAATGCTTGATCCTGAAGCACAGATGCCGATGGGAATGGAAGATTCGCGACCGGAGGATCATTGACTGGCAAAACATCCTGTTGGATCTGACTCGCACGGAGCGAAACGACACCGGCCGCTTGAAGTGTATTCACATCGACAAAAACTGGCTGTGCTGCCGAAGTGAACGCGCCTGAGTAGATGGAATCCAAAGCGAAGTACGTCAACTCCGGCGCGGCTCCAAAGAAATCCTTGGGAGGCACGAACCTCAATTTTGTCGTCGAACGGAGGATGATCGCATTGGTGCTTGATAGGTTCTCCAAGTTGACCCACCCCGAACCTGTGTTGTACTGCCAAAGCCCCGTGGAAATGGGAGCACTGGTGATCACGATGCCTTGGCCCGTCGTCAGATCTGGATCGATCACGCCTCGCGTGATCAATCCATCCACCGACGTGCCGGCGTTGGAGGGTCGGTCCTCGTCGATCGAATCCATCGCTGTTGGATAAGCAATCGGCAGGTCGTTGACGGCTTGTACGTTCAATTGGATCAACGTCGTGCTCGCGAACGTGTCTTTGCTGATGCTCAACTGGATACTTCGAACCTTGGTATCAGGTGCATCTCCAGTTGCCTCAAAATAGATGCTGTCCACGATCGATTCAATCGAAGTGGGAGTTGTATTTGCGTTGAACGAAATCACCATCTGATCCGATGGGGAGGGGACCAGCGTGCCGACCCGTGCGCCCTCATAGAAAATGCTGTTGCCTGCTCGCACGAGTTTTCCGTTGGGTGATGGCAAGAGGTTTAGTCGGTCCGTCCATCCTGCCGCAGCAACAATCTGGATCGCTAGATTGGACCGCGAGTAGTCCCCAGGGGCTAAATCGATAAGCCGAGCTCCGTTAGTGATTGGTACGGGAGGTGTATCCTCGACATACGTGACCGAGCTGTTGGATACCGAGACGCCAAACGCGACCGGCACGGAACCGGAGATCAAGTATTGGCCGATGCTTCCGTAATCGCTGTAGCCTGTCGGCGGATTTACGGTCGGTGTTCCAAATCCCACACCGTCGATGCTTAGGGTGTAAACACCTGCCGAGATTTGCAGACCGACGAAACTGGCGCGTAATCCCACCGGATTCGCGGTGGCGATCAAAGTCCCTGAGGCATCATAGAGCTTTGCTTCAACATCAAGATTTGTACTCTGGGTATTCGGCCAATAGCCGCTATCGAACAGGGACGATTCCGTCGAGGAACTCGAGGAACCGTCCGAATTTTTCGTCCAGACTTGAGTGACATATGGATCGATGGTCAGATCGAGTGTCCCGGATCCGGCTTGAAACTGGAAGTAATCCAGATCGCTCGCTCGTTCAATGGTACCCATTTGCGCGAACACGATGCGGTTCGACGCATTGGTCGGACCGGTCAGTGCCGACGCGGTCGCACTAGAATTCCCGAAATCATCCTTCAAAGCCCCGAAACCGTTGAGTGGGCCGGTGATCACTGCGATGTCATCCGGACCCGAACCGTAATTCGCATTGGAACCACCGTTGTTGCTGCCGAAATAGGTTCCATCATCCCAAGTGGTCACGTTGGCGCCGTAGGGTGCCCCCATGATTGGGCCCCATCCGTTTTCCGCCGCTCCTCCGTGACCGAAATAATAAGCAGCATTTTGCTGGTATGGATTGGTGCTGTCGGTCCCGTCATGGGATAGCCCTAGCGAGTGCCCCACCTCATGACTCGCCGCTAAGGCAACGTTGGCTGGAGCTACATTGAAGACGTAACAAGGGGTGTCGGTCGCACCCGGGCTGTTGTATCCCCATCGAAAGCTTCCGATGTAAGCAACACCACCCGAACCTGGCCCCGGAAAATCGTCAGGTGTGACCACCACACGAATCCCCCATTGGTCGTCCGTACCACCCGTATTGACCAACGCTTGCTCTCCCGGATCCTCTGTCGTGACGTTCACATTGAAGGAAGCAAAGTCAGCGGCCACGCGCTGCCAGATAGATTGAATCGAACGAAGTTCATTGTCCGAGAAGGCGGCTCCATTGCCTTCGGGATCATATGCCGGCGAAATGATTGGATCACGCCCCCTCGACGCATTCCAAGTGGTCCCAATTGCGGTGAAACCATCAAAGTCCAAATAGATCGTCTTTGTCGCCGTCGGTCGGCTGTGAAGCTTGAATGTATCCTGCAGCGGTATTAGCTCAGAACTGCCCGCTCCACCCGAATTGCCTCCAGCACCCGAGCCATTTTCTGAGCCGGGTCCATTGAGTGGATCGAACGGCCTGGGCGGAGCGAATGGGATCGAGCCGATGATCTTTGACGTATCCAACCAGGTATCGAGAGGTGCGTTGCTTTCACCCTCGGGGGCCACTCCCAGTCCAAGCGGCTCCGAGTAACAAATCAAATCGGCAGCCATGAGTGATCGATACTCAAGCAACTCCAACATCAGCAATCGGCGAACCTTCGCTTGCCTCGCGGTGCGAGATCGCATGCACGCCGCCGCTTTCACTCTCACCATTTCTAGCCCATTCGAAAACAGCGCGCGCATGAAAACACCCTTGATGGACTTTCTCAACGATCGATGGATTAATACCGCCACACCTTTTAACAAGACCTTAATCATCCAAGCAAAGGGGCGTCGATTCAAGCTGTAATCGAACAGATTTCAAACGAAACCGGTGACTAGAAACTAGTACATTTCGTCTTCAGACCGAACCTTTCTTCTCTTCCCGCTGCGGGTGCCAAAACGGGCCCCCCCAAATGGTGGCTATATCCTCTTTTCGGTGCGATGCTTCCATTCAGCGAGAATTGTCCGCGTAGAAACTTACTGCGATCCAATTCAACAGAATCAAGAATGAGCTCTATGGACGTTCGTGGGAGACGTGCGCGGGAGGGAGTCGTGCGCGGTGACACTCGAATGTGAGATTCTCTGACGTTCGTAGTGCCTCGCGTTCGTCGAACGAATCGAACGTTACCCCGCAGATACCTCTGAGGCAGTGTATACTCATTCTCTATCTATTAGCCAATTTCCTTTCGCTTTCCCGCCTCGATGGAGAGCACCTTCCTCACCTATTCTCCCGCCGATCTGATTGGAGCTTGATGATGTCCACCATCCCTAAAAATTCGCGCCGCTCGTTCATCATTCAAGGAACTGCAGCGGGGGCTAGCCTGGCCGTCGCGCCCGGGTTCCTCAGTGCGAGGAATCGGGAAAAAGAACTCCATGTAGCCGCGGTCGGTGTCAACGGCATGGGATGGTCCGATCTTTCCAGTGTCGGTTCGCACGCGAAAGTCAAGTTCGTCGGGTTTTGTGATATCGACTCCCTTCGTTTTGACCAAGTCGATAAGAACTTCCCTGGAGTTCCCCATTTCGCAGACTATCGAGAGATGTTCAGCCAGCTCGGGGACAAGTGCGATGCAGTCATCGTCTCGACCCCCGACCACATGCATGCACCGGTTGCCACACAAGCGATGAAACTGGGCAAACATATTTACTGCCAAAAGCCCCTCACGCACACGGTGTGGGAGGCGCGACAGTTAAGACTTCTCGCGGAACAAAACAAGCTTACGACACAGATGGGGAATCAAATCCATTCGGCCTATGAATACCGGTTGGGCGTTCGACTGATCCACGATGGAGCGATTGGCAAAGTGCGAGAAGTTCATTCGTGGGTGGGTGTCCAAGGCCGCCAATATTGCAATCGCACGGATCGAGCTGAGCCGACCCTCATTCCTACGAATATCAATTGGGATCTTTGGTTGGGTGCCGCGCCGGAACGCCCGTTTGTACCCGAGGTTTACCATCCCTTCAAATGGCGCGATTGGCAAGACTTTGGATCGGGTGCACTTGGAGATTTTGGCTGTCATATCTTGGACCCAGTCTTTGGCGCATTGCAACTGACTGCACCGAAGTCCATCTTGGGAAATAACGATGGGACGACGTATGAGGTATGGCCGGGACCGGAAACGATCACCTACACGTTTCCGGGAACGCGTTATACGGCCGGGAATGAGATCAAAATTGTTTGGCGGGACGGAGGGCTAAAGCCTCCTCGCGATTTGGCGATGCTGCCTGAAGGGACCGATCTCCCCGGTGCTGGCTCTCTATTCATTGGCGAAGAAGGGACGATGATCCTACCACACGTCGGCAAGCCTCAGTTGTACCCGGTAGACCGCATGAAAAACTATGCGATGCCAGAGGTTGCGGGGACGAATCATTGGCACGATTGGGTGGATGCGGTTCTGACGGGCCAGAAAACGACCGACGGTTTCGAGTATGCTGGGCCTCTCACCGAAACGGTGCAACTGGGAAACATCGCAGCTCGCATGCCTGGCAAAGAATTGCTTTGGGACGCCGCAAAAATGACCTTTTCGAATGAACCAGACGCAAATCGGTTACTGACGAAAGTGTATCGAAGTGGCTTCGAGGTGAATCCCGCCTAGGCCGCTATCCGACGTCCACTTTTTCACGAGGCCCTCGCACGTCGCGGTAATGAATTCGGTAGCAAAGAATGTGGGACAACCAATGGCGGGGGTTTGTATTCGATTAAGCAATCTCCAGCATGTTGCTCTGGTCGGAAAGGCCGCACAGCAGTCCCTTTCCGAGAGGTAAGGTCGACATCTTTTGCCGATATTTCAAAAAAGCGCATGCAGACCATGACAATTTGAGCAATCGGACAAGGTTGAGTCGAAGGAAACCAACACGGGATGCGAACCATGAACCGGGGGAAATTGTTCGAGACGTGGGGCCAGCGAGGCCAGGATTGTTGGAGAGTCGCGACACACTCCCTTCGATCGCAATGGGTCCGATGGCAATTGGAACGTCCCTATCCCATCCAGTGTGCAGGCGAATCGATCGGAGATTATGGCGAGCGATTGGCGGCGATCTATCTAGAGCGATGCGGCTACATGATTCTCGAGCGGTCGATGCAAACACGCGCAGGAGAGATTGACATCATCGCCGCATGGGAACGACAACGCATTGTTTTTGTCGAAGTGAAAACGTGGGCCCGACCATGGCCCAATGCGGGTGGGCCGTCGGATGCAGTCCATGAAGAAAAACAGCTCAGGATAACGAAAGCAGCATTGGTCTACATGAAACGGCACGGGCTGCTAGAGACCCCTGGGCGGATGGACGTTATCGAAGTGACTTTCGACGTTGAAAGCCGCCGACCGATTTTTCGCCATTTTCAGGATGCATTTGAGGCGGCGGGTACTTTTCAGTTTTACTCGTGACGATTCATGGCCAGCATCGCAGAGTTTACTCGAGCTTTCCCGCTTGAGCGGCCGCGCGATTGTACAAGTAGGGATTGAGACTGGGATCGTTGTACATCTTCATTTGGCGGTAGGTGCGATGGCGTTTTAGTCCGTGATAGATATCGTCAAGAAGCTCGTGAAGCGATTGGGACAGATCGGCGAATTGCAATCGGCAGACTGCGATCCGGTGGGTGACTTTGTCGATATGACCTTGGTCGACGTCGTTCCGTTCCAACTGCTCTTCGAGGTGGTAGATACGGAGTGACATGATCGACAGGCGATCGATTGCGCTTCCAGGGGTCTCGGTGTTTAGTTTTGCTTCCTCTTTGGGCTGGATGTTGCGCTGACGCAGGTCTTCCGTGATCCAATCATCCACCTTTTCGATCCAATCGTTGCGGGCCTGATTGTAACGATCGATGTTGCGTTTCACGCGAGCGATATCTGCATCGGACACATCGGGTGAGCGCGCGATGTCTTCTTCGTGCCACAACAAATAGTTGAACTGGTGTTGTTGGCAAGCCACCGGCAGTACAGTCGATGGGGAGTCTTGCGGATTGCCATAGGTATTATCGACCGGTTCACGGTGCCAGCGAGCGACCGTTGAGATGTGGAGAGCGTTGATGGAAGGGACGTCGATCATGGTCTGTTCCAGTTGCGAAGGGGGAGAGGAGAGGATCGGGGTTGGTCGAGGCCGGGCGTGCGGTTTTTCGCGACGTCTTACGGTTTTTCCGACATGGAGCAGGTGCATACCAAATGCCCGCACCCGGGACAACCGCGACCATACTTCTTTTGCACTGCTGCCGTGAGATCGACTTGGGCGACATTGGCAATGGTGGTTAACCACGCTAGCACATCCGCGAATTCTTCCTCCAGGTTGTCCCGGTCATTGTCTGCCCGAAGCGCCGCGGAGAGTTCGCCGATTTCTTCCATGAGCCACATAAAAGTTCCGGAGACACCCCGCTGAGCATCCTTTTCGTAGTACATGGCATGGATCAGCGACTGGAAATCTCGCAGCGAAATTTCGGAAGCAGGAGGATGTTCGAGGGGCATTTTGGAAACTGCTTTGGTGTTGTGAAAAACGAAAAAGGACGGTCACAGCGTGGGTCGCAGGTCCCTGCCGGTCCAGGAGGACCGCAATTGGGTTGGGATCGGCGAACCCTGCGTCGCGAAGCGGAGAGGAATGCTTGGCAGAGATCTATAGTATAGGGACGAAGGCCGAACGCAGAGAGCTTGCGGGGTGACTGCTGCCGTGTGCGGAGACGCGAGTCCGCAATGGAGGTTCAGGGGACACCACCCGAGGTCTCGAGCAGGTCGGTGCGGAAAATTCCTTGCGAAGGACTTCCGACATCTATTTCACCAACTCGAATTTAACAATTTTTCCGTTGCATTATGATTGTAGAAAAGAGCCAGCCGGACCCGCACGACGTGTCGGTCGCAGCCGAATCATCAGCCCATGAAGAAGAAAGCGGGCTGCTTTCAACCCAATCCTCCCAATCGAAGATCATTGCGAAAACACCTGTGGATCACGCACGAATCGAAAAAGCTGTTCGCGAAATTCTACTGGCGGTTGGAGAGAATCCGGATCGCGAGGGACTTCAGGAAACTCCGGCGCGGGTGGCAAGGATGTACGCGGAGGTGTTTTCGGGCCTTCACAAGGACCCCAGCATCCACTTGAAGCGTGTATTCACCGAGGATTACGATGAAATCGTGCTTGTCCGGGATATCGAGTTCTACAGCATGTGCGAACACCATTTGCTCCCGTTCAGCGGCAAGGCACACGTTGGGTATTTACCCAATGGCAAGGTCGTTGGTTTGAGCAAACTGGCAAGGGTCGTGGATGAAGTAGCGCGACGACCCCAAGTTCAGGAACGGATGACCGAAACCATCGCCAATATGATCGAAGAAGATCTGGGCGCCCGAGGGGTCGCTGTGATGATCGAATCGACCCACTCGTGCATGACGATGCGAGGAATACGCAAAGCGGGGGCTTCCTGCACCACCAGCGCCATGCGGGGTGTTTTTCGGGAAAATCTCTCCTCGCGAGCCGAAATTCTAGGGCTCATCATGAGCCAGTCCCGATAGTAGGGCATTCGAAATCTGTTCGGATCAGGACTGGATTTTGCATCTTCGGGGTGGGAAGGATTGGTTTCATCGAAGATCCATACCTAGTATGGATAGTCGGCTATGATCGAATCGTTCTGGTCGAAGGTATCGGATGGCGAACTCTTCGTTTGGAGTGGCGATACCCAAGATCCATTTTGGGTATTCAGGGAATTCCGCTCGAACCTGCTTTCGGCAGAAAATGTCCGCTGGAAGTGGTTTGGGGGGAACACCGTTTGTTGGAATGCCTTCAAAAACTCGTCTTGCAGCAGTTCCTCACGTTTGTACACTAGTGCGACTCTCGGCCGAGCGTCATCGTCAGGGCGAGCGATTGGAAGGACACCAAAAAGCCGGCGTAGCTCAATTGGCAGAGCAGCTGATTTGTAATCAGCAGGTTGCGGGTTCGAGTCCCATCGCCGGCTCTGTGAAGACGTAGGTCTTGTTATTGGAACGAGCTTTGTTTGCAGAATCACGGCGATCGATCGCTGTGATCTCTTCCAAAGAAGGGCTCAGGATTGAGGGAGGTTGCCCGAGTGGCTAAAGGGGACGGACTGTAAATCCGTTGGCTATGCCTACGTAGGTTCGAATCCTACACCTCCCATTTAGAATGGAACGCCCATTCGGATGGATTGGATGGGTGCAGGTCTAGGAAAAGAGTTGCCTTGGAACGATGGAAAGTCTGTCGAGTGTCCAAGGAACTCGGTGGTGCGGATACGATTGCGGGTGTAGCTCAATGGTAGAGCAGCAGCCTTCCAAGCTGAATACGAGGGTTCGATTCCCTTCACCCGCTTTCCCAGGCAATTGCTGCTGTAGCTCAGTTGGTAGAGCACTTCCTTGGTAAGGAAGAGGTCATGGGTTCAAGTCCCATCAGCAGCTTTGTTCCGTGGCGGAAAGCGATTCCAGCATTGCATGTTTATTGACAATGCTTATGCTTTTCATCCATGGCAGTGGTTAAGGGGTTTGCGAAGCTCGTGTTTTGCACTCTTTATCCCGTCAGGGAATAGCGAATGGTGGTACTGTGGTTGCGCGTGGGACTGAACTCACGGCGACAGTTTTCAGGGTTTTTTATTGTAGGTGTTGTAGCTAAACATGGCCAAAGAGGTATTTGATCGCAAGAAACCCCACTGCAACGTTGGAACAATCGGTCACATCGACCACGGCAAGACAACCACAACCGGTGCCTTGCTGGCGGTTCAAGCCGCGAAGGGCTTGGCAACACCGAAGACTTATGCGGACATTGCAAAGGGTGGTACAGTTCGCGACGCAACCAAGACGGTAACTATCGCCGCGTCGCACGTAGAGTACGAAACCGCGAATCGCCACTACGCGCACATCGACTGTCCAGGTCACGCGGACTTTATTAAGAACATGATCACGGGTGCCGCCCAGATGGACGGAGCGATCCTGGTCGTGAGCGCTGCGGATGGTCCGATGCCACAAACCAAGGAACACGTTCTGCTCGCACGTCAGGTCGACGTTCCAGCGGTCGTCGTTTTCTTGAACAAGTGCGACTTGGTGGACGACGAAGAATTGCTCGAATTGGTTGAATTGGAAATTCGAGAGCTGCTTTCAAAGTACGGATTCCCGGGGGAAGAGACCCCGATCATTCGTGGCAATGCCAAGGCAGCCTACGACAACCCAGCTGATCCGGCCGCTTCGAAGTGCATCTCGGACCTGCTCGACGCCGTCGATTCATTCATTCCTCAACCGATTCGTCAAGAAGACAAGCCTTTCTTGATGGCCATTGAAGATGTGTTCAGCATCGAAGGTCGCGGAACGGTCGCTACGGGTCGGATTGAACGCGGAATGGTAAAGGTTGGCGAAGAAGTCGAAATCGTCGGCCTGATGGAAGAAAAGAAAAAGACGACCGTCACGGGTGTCGAGCAGTTCCGAAAGGAAATGAAAGAAGCCCGAGCCGGCGAAAACGTAGGCTGCCTCCTCCGAGGTGTGAAGCGTGAAGAAATCGAGCGAGGTCAAGTTTTGGCCAAGCCAGGTAGCATCACACCTCACAAGAAATTTGAAGCCGAAGTTTACTGCTTGAGCAAGGATGAAGGTGGTCGTCACACCCCATTCTTCTCGGGATATCGTCCTCAATTCTACTTCCGAACCACCGACGTTACCGGTTCAGCGAACCTGATCGGCGCAGAAATGTGCATGCCAGGGGATAACGTTCGAGTCACGATCGAGCTCCAAAAGACGGTTGCGATTGACGACGGTGTTCGTTTCGCGATTCGCGAAGGGGGCAAGACGGTCGGATCGGGTGTGGTTACCAAGATTATCGAGTAGTGATTGGCTAGCGAATCCTAACGGAACGGCGTCGACCCTATTCGACACCGTGCCCGGCATCAGGAAGCCGATTTATTGATTTATTTATCCAGATTTTCTGTCATGGAAAATCTAGACCTGCGGCGTTGGTCTGGGACAGTAAAGCTCCTGGCTAACGCATCGGGAAACAAGTAAGTCAGCGGCCGGAAACGCGATGGGTCAGTCCGCCGATCGAACGATACGCATTGCACGGTCACATGGCTTGTGAGGCTATCGTAAAGGGGTGTAGCTCAATTGGTAGAGCACCGGTTTCCAAAACCGGGGGTTGCGGGTTCGATTCCTGCCGCCCCTGCTTGAGAGATGTTTAGGAAGGTCGAATAGACCTGAGTGGCCCGCTAGGCGTGCCCCGTGTTGCAGGCTTTAGACTGTCTGCGGTCACTCCTTTTTTCCGTTTTTTGAAACAAAGTAATTGTTGCGGATTCCATGGCATCTGTCCCAGAAGATTTGCTCAACCGGTCCTTGGCGAGCGAGCTATTTGCAAGCTCTCTTTACAAGCCCAAGCAAGGGCGTATTGTTCGCCAGCTTACCGCGTTGGCAATTTGGCTAGGGTGCTGGCTGGGGGGTTGGCAGTTGTCGCAAGCCATGGGTGCTTGGGTCATGCCTTCCTCGCCGGTTGCGGGTCCCACTTTTTTGAGTACATCCCGATATTGGTTGCCATTGACTTTGGTCGCGGCAGCCATGTGGTTTGCGTTTCGCTTGGTGAATTGGCCGAAATTTGCGGACTTTCTGATCGCCGTGGAAGCGGAGATGAGCAAGGTTTCGTGGCCGACCAAAACTGAGCTTTACAGGGCGTCGATGGTGGTTATATTCACCATGGCGTTTTTGGCAATTCTGCTCTTTTGCTACGATGCAATCTGGCAATTGTTGTTTGAATTGTTAGGCGTGAGTTGATTTTTTTGGCAGGTCTCCGGAAGACGATGAGTCATTCGGATGGCCAAACAGCCAGGAGATTGATCAGCAACGCTTGGTGATGTGGTCCGTCGACCCATCCGAGTGATTGTTTGATGATTCGCAGGTACTGGCGCTAGGTTTTCGAGTGAATACTTCTACTACCACGAATGCTTCTGATACCAGCTTTGCTGGACCGCAATGGTACATCCTGAAGGTTGCTTTCAACCGCGAGGATTCCATCCGCGAGGCGTTGGAAAAGCGCATCAAGCTATCCAGTTTCAAAGAATACTTCGGCGACATTCTTGTTCCGACCGAAGACGTGGTGGAGTTTACCCGTGCGGGGAAGCGTCGCGTTATTAAACGCAAGCTATACCCCGGGTATCTGATGATTCAAATGATCATCACAGATGACACTTGGTTCCTCGTGCGTGAGACTCCTGGGATCGGTGATTTCACCGGGACCTACGGCAAACCCACTCCGATGACGGAGGCGGATGTCGAGCGAATCATCAAATTGGTTCACCCAGATGTCGACCAGGAGCACGTACCGAAGACTACTATTCCTTTCCGGCCGGGAGATCGCGTTCGAGTCAAGGAAGGAAACTTCCAAAGTCTCGAAGGGGATGTCGATCGGATCGACGAAGCGAATGGACGAGTTACCGTCATCATCAATATTTTCGGACGCAGCACTCCGGTCGAGCTGGATCACTGGCAGATCGAGTCGCTGTAAATCGATTGGTTTCATCGTCGAGTCCATTGTCTTGCAATGGCTCAAGGTTGATTCCATTCCTTGTGTCCTATTCATTCATTTTAGGGTTCCTTTGACATGGCCAAGCAAGTCGTAGGTAAAGCGGCATTTCAAGTGCCGGGTGGCAAAGCCACTCCCGCTCCGCCGGTTGGTACGTCGCTCGGTAAGTTCGGTATCAACCTGGGGCAATTCGTTTCCCAGTTCAATGATCGAACCCGCGAATTCAACGGTACTCCCATCCCTGTGGTTGTGACCGTCTACTCGGATCGAAGTTTCGAATTCATCACAAAGAGCCCGCCCGCATCGGCTCTGTTAAAGATTGCGGCCGGTATCGCTAGCGGTTCCGGGGAACCCCACAAGACCAAAGTAGGCAAAGTTACCCGCTCCCAAGTGGATGACATTTGCAACAAGAAAATGGCTGACCTGAACGCTCGGGATCTCGAACATGCTCGACGCATGATCGAAGGCACTGCACGCAGCATGGGCATCGAGATCGTAAGCTAATCGAGGGAACATACGAATGGTAAAACCAACAAAGGCAATGAAATCCATGCTCGCCAAGGCACCGGGCAAAGACCCTGTCCCTTTGCAGCAAGCAGTCGGCGTGCTCAAGCAATTTCCCGCCCGAAAATTTGATCAAACCGTCGAGATCCATCTGAACCTCGGTATCGATCCTGCGCAAGCAGATCAGATCGTCCGCGGATCCGTGGTCTTGCCTAACGGAATTGGCAAAGTTCAACGGGTTGCTGTATTTGCAAAGGGTGATTTGGCGAAGCTCGCCGAAGAATCCGGTGCCGATGTCGTCGGTGCCGAGGACCTGTCCAAACGCATCAAGGAAGGCTGGCTCGACTTCGATGTTTGCATCGCGACCCCGGATATGATGGGACTGGTCGGACCTCTGGGTAAAGTTCTCGGACCTCGCGGTTTGATGCCTTCGCCCCGTGCAGGAACGGTAACCGCTGATGTCGCTCGGGTTGTAAAGGAATACAAGGCCGGTAAGGTCGAGTTTCGTAACGATAAGGGTGCCAATGTGCACGCCGTCGTTGGAAAAATCAGTTTCGATGCCAACAAATTGGTCGAGAACATTGGGGCGTTTATCGCTTACGTGCAATCGATCAAACCCAATGGCTGCAAGGGTAACTACATCAAATCGATCGCGATCTGCGCGACGATGTCTCCTAGCGTTCGCGTGTCGCTGTAAGGAAAGAGGTGAAACATGAGCAAAGTTGTCAAGAAACTCATTTCTCGCGACATCGGAAACCGCCTTCATGGGGTCAACGATGCGATCGTAGCCAACATTGTCGGGATGACCGGCAATGACAACTACAACCTGCGAAAAACGCTTCGTGAAAAGGGTTTGGGATTGTTGGTCGTCAAGCGATCTTTGGCGGCGATGGCCACCGAAGGGACCTCTCTTCGTGCCGCCTTCGACGATCAAGTGGGTAGTTTGGCCGTTATATGGGGTGGCGAAGACTTCGTCTCGCTCGTAAGGGTCGTTACCAAACTCGTCGATCAAGGAACCTTCTCCAAGTTGGAGATCAAGGGTGGCGTTTTGGATGGGGAGGCCTTGACCGCCGAACAGGTCAAGAAAGTCTCCAAGTGGCCCAGCCGCCAAGAGCAAATTTCCATTCTCGTCGGTCAGATTTTGTCGCCGGGAGCAACCCTATCCGGTCAATTGGTCGGTCCGGCCCGCAAGATCGCAGGCCAGGTCAAGAAATTGATCGAGGATCGGGAAGAAGGCGAAGAGTAATCGTTCAATCCTTGTCGCGAGAGCGACGAGGACATTTCGGCAACAACCAACACCTTCGGTTGCTGCCAACTACGTGTACGTGTCGAACAGCCGGTTTACCATTCTCGCCGGTGAGTTTAGTTTTTGTGTTCTTACCATTTTAAGGATCGTTAGAAATGTCCGAGTCAGCAACCGCTTACGCGGAAGAAATCAAGACCTTAGGCGAGAAGATCGTCGGCCTGACGCTCAAGCAAGCCAAGGAGCTCAGTGATTATTTGAAGGACGTGCACGGCATCGAAGCCGCTGCCGGTGGAGCGGTCGTCGTAACTGCTCCTACCGATGGTCCCGCTGCTGCTCCTGTTGTCCAAACCGAATTCGATGTCATTTTGACCTCGTTCGGCGAAAAGAAACTGGATGTCGTGAAGGTCGTTAAAAACCTCACGGGTCTGTCTCTCATGGACGCCAAGAAGCTCGTCGAAGGTGTTCCTGCCAAGATCAAGGAGCAAGTCTCCAAGGAAGACGCCGAAAAGGTCAAGGCAGAACTCACCGAGGCTGGCGCCACCGTCGAGCTCAAGTAATCACCCATCAGGCGAGAAATTTGTTCTCGCTCACATGGCACCCAATTGCTAACTCCATCGATGCATCAGCAGCTTTGTGGGTTGGCTGACAAGCAGCGAAGCACTCTGTGCATTCGCTGCTTTTTTTTGGACTTATCTTGACTCGCCCAAATGTTCAGCCGTGCTTCCAGACATTGGCGAGCAATGCGCACGACCAGAAGTGGGGCGAGCCGGAATCCAATGGATTACAATGGATTCCTTATCGACAGCCTGATTACCCATGGCTCCGATTCAGGGCACTTCGCGCCGTTAGGCCATCTCATGTCGGCTTTCGTTCGTATCGCATCCCAGTATTCGACAGTCGGCGTGTTGTTGGCGCTGTGCTTGGGCTTTAGCTTGGCAACGATTGTCGATCAGCCATTGAGTCCGAAAGATGCGGCCAATCAACTCGCTGGTCGGATCGCCCCGTCCGACTGGTCCCGCACCTTGATCGTCTCCACTGACAGTAGTGAGGACGTGGCCTTTGCCGAGGAACTCCGCAAGCTAGCTCCGAACGTATCCGACTCGGATTCTGACAATCGGTTCGTTCGCGGAACCCCCCAGGAGATCCGTCGCGCGATCCTGACGCGACAGACGACAACGACTGCCGAGACGACAACACGCAGCCCTTTGCTTTTGGTGCAGAGTCCCGACACGATTGCCTGGACGCTCTTTGAAAATGCAAATGAGAAGTTTCCTGGACTGTCGATTCAGTTCCTGCGCCCGGAAACGATGCGATGGCCGAACTTCCTCAAGTCCAGCAACCTCATCAATATTGTTAATCAAATCGTGGTCATCGCCATCATCGCCGTGGGTATGACGCTGGTGATCTTGACCGGCGGAATCGATTTGTCCGTCGGTAGCTTGATCGCACTCTCGTCGGTCGTTTGTGCTCGCGGGATACGCGATTGGGGAGGGGCAGAAAACGCTACCATCACGACCATGCTTCTCGCAGGTGGGGTTTCGTTGGTACTGTGTGGGCTATGCGGACTCTTCAACGGAGCACTGATCGTCGGTTTCTCGATGCCACCTTTTATTGCGACGCTGGGCACGATGCTTATGACCAGCGGGTTTGCGTTTATTCTGTCGCAAGGGCAGTCGATCGATGCGGTGCCAGAGAATTTTATCTGGCTAGGCAGGGGATTCTTTTTAGGCATACCCGTCGCCGTGGCATTGATGCTTTTGATCTACGCAGTGGCCCAAATCGTCATGAAGTACACGATCTATGGTCGAACCATCTACGCGATCGGTGGAAACAGCGAGGCTGCAAAATTATGCGGCATTCGTGTGAATCGATGGATCGTATCGACGTACGTTATTTCCAGCTTGCTGGCTGGATTGGGTGGATTGGTCATGGCCAGCCGCCTCAAGAGCGGAGATGCAAAATACGGCGGGATGTACGAACTGTACGTGATCGCGGCGGTCGTTGTCGGCGGAACCTCGCTGCGAGGTGGGTATGGGTCGGTGTTTGGCACCTTGATCGGCGCGCTCATTATCGCAGTCATTGAGAATGGAATGAACCTTGTGCATATTGAGAGCTACACGCAAAAGGTTGTTTTTGGCGCGATCATCTTGCTCGCCGTATTGCTAGATCGAATCAAGCACGCGTACAGTTCTTCCGGACGGTTTGACTCTTAGAATCCAAACCGCACTCAGGTTACCTACCATGGCCACTATCAATCCCTACAAACCGCCCGATACGACGCTGGACGAAAGTCCGGTTCCAGCAGTCGAACAAAGTCTGGTTGCAGGTCCACTCCTGCTGTCGATCGAATGGACAGCCATCCTGGCCTTTAACCTCATCGTTCCAATTCTCTTCGCGTGGGGAATGACTTCTGCCGTAGCCAAGCTGGGCATGGGGTTGGCCATTTTTATCATCCTACTGTCAGGTTACTACTTCTGCCTCTCTCGCCCACTGCCCGTGTTGTTCGTCATACGTGGGGGAGTTTTGGTCGCTTTGTCGCAAATGTTTCCGGTGCTTCAAGTCTGCGCTGGGGCTGTAGCGATGAAAATCTATTTGATCTTGGGAGTGATCGACGATTCCAGCTTCTTGGATATGCTCAGCACTGGCACGGCGGGATTCCTGGTCACGATGATCACCGGACTGATTTTGATGGGTGTCAGCTTGGTTCTGGGCTTTTTAATTCGTGCCGTAACACCGGATCGTTGGTGGTTGGCAACGAAGTCAGTCGCAGTGAACGACGTTTGACAGTACGCCCCTTTCCGAGCGAGGCCAATTTCCATTCCGTTCCTTCGGAGGTTTCATGAAACTTAGATATGCGATTGTTGGGACCGGTGCGCTCGGCGGGTTTTACGGTGGGCTCATGGCCAATTCCGGCTTGGATGTTCATTTCCTATTGCATTCCGATTTGGAGCATGTGCGACAGCATGGCCTCAAAGTCGAAAGCAAACTAGGTGATTTTCATCTCCCCAGCATCCAAGCGTACGGGGATTCTAGCGAGATGCCGCCATGCGACTGCATCGTGATCGGATTGAAGAGCACGCAAAATCACTTGTTACCCACGTTGCTGCCAGCCTTGATGCACGACCAAACGATCGGATTGGTTTTGCAAAATGGTCTGCACGTCGAACAAGCCACACGCGATGTCATGGGACCAGGTCGTGTGGCCGGAGGCTGTTGTTTCCTTTGTTCGAACAAAGTCGGTCCAGGACACATTCGGCATCTGGACTACGGCCGCATCGTATTCGGACCCTATCGAGGACAAGAAGACCGCGAATCTGGCCCTCTTGAATCGCGAATGCAGCAAATACATCACGACTTGTGCGCGGCCAACATCGAGTGCCATTTGACAGACGATCTAACGACCACGCGTTGGAAGAAGTTGATGTGGAACATTCCTTTCAATGGATTGTCGGTCATCCTGAACGCCAGCACGGACGCCATCATGAAGGATCCAGACTCCCGCAAACTCGCTCGACGTATCAGTGAGGAAGTCCGCCAAACAGCGTGTCGCAGCGGATCCGTGATTGAACCTGCGTACGTCGACTGGGTTATCGACCATACCGATGACATGGTCCCTTACGATAGCAGCATGCGGTTGGATTTTTTGAACGGTCGCCCTATCGAAGTCGAATCGATCTATGGCAATGCCCTACGTGCGGCGAGCCGCCACGGGATTGAAACGCCCCTCCTGATGACGCTGTACCAGCAATTGAAATTTCTCGAAGCACATCGCGAGTAGGACTCACTAAACCCGTTATCGGTCCTTAGAATTCGCGATCGTCGACGTGTGCGTTTTGAAGTTGCGATGTTCGAGTGTCTCGGAGTTTCAATCCGCTATTTTCCTAGGTTTTTCGTACTCGTACTCCGCGTCAGCACTACTCGTACTCGTACTCGAAGATACCGCATCGAGTACGAGTACCATTTCAGTGAGTAAGAGTACGACAGAAGCCAAAATCGCGCAACTTCAATACTTACTGCATCGCGCGGGGCCAAAGGCCGCGTGCTGGAAATCAGCAGCGCGATGTCGTACGAAGAATGGGTATAATGAGAGCCGTAAGTTCCGTCCCCAACCAGCATTTTCTTCTCTCCACGATCATGAAGCGCCATCCACTCCCCACGCAACGCTTACTCCTCGCTGCCATTTGGTTTTGGCTAGGTTTTTCGCTTGCCGTTCGAGCCGATGAGCCTATCGATTTCGCCCATCGGGTGGTCCCTATCTTGAAAAAGCACTGCGCCGAGTGCCATGCCGGAGACCAGCAGAAGGGCGGCTTCTCGATCAACACCCGAGAATCCCTCATCTCGGGCGGGGAGTCTGGTGCTGCGATCCTCGCTGCCGATGGAGCGGTCAGCGAACTGATACAAAGGCTACAGTCGCAGGATCGCGAGGACAGGATGCCACCCTCTGGAGATGGTGTTTCGGCAGAGGAGTTGAAAACGCTTCAGCAATGGATCGCTGAACGATTGCCATGGGAGCCGGGATATACCTTTGGAACGCGCGCGTATGAACCACCCCTGAAACCGCGTCGCCCCGAGCTACCCTCTGCATCCACGGAACAGCGAACTCACCCGATTGATCGTATTCTGGATGCACACCGTTCAGACAAGCATGAACCGCTAACGCAAACCGCGAGCGATGCGGCCATCGTTCGGCGGCTGCATCTGGACATCGTCGGCCTGTTGCCCACCCCGGAAGAAACGCAAGCGTACATCAAAGACTCGCGACCCGATAAGCGAGCCCGTCGCATTCGAGAATTGCTTGAAAGAGACATCGACTACGCGGAACATTGGTTGACGTTTTGGAACGATCTGCTCCGAAATGATTACAGTGGAACAGGCTTTATCACCGGCGGGCGCACACAGATTTCGAAATGGCTTTATGCAGCCTTGGTGAACAATAAGCCCTATGATGTGATGGCGCGCGAGTTGATCGCGCCCCCGAGCGAAGAAAGCGCTGGCTTTGCCAACGGTATCAAGTGGCGCGGAGAAGTGAGCGCGGGTCAAACGGTCGAGATTCAGTTTGCTCAGAGCGTCGGCCAAGCGTTCCTCGGCATCAACCTCAAATGTGCTTCCTGCCACGATAGCTTCATCGATCGATGGACACTCCGCGAGTCCTATGGGTTAGCGGCGATCTATTCAAAAACACCCTTGACGATTCATCGTTGCGATAAACCGACAGAGCAAAACGCCACAGCCGCTTGGCTGTTCCCCGAAATCGGGGATGTGGATCCTCAATTGCCCCAGCCAGAGCGGCTCAAGCAATTGGCAGATCTGATGACCCATCCGGAGAATGGACGCTTTTCTCGGACCATTGCCAATCGCATCTGGTATCGCATGATGGGGTACGGAATCGTGCATCCGATGGATGCGATGCAAAGCCAGCCCTGGAACGAAGACCTGCTCGATCATCTGGCTATCACTCTCCAGGAAAAGAACTATGACCTCAAGGAATTGATCGCCTTGATCGCTTCCTCCGAAGCCTATGCATCCCTTCCACAACGTACGGAATCGCATGATACGAATCAAGCCTTCGAATACGCTGGGATACGCTCCAAGAGGTTGTCTGCGGAGCAATTCGTCGATGCGGTTTGGCAATTGACCGGCGCTGCCCCGGGGAACATGGATGCAGCGGTCGTTCGATCTCGAGCGGCACCATCCATCGAACTCGCCGGGAAATGGATTTGGTCCGACTCTGCGTCGCAACCTGGCGGGCCCGCAGCAGGTGAATCGGTGACGTTTCGTACGACCTTCGACCTGGACTTTGACGTGGAATACGCATTTGGCGTAATCACTTGCGATAACGGCTATCGACTATGGATCAATGGCCACCCGCTGGGAGAAGATGCGCAGTGGGAGAGTGTCGAAGGATTTTCCGCGAACCATGCTTTGCAGCGAGGGGCCAACGAAATCATCGTCGTAGGGTCCAATGGGGGACAAGGCCCCAACCCGGCTGCCTTGTTTGTTGACTTGAGGATCCAAGGCAAAGACACATCACTCCGAATCGCCACATCGGAAGCTTGGCAGACAACCTCCGCTTCCCCCACCGCCGGCGGAACAATTGCTGATAGCGCTGCTCGTTGGAAACCAGCCGTCATTGCGATTGGACCGTGGGACGATCGTCTGCGAGGAGAGCTGACACGTCAATTGGCGACCGGCAAGGAGTCTGGAACGCGAATGGTTCGAGCATCCCTCGTGAAGTCAGACTTTTTGATGCGGAGTTTGGGACGTCCCAATCGTGACCAGATCGTCAGCATGAGGCCGACCGATTTGACCACTTTGGAAGCCATGGATCTTTCGAACGGTCAAACGCTGGCGGATTGGATTCATCTGGGTGCAATTCGTTGGATGCAATCCGCTCCGTCGAATTCTGCATTGCCCGAGATCGACGCACGGATCATCGATCCTATCTATCTCACTGCATTGTCTCGAAAACCGAGCGACGAGGAACGGACAGAGATTCATGAATGGATCGGACCGACCTTGCAATCCGAGGAGCTTGAAGACATCCTGTGGTCAATCCTGATGCTGCCTGAATTCCAATTCGTTCGCTAATAACAGTCGGTCGCTAACTCGGCTGGTAATACCAAACCCGCCTCCGAACCTACCAAACACTTTTTCTGCATTGATTTCGTAGGACTTACATGAATCTTGAAAACGATCCCGACATGCCAGCCACCGAAGTGCGCCGCGATTTTTTAAAGAAGCTGGCGATGGCAGCAGCCACAACGACGGCGATGGGCGAGCCCAAACGACTCTTTGCGATGCAGGATGGCTCGAACTTCACCAATCCGACCGCCAAAGCAGATGCCATCATCGTGCTGTGGATGGGAGGTGGGATGGGGGCTCCCGATACGTTCGACCCCAAGCGATACGTTCCTTTTGAAGTCGGTACGCCGGTAGCCAGCGTCCTCAGTACTTTTCCGTCGATCCGTACCTCCGTAGACAACATCGAAATCAGCCAAGGATTGGAAAACATTGCTGGCGTCATGGATCGAGCGACCTTGATCCGATCGCACGTGCAGCCGGACCTGGGGAGCATCCTCCATTCGCGTCATCAGTACCATTGGCACACGGGGTATGTTCCGCCGCAAACGGTGGCTTGTCCCCATCTTGGAGCGTGGGTAGCCAAAGTCTTGGGACCAAACAATCCCGTCATCCCTCCCTTCATCAATATCGGTCAACGGCTGGAAGGAGTTGGCGAGCAGGAGGAGCTTAAGGCCTTCACGACAGCCGGTTTTTTCGGCAGCGAATTCGGACCGATGAATTTGCCCTATCCCGAGGAAGCGGCTGTATCCGTCCGACCTCCAAAAGGAATGGAACCTTCTCGATTTCAAAATCGATATCAGTTCTATCGCAGACTGGTCGACAAACATCCCCAGCGCGACGGGATGAGCGATCACCAACGGGATTCCATGCTGCGATCGATGGAAGGAGCCTATCGTTTGCTTGAATCCAAGGAGCGCGAGGCCTTTGATATCTCGCTGGAGCCCAAGGAAAGCTACGAGCGCTACGATACAGGTCGGTTCGGTCGAGGATGTTTATTGGCGCGTCGTTTGGTGGAATCGGGGGCTCGGTATGTCGAAGTCACCACGGAGTATGTCCCGTTCTTGCACTGGGATACTCATGCCGAAGGACATACTACTTTGAAACGCATGAAAGAAGAGATCGATCGCCCCATCGCTCAATTGATCCTCGATCTCGAGGCTCGCGGACTGCTTGATCGAACGCTGGTCGTACTAGCCAGTGAATTCAGTCGTGACATGATCATGGAAGGCCAACCCGGTTCCAATGCGGCCGATCAAGCCACTGAAAAAGTGGAAACGCTCACGCACATCAAACACTACGGACTCCATCGGCATTTCACCGGCGGTTCGAGTGTGGTGATGTGGGGAGGGGGCATGAAGAAAGGCTTTGTCTACGGCAAAACGTCGCCGGAAAGGCCATGTATTGCGATTGAAAATCCAATCGATGTCACCGATTTGCATGCGACCTTGGTTACCGCATTGGGAATCAGTCCAAAGACAGTCTTTGAAGTTGAGAAGCGTCCTTTTTACATCACGCTCGATGGCAAGGGGCAAGCCCGCAACGAACTGTTTGCTTAATCGAGATGGGATCGAATGGTGCGGCCGTGAAATGCCGATGCGTTTCTGGATGCCCAGTTACGGATACATGAGCGACACACAAGCATCGCGAACGCATTTCAAGAAGCCCTAAAAAAACTATCCATCGATCCGCGAAGGAGTTCAGTATCGACGCCCCGAACCGTTTCGACGTGGCCTATGCGGGTCGGCAAGATCAAGTGGATCTGGCCATGCTCGGTCTTTTTATCGAGTTGCATGGCATCCAGCATTCGGTCCACGCTGATTCCATGTGTCGGCGCAGACGCGAGATCAATAGGTAGACCTAGGCGTGTCAGCAATTGCGTTTGGCGCTCGAAGGAAGCGTGCGGCCATCTGCCCAATGCCACCGACAATCGTCCAGCCATCGTCATTCCGATCGAGATGGCTTCACCGTGTAAGAATTGGCCGTAGCTCGTCAAGGCTTCGATAGCATGACCAAAGGTATGTCCATAATTGAGTATGGCTCGCAGTCCCGTCGTTTCGAATTCATCTTCGCCAACAACATGAGCTTTCAATTCACACGATCGTCGCACGATATGAGTGATCGCTTCAGGATTGCGGGCGATCAGCAAATCAACTTGGGCTTCCAAGTAGTCGAATAGTTCCGGATCGAGAATGACTCCGTACTTGACCACCTCCGCTAACCCGCTTCGAAACTCTCGGTCGGGAAGCGTGTTCAGTGCGGTTAGATCCGCCCATACGAGGCTGGGTTGCCAAAACGCTCCTACGACGTTTTTTGCGTTTGGCAGGTTGATTCCCGTTTTACCCCCCACACTGCTATCGACCATCGCCAAAAGCGTTGTCGGAACTTGAACGAACCGAATGCCGCGATTCCACGTGGCAGCTAAAAAGCCCGCCAGATCGCCGACGACTCCACCGCCAATCGCGACCACGACCGCCTTGCGATCCGCCGGGAGCGAAAGCATGCGTTGCCACAAATCGCCCAATTGATCGATGCTCTTGCTCCCTTCACCACTTGGAACGGGGAACAAGGAAACGGCACCATGCAAGGAGAGTGAGAATGCCGTCGACTGCGCAAACGCCTCCACGTTTTCATCGTAGATCAGAACCAGTTTTGACCAAGAACGCAGCGATTGGAGTAAATGGATTTCCAACGACCGGTCGGCAGACGGAACTCCAATGTAGATCGGATAACTGCGTTGTCCGAGCGAGACGAGAATCGATTGCATGCGGTTGGATGTAAAGAGATACGATTGGAAATGACGATGCGAGCAATACAGTTGGATCAGGAAGTTCGTTCTCGATCAATCCTTGTTGACTTCCAGTACGACTTGCGAGTGGCACAGATAGTCATGGAGAGCTTTTCGGCCACGAAGGAGAAACAAGGTGATTGTGTTCATGGCCATGAAGCCAATCAAGGAGAACTCGATGAACTCGGATAGCGATTCCGACTGAAGAGAAACATAAAGAGCGAGAGGGAAGCACCATGCAAACGCGTTGCGAAGGACTTCGCGAGGTACCAATTGCTCTCGTCGCGGAGCCAAGCCATGCTCTTCGACAATGCGCAATTGAAATAAGTACCGCCCAACCGATGACCATCCTCGATAAATCAACAGCAGGTAAATAGCAGGGACGATCAGCGAAGCAAATGCGATGATCGGAACCAACCATTGCAGGTTGCCATTCTTCGTAGTACCCGCCCCCGACAGCGTAAAGATGGCGACGGCAAAGGGGGCGATGGCCAGCAGCAAAACCAGTTGGTCGGCGACATACGCCATCGCGCGCGGTGCATAACCGGCTGGGGTCGTGCTGACAGGAGCGATTGACTTCAGTTCCTTCAGTAACTCATCGTAGTCTCCAAAACGAGCATCCGGAGTCTTGGCCAACAACCGTTCAATGAGGGTCTTGAACTCTCGCGGGACATTGGAAGGCCATGGGTTTGGAAAGTCGATCTCCGCATGCAAGTGGGTACTGACTCGCTCGCGAATGGTATTTCCAACCAACTCAAACGGGGTCCGTCCAAATACGAGTTCAAAAAGCGTTACCCCCAATGCGTACATGTCCGATTGGATACTAAATCCATCACCGGAGATCAATTCCGGAGCAACGTACGAAGGGGTTCCAGCAATCGGGCCGTCTGTTTCGTGATCGGAACGATTCCTCGAGAGTCCGAAGTCGGATAGTTTGATGCGACCATCACCAGCCATAATTAAGTTGGCAGGTTTGATGTCGGCATGCACGATGTCAAACAGCGCTGCATGTTTGAGAGCGGATGCGACCTGAATACCGTAGCGAATCGCCTCTTCGTACGGAATCGATCCGTCGTTTCGAAGCCGTTCGGAGAGGGTTGGGCCAGGAAGTAGTTCCATGGCGAGAAAAGGTTCTTCTTCCTGACGACCCACGTAGTAAATCGTCACGACATTGGGATGATTGAGGCGACCTTGAGCGACCGCTTCACGCAGCATTGCTTTCAGTCGCGAGTCGCCGCACAGATTGCGGTTCTGTATGACCTTGACCGCGACATAGCGCTGCAGGGACATGTCGAGCGCACGATAGACCGCTCCCATCCCTCCGCCACCCAGCCGACGTTCCAAACGGAAGTGACCAAACACCTTGTCGGATAGTCCATCATCGGGCTCCAAATCGATGTGATGGATGCGACTCGCGTCTTTGATATCCGAAATGCTGACCGTTGCGTTGATGGCATTTTGGATGGCTTCCCCCGAAATGCGACGTTGGCACGACGGACATTGGCCTCCCAATTGGAAATCGATCGGAAACTGGTAGCCACACACACAATGGTAGATGTGCCCCGGCTTTCGGGGGTCAATGAGCTCGGATTCCAAGGCTTGTGGACTGGTCTGCATACGCCAAATTGTACACACTGAAGGCTGGGATCGAAGGCGGTCTTCATTCAATCTGCACACGTGTCTTGGTAGTGAACACCCACTTCTCGATCGCAAGTCCTTTTTAGCGACCTGAAAGAAAGCGAACCCACGGAATGGAATGGCCGGAATTGCCAGCGGATCATCCGACTCCTAGCTTGATTGTCGACGCATCTCGCGTGCGTCGCAATCTCGATCGAATGCAAGCATATTGCCATGCGCACGGATTGCGTCTGCGTCCCCACACCAAAACGCACAAATCGCAAAGCATGGCACGATTGCAACTCGATGCAGGGGCGATCGGGCTGACCGTTGCAAAGGTGGGTGAAGCGGAATGCATGAGCCAAGTTTGCTCCGATATCTTCATCGCCTATCCAACCGTTGGCGGGGCCCGACTAGAACGGTTGGGCGAGCTGGCACGCAGCCAACGAATCACGGTTGGGGTCGATTCCTTGGTCGCTGCCGAAGGAGTACGCCATGCCGCCCGACGGTTCGCGACGAGAATCGGCATTTTGGTCGACTTGGATGTCGGATTCCATCGAACAGGAATTTCCGATCCGAACGAGGCAATTCGCCTGTGCGAATGGATCGCACAACAAAAGGATCTCT
>Ga0194055_10000167_pt1 | contig 50708 bp, 68 predicted proteins | sample SepL449m_MetaG_FD_155482 | JGI IMG/M metagenome (GOLD analysis project Ga0194055, IMG submission 155482) | Anoxic zone freshwater microbial communities from boreal shield lake in IISD Experimental Lakes Area, Ontario, Canada - Sep2016-L442-9m | ecosystem: Environmental > Aquatic > Freshwater >... | reverse complement strand
AGAAAGAATTAAGTCTGTTAAACAATACTTTATGAAGAAGTATGTTTCATCAAACATTAATGTTATAACCAAGGTAAAGACAACTGATGAAACCCAACAGACTATTGATGTTGCAGTTAATATCATGGATAAGAACTATCAGAATGAACTGATTAGGTCTCTTCTTGAAACTAAACAACAAGAACAATATTATGACCAAGTCATGAACATTGACCTTGCGGTTGAGAACAGGATGATGGCCAATGAGGTTGATGTAACTCCATTCAAGAGATGGTACATCAAGAAGATTGAATTCAGTAACTTCTTATCTTATGGTGAAGACCAAGTGATTGATTTTGATAAGTGTAATGGTATTACAGTTGTTGAATCAGATCCACCAAATTTTGGTGGTAAGACGGTATTGACCGTGGACTTGTTATTATTCTTATTCTTTAATACAACAACCAAGACACAGAAGGCAGAAGAAATCTTCAACCGATTCACAGATAAGAATGTGGTCAGTGTCAAAGGTGACATCATCATTGATGGTGAGGAGTATATCATTGCTCGCAAGATTGAAAGAAAAAAATCTAAAGCTGGTGAATGGAATGTTAAGACTGACTTGGACTTCTTCAAGAAGTTAGCTGACGGTCAATTACAGAACTTTACAGGGGAGCAAAGACGTGAGACTGAGAACTTTATCAAGACATCTATCGGAGACATGGATGACTTCCTAATGACCATTGTGACGACAGCATCAAACCTTGAAGACTTGTTGGAGGCAAAACCAACAGCTCGTGGTCAGGTGTTAAGTAGATTCTTGGGTCTTGAGTTCTTGAAGAAGAAGGAAGAGACTGGTAAAGAAATCTTCTCTGAGTTCTCAAAAGGAATGATGTCAAATGTATACAACACGGAGTCATTGAAACAAGACAATGATAACAACAAGGATGAGATAACAAGACTTGAAAATGAGATTGAAGACTCAGCAACAAAGATTATAGATGTAGACAAAAGACTTCAGAAAGGTCAGGAGTATAAGGATGATTTGTTAAAGTCAAAGCATACCGATTTGGACCAAGAGTTGATTGTGTTAAATCCTATTAGACTTCAGTCTGACATCAGTGACCTTGAAAGTGGTGGGGATAGAATCAAAGAACAAATCAAACAGATTAAGATTGTTGAACCAAAGGAATATTACCACGAGGACCAACACGATGAGGTTAAGGGTGAATTGAAACGAGTTGCTGGTGAGTTAATCCTTGCACAGAAACAAGTGGAGGACATCAAAGAACTCATCAAGAAGTATGGTGATGGTGTTCAATGTGAACACTGCGGAATCAAGTTGATGGAAGCTGCGTTAACAAAGAAAAAAATCGATGAGTTAAAAGATTGGGAGAAGAAAGTTAAAGACCTTGAGAAAGAACAAGCCAAACTTGAGAAGAAGGAACAATCGTTCACTCAACTAAAGAAAGATTTTGATGAATATGAAAGAAACAAACTTATCAAAGAAAAATATGAGTTGTCCCTTGAATCCAATAACTTGAAGTTGGAACAGTCTGAAGAGAAGTTAAAAAGATACGAAGAGGTTCAAGATAAGATTAAGAAGAACAACGAGATTGAGGGTATGTTGGTTAAAGCCAATATGAGAATTGATGAATTGATTGGTGAGAAGAGAGGGTACGAAAGAATCCAAACAACCAACACCAATCAGATTGAAAACCTTGAAGGTCGTATTGAAAAGAACAATGAGACCATCCTTAAGATTGCTGAAGAGTTTGAACGTGAGAAGATTTATAAGATATATCTTGATGTCTTCGGTAAGAACGGAATAACCAAAATTATTATGAAGACAATGATGCCATTGATTAACTCTGAACTTCAGAGACTACTTCAGGACTCTTGTTTCTTTAACTTGGAGATTCGTATCAACGACAAGAACGAGGTTGACTTCATCATGATTGACAACGGAACAGGTATTGAAAAACCAATGACCGCTGGTTCAGGATATGAGAAGACGGTTGGAGCGTTGGCTATCAGAGCGGTACTTGCTAAGGTATGTTCACTTCCAAAACCAAACATATCGGTGTATGACGAGACGTGGGGTAAAATTTCTAACGACAATATGGAGATGATTGGAGATTTTTTTAAAAAATTAAAAGATTACTTTGAAAAAATATTTTTAATTTCCCATAATGGACTTATATCCAATTTCGCAGATAATGTAATTCATATTACAAAAACCGATAACATTTCAAAAGTCTCACAATAGTGGGACTTTTTTTTTGTAGTTTAATATAAGTTCCTTATCTTTGTATTCACAAAAAAATAAACAACTACAATATGAAAAAAATCATGATGGTCGCAATCGCCTTAATTGCCTCGGTTTCAGTATTTGCTCAAGAATTAAAGTTTTCGGATTTAACTACTGAGTTAAGTACCAAACAATTTGAAAGTTATGTGTCTAAAGACGGAACAGAATTCAAAGTAGGGGGAAAAGTTAAGATGGGTTTACCATCAGATGCCAGACAATTTGTATACGTTCAATCGGTTGACCCATTGGCGGGTACTTCACCAATATTACCAAATTATGCAAATAGAGAAGTTGAAATTAAAAAAATTCAAGTTGTAGGCAATTTGAAAAAAGGATACAAAGTATGGGTCATTACTAACGGAGGGATTGCCTTGGCTAAATTATATTTTGATGTTGAACCAGCGATTCAAACCAAAGAAATTAAAGGTGACGGAATGTCTTCTGATGAGGCTTTGTCTCAATTAAAGAAAGCCAAAGATAAATTGGATTTAGGTTTAATTACACAAGAAGAATTTAGTAAGTTAAGGACAGAACTATCAAAATACATTCAATAGTGTTATAACCCTCACCTCCAACGGTGAGGGTTTTTAATTACAAAGATATTTATTGTGAGATGAAACAACTGATTAGACATATATTACGTGAACATACGAGGTACATTAATGAATTTGCAAAACAAACTAAATGGACTCCAGAAATGATAAAGGATATTGCTAAAGACTACCAAAGGAGAGGTGATTTTCAAAAAGAATATTCAGCAGCATCCAAATGGGCTCGAGAACACGGAATATTTGACGATATAACATCTCACATGCAAAAATCCAAAACGGGTAAAAGTAATACAGATGACTTCATTCAAAAATTAAAACAAATCCATGGAGATAAATACAATTATGATAAAGTGGATTATAAAGGAGCTACTACGGATGTAACTTTAGTATGCCCGAAACATGGTGAGTTTAACCAAACACCAAACAAACTTTTGGGTGGACGAGGCTGTCAAAAATGTGGTCTTCAGAGACTATCGGATATAAATAGAAAAACTGATAGTGTTTTTGTTGACCAAGCAAATATTGTTCACGACGGCAAATATGATTATTCCAAAGTTGATTACGAAACAGCAAGACAAAAAGTTATTATAACTTGCCCAATTCACGGAGATTTTCTTCAAACACCTGACCATCATTTAAAGGGTCAAGGATGTCCTAAATGTGGAAATTTAATATTAGGTAACAGAAAGTCAGCCGAAGATTTTTTAAAAGATGCTAAAATAGTTCATACTAATAAATACGATTATTCTAAGGTTGATTTCAAGACTGTGTCTGATAAAGTGACAATTATTTGTCCCAAACACGGAGAATTTTCTCAAACACCAAGTAAACATGTTGGAGGTGCTGGATGTCCTTCTTGTAGTGAATCAAGAGGAGAAAGATTGGTAAATGATATATTAAATAAACATAATATAGAAAAGGTAAGGGAAAAAAGATTTTTAGATTGTATTAATACTCTCAAAGGTCAAAAATGTTTACCCTTACCATTTGATTTTTATTTACCACAACTAAATGTTTGTATTGAATATGACGGAGAGCAACATTACATGCCTGTTTCAACTTTTGGAGGGGTAGAGGCATTTGAAAGACAAAAGAAAAGAGATAAAATAAAAAACCAATACTGTAAGAAAAACGGAATCAAACTTATCCGTATACCTTACACGATGAAGAAGGAAGAGATAGAACCATACATACTAAAAGAATTAGGAATTAATTAGACCCCACCATTAAAGTGGGGTTTTTTATTTCAAATATTTTTTGTTACATTTGTTATATGAAAAAAATAAAAACAAAAAAAGTTAATTTAAAAAAGTTAGCAGAAGCTTTTGGATTTACGGGTATTAATCAAGCATTTGATTTTCTCAATGATGGTAGAATTATGGGAAGAGTAGGTGAATTTTGGGTTGATGGAAAAAGACAAAATGAAAATTCTCCATTTGACGTTAATGATATTAAAGGAAAAAGAGTTGAGGTTCGTTCAATAACAAATCAAGTAAGTTTTGCGTCATCAAAAGAAGTGGGGTATGGTAGAAGTGTTACAGAAGAAGGATTTAAACAAAAGTTGAATTCTTTAGATAATTACTTATTATTAGACTTGAGAGACCTCAAAAATGGAAATGTGGATATGATTGAGGTTGAAAAAGACGAATTAGATAAATTACCTATTGGCAAAAATAAGTCAATCAGAGCTCAAAAATTTTACGAAATTTATGATTCCAATAAATAAAATATACAATGAGGACTGTCTGATAACACTATCTAAAGTACCTGACAATACTATTGACCTAACTGTGACATCACCTCCCTACGATGATTTAAGAACATACAATAATCATATCTCAGGTAAGAAAACTGAGTTTAATGGATATTCTTTTGATTTTGAAAAAATTGCGAGAGAATTACATAGAACAACTAAAGAAGGAGGGATTGTTGTATGGGTTGTCGGAGACGGAACGGAGAAAGGAAGTGAGACAGGAACATCGTTCAGACAAGCATTATACCTCAAAGAGATTGGGTTTAACATCCATGATACGATGATTTACATGAAGAATAATTTTTCAAACCCATCTTCAAATAGATACCATCAAATTTTTGAATACATGTTTGTTTTATCTAAAGGTAAACCAAAGACATTTAATTCTATTAAAGACAGAAAGAATGTTTATGGTGGTCAAGTCGGTAGTTGGGGTAAGAATACTTCTCGACAGGTGGATGGAACTATGGTGGAGAGAAAGAAAAAAATTATTGAAGAGTATGGTCAGAGATATAATGTATGGACATTTAAAACATCTAAGAACGGTCAGGAGGATGAAATAGCTTATCAACACCCTGCAATATTTCCAACACAATTGGTTAAAGACCATATTATTAGTTGGACTAACCCTGGTGATTTAGTTTTTGACCCTTTTATGGGTAGTGGAACTACGGCACGAGCGGCAATTCAAACTGAAAGGTCTTATCTCGGTAGTGAAATTTCTAAAGAATATCATGACATATGTGTCAAGAGACTTGAAGTCAAAGAATAATAAAACTCCCACCCATAAAGTGGGGTTTTTTATTTTGAAAAAACTTGTCATTACGAATTTTTAATTCTATCTTTGTAAAGTATTCGAATACAAAAAGACCATCGGTATTAGTTTTACCATCTGAGGTCTTAAAACTGAAGTAAAAAAACAAAACACTATTATATCGGAAACGGATATAAATACAGTGTATAATGTAGTCAAAAAAAATAAAAAAATGAAAAATCAAAATGATGAGTTCGTACAAACTCAAGAAAATGTACTCACACAAGAAGAACAAATCTTCAAAAATTTAGTAGAACAAAATAGTTCACTATACAAAGCACCCTCAGGTGAAATTTATCAGGTTTATTTGGAAGAAGCTGGTACATCGAGTCACTCCTATCAAGAAATCCACTCAAACTATGGAAAAAATAACAAGTATGATGCTGATGTGGATTACCAAAGACTTAAAGACCAACACCCACTTGAAACAAAGAAAAAAATACTTAATGATATTTTGATGGGTGAACGTGTTGGTAGAATAGTAGTATACAAAAAACCAGGTACTCGTGAAAACTTCGAAGTAGTTGACGGTAAACAGAGAATAGAAATTATGAGAGATTTTGTTCTCAGCAAGCTCAAGTTAAATGGAAAGTATGCCGCTAGTTTTTGGGCTAGATACTATTCATACTTGTTAGAATTTCCCTCTCAAGATAGTGTTAAATGTAATTCTTTAAAAAAACAATTAGCACAGAACAAATCAATACCTGATGTAAAATTCGGAATACTTCCAAGTAGACTTCAAGATTCAATTATGGGTACTCCTTTCGATATTGCTAAAATCACTGACGTGAAATTTAGAAATATTAAAACGGATAAACCAATTCAATTGGGTCATCCTGACTACAATGAAGAAATTGCTAAAAACCAAATAACAAAGAAATTTGGTAAATTAAATTCTCAAGTTGCTCAAGCGAAACCCGAGGACACTGTTTATGGACAAACTAATGATATTGTTATTTTATCAAGGAAGTTTGTTCAGACACAACATCCATTATTGACTGCGTTAAATATTGATGTTGAAAATTCATTAATTGAGAGTAAAGAACAAAGAGAATTTGCGTTTTCGATTATCAAATGTTTATCTATGTTTGAAAAAAATAAAAATGGAAATTATTTTGTTGATTGGGCACCAAAAACAAAAACAATTCAAGATTTGATTATTGATAATAAAATAGACGAATTGAATGTTGATAATGAAAGGTTTATGGATTTTATGACCATGACTTTGAGAAAAACCTTATCACAAAAATTTGTTGTCAACGGGGAAGATAAATTTATCAAAGTACCTGAAGAATTAATAGGTGGTGGAAAAAAAATATCTCATTTAATTCTACTTTGTAGTTTGAGAGTTTTATTCGGTAAGATTACATCAGACAATAAGTTAATGGGTAAATATTTTAGTGAAGGGGGCCCAAATAATACCTTCTTTAGATTTACCCAAAGATTATTTGACTATCTTTCACTTCTCTCAACCGCAAGTAAAAAAGATTTGAATTCATTCATTAACGGTGAAGAGTCTCCTGTCATGAAATATGGATTACAAGAAGATTATTTTGATTCAGTAAATTATCAAATAATTCAAGATGTTGTAATGTTGAATAAAAATAATGGAACTCTTGGAAAAGATTTCAGAGAAAAAATTTCTAAGTTAATTAATCTTTTGGATACTAAATTTTAATAGATAAGTAACCCCCCACCCTTTAGTGGGGGTTTTTTATTTTGTAATTAAATTAATTATCCATATCTTTGTGTTATGCAAACATTCTTACCATATTCAGACATAACTGAATCATTAAGGGTCCTTGACAACAAGCGTTTGGGAAAACAAAGAGTTGAGACCTTTCAAATTATAAATGCAATACTTGGTAGACCAAAGTTGGATGGTACACCTTATAAGGGTTGGGTTAATCATCCAGCAACCACAATGTGGAGAAAACACGTACCATTGCTTAAGATGTACTTGAATGCAAGTATTGATGAGTGGGTTAAACGTGGATTCAAGAATACGATGAACAAGGAGGTTATCGATGAATCGGTATTTTATCCTGAGTGGTTTGGTAATGAAAGATTCCATTCTTCACATCGTGCAAATTTATTAAAGAAGGAACCTGATTTTTATAATCAATATGGGTGGACTGAAGATCCAACTAATCCTTATGTGTGGTTGGACAAAGAAGGAAAGTGGTATGAACAACATTCAGGAGCAAAAGGAAAAGTATATTTTGAAAACATAATTTATTAATCTATATTTATTAAAATTAAAAAAAGTATGACTAAATTTTTATTGACCATTATAGGTGATTTTCAGGATGAGAATATTTGTAAGGATATTGCTTTGACCCTGACCCCAATTGTCGATTCTGCCCACCTTAAGTTCCAATCATCTAATGGAGCGTTAATATTTCACTTTGCATCTGAGGTAAGTCAGGAAGAGATACATGATTATGTACAAGGAAGTTTATTTGGTATTGTTGATTGTTTTATATTATCGGAATATACTGACAATGTGTCAGTTTGTATGCCAAAAGACCTGAAAGAACATTTATTTGATTTGGAAAATGAGAGTGAGGATGTATCTATTAATATAAACATGAGTCATATCAAAAACAATTCTGATTTTATGGAAGATGATGAAGATGATGATGATTTTGTGGCATTACTTTTGAATCAGGTTAAAGAAAAGGTTAAGAAACCATCGTTGGATTATATCTTGGATAAGATTGCGAATAATGGAATGGATTCTCTAACTCAATTTGAAAAAGACACATTAGACACATATAGTAAAATTTAATTATGAAAGAAAAAGCAGTAATACCAATCAACCAAGAAGAAATTGCAAGTTATTTAAAAGACATTAGAAAACTAACTGTCATGACTCCTGAGAGGGAGAGAGAATTATCTGAGAGAATGTTATCTGATAACATAACAGATAATGAAAAGGCGGACATTAAAAAAGAAATTTTGGAGGGTAATTTGCGTTTTGTGATTACCGTAAGTAAGCAATACCAAAACCAAGGATTGGATTTTCCTGACTTGATTGCTGAGGGTAACTATGGGTTGATGAAGGCCATTGAAAATTTTGATTGGTCAAAGAAATTAAGGTTTATATCTTATGCTGTTTGGTGGGTTAGACAATCCATTCTTCAATCTTTAAATGAGAATGCGAGAACCATTCGTTTGCCCGTGAATGTGGTTCAAGAATTGCATAAGGCCAAGAAGGAATTGGATAATGCTGGTGTTGAGCTACCAGAAAAGTTTGTTAATCTTCCATATACGGTTAATTTGGATTCACCTTTAAATGAGGATGGTGATACTTTGATGGATATATTGAATAATCCCAATGCTGATTTGGCTGATGCCAATATGACCACAGAACAAACATTGAAAGATATGTTAATATGTATGTTGGATGTATTGGATGAGAGGGAAAGAATTATTGTGGAAGATTATTTTGGTCTTTCTGGTTCAACAAGAACCCTTGAAGATATTGGAAATGACTTTGATTTAACAAAGGAACGTGTGAGACAGATTAAGGAAAAAGCGTTAAGAAAATTGCGAAATGAAACAAGTTCGTTGTTTGATTATATGTAAAATCGTTTAAAGGGTGTATTTATGTAATACACCTTTTATATTTGGTGAATTAAAACTATTATTATTATGAAAAAATTTATAGAAAACAACTTCACAGTTATTGTGTTGGTTATTGCCCTATTAACGTTCTTTAAAGGATGTGGTGATTCAAGAGAATTATCTAAAATTAAAAAAGAGATTGCTGCAATCAAAGATTCAACTTATACAAAAGGAGAGTTGGATAGAGAACTTAAAATTTCTGGTTTGGAATCTGAAAAAAGAATGATTCAAGCTACTGACAGAAAATTATTGGATGTTAGAAGACAAACGGAAATTGAAGAGGAAATAAAAAAATTAAATAAAAAATAAGATGAATTGGTTTCAAAGAAACTTTAAAACGATAATCTATATTTCTTTTTTGGTTCCAATATTAACTGTTGCGTTCGTATCAATTTCGCACGTAACAAAATGGTATGGAATATCTAACCCATTTAGTTGGGCGATATATCTATCAGTTGGAATTGAAATTGCTGCATTGTCGGCATTGGCTGCTATTTCTGCTAGAATGGGTAGAAAAGTATATTTCCCATTTGGAATTGTAACTCTAATTCAATTTATTGGTAACATATTTTTTGCTTATCAATATATTGATGTGAATAGTCAATCCTTTAAAGACTGGGTTGATATGGTTGACCCCATTGTTAGTTTCTTGGGTGTTGATTCAGGTGATCCTGTTGGTCATAAAAGATTTTTGGCATTATTTGCTGGAGGTATGTTACCAATCATCTCTTTATCTTTCCTACATATGTTGGTGAAATTTGAAGAAGAAGATAAAAAGAATAGTGAATTATTACCAAAAGATATTAATATTGATTTATTAAGTACTGAGGCAGGAAAAAAAGAATCCGAATTTGTTGAAGAAAAACTTAACCCAAGTGAAGAACAATTAAGAATTCTTGAAAATGAGTTAAATAAAATCAACGAGAAAAAATTTGGATCTTTGGTTGAGATGCAAGAAGTCCCCGAAGAAATAAAACCTGAGAAAAAAATACTTACTTACGCTAGAAGAGATGCTTAATATTGAAAGATATGGAAAATTTAACTCCGTAGGGAAGCAAAAAAAGAAGAAACAAATAATCCTATGTCATACATCAAGGGAGGTTGAGGAATACTTGACCTCCCTTAAATTTAGGTATAATGGCAAGTATGATAAGATTCCTAATTATGTTGTAACCTCAAGAGGTAAAGTATTGAAGTTACTTGATGATAATTCTTATTCAAACTATTTCCCTGAAGAGAACATTAATAGAAATTCTGTTATTATCAGTTTGGAGAACTTGGGATGGTTGGAAAAGAAACCACTTACCAACTATCATATTAGCTGGAATGGGAGTATTTATAATGAACAGGTTTACGAAAAAAGGTGGAGAGATTTCTTTTTTTGGCAACCTTACACAACAAGTCAACTTGAAGCAACTGCTGAATTGTGTAATGAATTAATTGAATCTCTAAACTTAGAAAGAAGATTTATAGGTCATAATACCAAGGTTGAGGGTATAGACCAATTCGGTGGAATAGTATCTAAAAGCAATTTTGATACATCTTACACAGACTTAAATCCTTCCTTCAATTTTGAAATGTTTACAAAATTTATAGAATATGAGCAACTTGCACAATGAAAGATACGATGAGATAAAAACTCTTTTAAAGAAATCAAGAATGTTGATGGAACAAACCACAGATGAAGCTCCACCAAACATTGCAATGGATATTGAAAAGAAAATTGACCAAGATACTGGTCAAGATAACCAAGAGTATGAGACTGCTCGTGAAGATGGTGATGATAAAGAAGAAGTGTCTTCTGTTAAAGATAAAACACAAAGATATAGAATATCAGGTGGTATATTAGCCCTTCATGGTAAAAATAAAACTGACACAGATATCACTACAGATGATAAATTGGCGTTCCAAGAAACTATGGATGAATTTGTTGAAGAAGTTTCCGACCTTGTTGATTTTAATACCTTAAATGTATATTCAAATAATGTTGATTGGTCTGGTAAAATTATAGATAAAGATATTGATTTTACATTCACAATAGGTGAAAATAGTGGGACTTATATTAATGGAGATATGTTAAAAGTTGATGAAGACTTTTTAGATTTAATAAATAAACTTCAACAATACTATCAGAAATTTAAATCAAAATGGTCTAGAATTTTAGCTAGTAGGAAAAAAACAGGTGAAACAAATGATTAATAAAATAGATTTTAAAACAATTATTATTGTGGTATTAGTAATAGTGATACTATTAATGAGAACTTGTACACCATCTCCAAAACCTGGTGAAACAGTTTATGTTGGTGGAAAACCATATGAAGTTGTTAAAAAAGTAATAGATACTCAATACGTTCCAAAATCGTTTGCTGTTATGAAGAAAGGTAAAGACATATATCATGATACAACAATATATGTTCCTGTCCTTCAAAATGTTGATACAAGTGCAATATTGAAAGATTATTTTGCCCAAAACATATTTAAAGACACTTTAAATTTAAAAGATAAGATGGGGTATGTTTCTATTATAGATACAATACAAAAAAATAATATTTTTGGAAGAAGTTATAACGCAAAAGTTAATCAAATAATTATTAGAGATACAACAATCTTAAAAGAAAAACTAAGAAATCAAGTTTATGTTGGTGGTAATTTAGGTGTTGATAACACAGGACTCTTTAATTGTTTTGGACCATCACTTTTGTTAAAAACAAAAACAGATAAAATATATAACTTAGGAGCCGGAATAAATAATAACAAAGGAATTTCAGTACAAGGTGGAATGTATTGGAAAATTAAATTGAAAAAATAAAATGGCACTAACAAGTTCAGAAGTTAAAGAAATGGAAGTAGTTGTTCGTAAAGAAATTAAAAACTTTATGGGTAGCAGCACTATGAAACAATTTGAAGATAAACTTATTGATAGAGTTCAAAAAGAAATTAAAAGAGGTAAGTTGGAAGGTGATGTTAAAGACATCACATTAAGAATGTTCCGTGAGTTCTATCAGTTCATGTGGATGAATAGAAGTTATTGGGAACCAAGATTAAAGAACGCATAATATGGGAAAAATCGCAGACTTATTTAAAAAAGATTTGGCAAAGGCTTATACCGAACCGGGAATGAAGTTAAATGCTTCAACTATGGGAGATTTTACAAACTATACTAGAAATCTGAAAGAAAAGAAAGAAGTTGATGAAAATGAAAAAGAAGAAAATACTAATGAAGAATGGAGTAAAAAATATAAAAAATCTATAGATTGTTCACATCCAAAAGGTTTTAGTCAGAAAGCTCATTGTCAAGGTCTAAAGAAAAAAAGTAAATCTGAAACCAAAGAAGCGACTGGTTCAGGTTCAGTTGGCGCATTTTCTGAACCTTTATTTGGAGAATTTAATGCAAAAAGTAATTCAGAAACACCTAGTTTAATTAGAAGAGGGAAGAGTGAAAAAATTGAAGCGACTGAGGCAACAGGTTCAGGTTCTGTTGGTGGTTATGAATCACCTGCAATGTGGGCAAAATCAACTAAGAAAAAAGATTGGGGGCCAAGTAGAAAGACACAAATACCTGGAGGAGGATTTGTTAAAGTTAAAAAGAAATGTACTAAGTTTCCATATTGTAATCAAGGAGATATAAATGCTCTGAAAATTACTAAAAATGAATCTGTTAAAGAAGCAATTAAGAACGTCTCAAATAAATTGAATATTAGTGAGATTGAAATTAAAAAGATTCTACAGAATGAAATGAATAAACTAAGTAAAAGAACTAAATAAAGATATTTATAATAAAAAATACAATGAACGACTTCAAAAATAACATTGACAAAATGGTCTCAAAAATCCTTTCCGAGGAAATAGAGAAAAAATCTAAACAAGTTTCCGAACAAATTGATGAGGAACTTAAAGGTAATCAAAAGAAATTAGACGTTGCTGAGCCTAAAGGTAAATTAACTGCCGCTGATTTTGAAAAATTAAGAGGAGCAAAAAAACATAAAAAAGAAATTGAAGAGTGGTTTTACTTTGATGAGGAGGGAAATACTCAATCAACTCCTGGTAAGTATGATGGAGATGAAGACGAAGATGAAGAAGCGGAAGAATTATCACAACAAGAACCAACATATGTTGGTAAAGGTTTAGCTGATAATAAAATTAAAAATAAAATCAGAAACAAAATGTTTGGTTCATTTGATGATGAACACGGTTGGTTTGATGATACTGATAGAGAAGTTAATCCAGATTCTTTAGAAGATTATGATGAGGAAGAATTTCCTGATTTTCAATCATTAATGGCAAAACACGGTAAAAATCAAAATTGGTTTGGTCCTAATGACGGAGAGAGATTTTTCAAAAGATATCAAGATAAATTTGGTGGTAAGCCATTTAGAGTTAGACTTGCAAAGGGTTTAGAGGAAGATGCAGAAACTGATGAAGGAAATGCTTTCTCAGGAGCTTTAGATAGTGCTAAAAAACATCACGATAAAAGTTTTGAAGTTGGTGGTCACAAATATCCTGTTAAAGAAGCAAAGGGTAAAAAATGTCCTAAATGTGGAATGGTTGATTGTAAATGTAATCACAAAAAAGAAACTAAAGAATCTGATGAAAAATGGATTCAGAAGACACATATGAAAAAAGGTTCATTACATAAGAAATTAGGTGTACCCGAAGGAGATAAAATTCCAGTAACTAAATTAAAATCTTTAAAGGCAGAACTTCATAAGAAATCTGAAGGAGATAAGAAATTATCTGCAGCTGATTCTAAATTATTAAAACAAGTTAATTTGGCTCTTACATTAAAAAGTGTTAAAGAAAGTAAAAATTCATTGAGATTAACTGAAACAGAATTAATTGATATGATTGAGAGTTTGGTGTTAGAACAAAAAGTAAAAGACGCTGCTGAAAAAAATAACATTAGTAAAAAAGAAGCAACAGGATTAAAGAAAACTGAAAAAGTTTTAGGAAAGAATAAATCAGAAGGAGATTCATATTTCAAAGAATTAGCTAAAAAAATGACTGATTATTTGAAAGATAGTACAAGTAGTACAAAAGAAAAATATGAAATGAATCCTGAAAGTTTCCCTCAAAGTAATTATGATATGGAAAAAGAACATAATGAAATGAAGTATAATCCATCAGAAGCTGTTGAAGAATATATTGAAGCTTTCTCATATCCTGGAATGACAAATTTAGTTTATGACGAAATCAAACCTGATGATGAAAGAATTGATAAGCAATTAAAAGGTGATTCAATGTTTGGTAATGCTGTTACAGATAAAGACGGAAAGGCATTAGGTAATGTTGTCCCAAGTAAAGTTGGAGAAAGATTTAAAAAGAACTATGATGATAATTTATATGGTGCTGAACAACAGAAGGCTTCTTATAAAAGACAACCGCAAGAAACTATTGAAGTTGAAGGTAATGGTACAAAAAAAGGGGCTTTAAAATCTAAACAACAAGGTTCTGACAAATCAAGTTCAATTGCAAAGGCGACTAAAATTCTTAATACCTTAGAATCTACAGAAAACAAGAAAGAAAAACTTGTTAACGAGGAAATGGAGAAGATGAAAAATTTGATTGGTTATAATAGAAAAACACAATAAAAATTCACATTTTAAATTGATAACTTATATTCTCCATAGATGAACTCTATGGAGAATTTTTTTAATTGGATGTCTAAGCCCGTACCTAAAGAAGATGTTGTGGTATGGTTCAATATTCATAATATGAATTATGAAAAAATTGAGCTGTATGGTGATATATTTAGGTCATTAAATTTTATTATTATTGACACTTACTTAGGTGATGAAAAATCTGAGACAAAAATAGTAATGTCAAAGGAAGATAACACATCACACTTCAATTGGTGTTGGAATAAATTACTGGAAGATTTTAGGAAAGAAAATATCAACATAAAACATGGTGGAAAACATAAAGATTATTTTGAATCATTTTTTGATGATAGTTTTTACAATCAAAAAGAAGAGAATATTAAGAATGTTATATCACACTTTATTACCGAAGTTTTTAACATTGAAAAACCATTCAGTAAATCAGATTTAGACATACTAACTGAACTTTATAAACTACTGGAAAAAAATATTGAAACGTAAAAAATGTTCGATTCTATTTACACCAGCACAAAAAAAATTATAATATAGTATATTAATAATAAACTTATTTTTAACATTTAAAAATGGAAACTTTAGAACAAATCAAAGAATTAACTGAGCTTATTTCAGTTGACGCAACTAAATTCTTTAAGGGAAATAAAAGCGCTGGAACCAGAGCAAGAAAGACCGCACAAGAATTAAAGGCTTTATTACAAAAGTTAAGAGGAGAAATCCTTGAACACAAAAAGACAGAAGATAATGCATAATATTGACGCTTTATATTTTTTTATATTCGTATTCACAATATTAGTGTCATTAAAAAATGTCACAAAGTTTATAAGTGCCCTAACACAACGTGAACCTAAACCGTTGACGTACTCAGTTAGGGAACTTATAATCATAGGATTATCAATAAGTTACATATTAACATACATTTTTAAATTATGAGTTTTTACAAAGAAATAGCTCCGTTTATTGATTATATTCATTCCATCAGAAGACTTAAAACTTACATGAGTTTTGATATGGTATTTCCAACCAAATGGACAATATCAAAAAATATTATTGATGAGGGTGAAATAGTTGCATTTCAAGCGGAAGACCAAAATTACAAAGGGATATCCTTTGTCGCACAAATTGACGAATCTAATATTTCATTAGTTTTAACAAAGATTGCCAGAATTATTAAGTCAAATAAAGAAAGAGAATTAAAAGAAAGACTTTTTAAACAAACGGTGGAGCAACTTAAACAAACTTTTGAAAAAACAGATTTAGATAAACTTCAAAATCTTTATTTTGATTTTGATGAACAACCTGAATTAGACGTAAATGACGAACAAGACGGATTCCAGCCAGAGGATGTTGAATTGGTTGGAGAATGAGAAAAAAAGAGATAACTTAGAAGAAAAATCATATAAGAATAAAATTCTTAAGGAAATTAAAGGTTTAAATAAAAATGAACTTTTTCCAGTTCCTAAAAAAATAACATTATGGCAGAAAATAAAGATAGTAATCCTAGGGAATTAGAAAAATTGGCTTTGATTGCTGAGTCAGTTCAAACTATGTTTAGTGGTAAGGGTACTATTATATTTGAATTACCTATAGGAGAGTACAATAGTGTAATTAATCATTTTAGAGAAATTGACAGACAACACAAACAATTTACAATAGATATTTCGGGAACTGAATTCCATTTTATATTGATGGAGGATAAGTCGTAAATTTTCTATAAAGGACTTTCTTATCATATCCTTTTGATTCCAATAAATTATACAAATATTTCCTTTGAGGGGTGGAGTAATCTTTAATAAAGAGGCAATCACCCCTTTTAGTTTTAAAGAAATAGGTAGATAAACAATCTAAAAATCTTGAAGATTCATCTTCATTCTTACAAGAAAATAAATTAACGGTATCGTCATTTTGTACTAAAATTTTATTATTGAGTACAGATATCATTTTTAATCCATCAGACTTCAAATATCTTTTAATGAATTCTTGAGTAAGAATTTTCTTATCTCTTTGTATATCAAAAATAGTTTCTTCTTTTTTATACTGACTTATTTGCAATAATGTCATTCCTTCATCCTCTAATTTAACCTTACTACTTCTACCCATCTCATCAATCACATAAACAGGAACACTTTGTTTTGAACTCATTTCAATAATCCCTATCTCATATCTACAAGGATGACCATTCTCAACGATAACTTCAAAAATAACATCATTAGATGCCAATAATTTTTTTCCATAAAAATCTTTAGCATTCTTTAATGTTACAAACTTATTTATTATCTTTTTCTTTAGTTTATCCTTAAATAATACTACAATGTAGTTTACCATATATGAAAGATTATTACAAAATACTGGAAGTTGAAGAGCAATCATCAGAAGATGACATAAAAAAAAGTTATAGAACACTTTCAAAGAAGTATCATCCTGATGTAAATCCTGATGGAGAAGCACAATTTAAAGATATTGCTGAGGCATATGATGTTTTAGGTAATAAGGATAAACGAGCTCAATACAATAATAGGAAGAGTAATCCATACGGAGGAACTCCATTTGAAGATTTATTTACTCAGATGTTCAATTCTAGAAATCATCAACAGCAACCAAGAAGAAAATCCGCACCTGATAAAATAATTAAAGCTCAAGTAAGTCCAGTAGAATCTTATAAAGCATCCGTAAAAACAATTAACTATTTTAGAGAACACGGATGTCATGTTTGTAAAGGAACTGGAGGAGATACAAATACTTGTGGAACTTGTGGAGGTAATGGATTCCAAATAAGAACGGTGGGTACAGGGTTCATGGTACAACAAATAAGAACGACATGTTCAAGCTGTGGTGGTAGAGGTCAAGTTATTATAAACAAATGTCATCATTGTTCAGGTAAAGGTACAAAGACCCAATCTCAAGAAATTAGAATTAATATTCCTCACGCAGCCGATGATGGACAATTCCTTAAACTACAAAATTTAGGTGATTTTAGTAATGGAGAATATGGTGACTTAGTAATACAAATTGAAATGGTATCTAAAGATGGTTATGAAAAAATAAATAACGATTTGATTTATAATCAATATCTTAACTTAGATGAAGTACAACAAGATAAATTCAACATACCACATCCTGATGGAGACCTTATGATGTCTGCACCAAAATTATTTGATTCATCAAGACCTTTAAGATTGAAAGGAAAAGGATATAATGGAGGAGATATGTATGTTAAACTACATGTTAAGTTTGAAAGGACTACTTAAATAAATTAATTATTTCTTTAACTATTTGTACTGTCCCATAACATGCGGAGAATAAAACATAGAATCCTAATATAATAGTACCTATTTGAAAACTTCCTGGCCCTTTTTCTTTACAAGATTTACATTCTTTTTCTGACATATATTTTAATTTATTTATAAATAATAGAAAAAAAATTTGCTTTTTCAATATTTTGTTTTATTATTAAAGTATGTTAAGTTATATCGGTGGAAAATCAAAAATTGGGAAATGGATAGTTCCATTCTACCCACAAGACATGGAAACATATGTTGAAACATTCGGTGGAATGTTTTGGTGTTTCTTTAATATGGATTTGAGTCAATACCCAAATCTAAAGAAAGTTGTTTATAACGACTTTAATCCTTTAAATTATAATTTATTCCAATGTGCTCAGAATCCATCTGAACTACAAAGAGCATTGGATGAGATTCCTGTTCAACAGATGGGGTCTACTTTTACTCCACCTGAGATGAAACAACAATTTATCAGCTTTCAGGCTGAAATATTTGCACCTAATGTCAGCGTACAAGCTTATGACTATGAAGTCGCCGCTAAGTACGCTTACGTCCTCACACAGGTCTTTTCGGGTAGTAAGCCTGAGACTTCATCGTTTATAGATTTAAAGGGTAAATATAGGTCTAAATACCTCTCATTTAGAGACAAATTAAGTAAACCTGATTGGGTGGAACATTTCCTTAAGATTACAGATGTGGAGAATATGGATTTTGCTGATGTTATTAATAAATATGATTCAAAATCTACATATATCTATTTAGATCCACCCTATTGGAAAACCGAGAATTATTATTCTAATCATGATTTTGATAGTAAAGACCATGAAAGGCTTGCAAATGTCCTTAATGGGATTCAGGGTAAGTTTAGTCTATCATATTATGATTTTCCACAATTACATGATTGGTTTCCTGAAAATCAGTATAGGTGGGAACGTAAAGAATTTGCTAAAGCTGCTGCCGCGAAAAAAAATGTGAAACAAAATATGGGAGAAGAGCTGTTGATATTGAATTATTAGTTATTTTTGTAATCACAACATATTTATTATTAAATTCTTTTAGATGAAATTTACATCGTTATTAAAATCAGTAATACTAGAACAGTCAAGATTTGAGGTATTGTTCAATGCTTTGACCAAACCTTCTCAAGATAAAGAAGGTATTAAAAGTAAACCAAAGTTGTCTAAACAAGAGTTTATTCAGTTGGTTACTGCGGATCCAACAACAAGATTAAATAATGTTGATGTTGAAACTGCTGATTCAAAAGAATTAGAAAAGGTTAAAGCGGGTAAATATGTTCAATGGATAATTAGAAATTATTTAACTCCAAATACTGAGAGACAACCTGGTGATAATGGATATGATAAAGAGGTGAAGAAGTCTAAAGAAACTTTTATGGAAGATTTGTATAAAGTTACAGATGACCTTAAAAAGTTTGATAGATTTAAAACTAAAATTAAAGGTGAGAAAGATATTAATAAAATGTCTCCTGACCAGTTATATGATGCAGTTAAAGATTTTGATTTAACATTGGCATCAACAACTAAGTCAGAAAGAAAAAGTGCTCCTGTTCACCCTGGTGCTAAATTAATGTATGATGGTGATAATTGGAGAGTAATTGAAATTAAAGATAAGGGAGCTGTTGGTAAAGAGGCAGCATGTTTCTATGGTGGTAATAACCAAGAAACAAGATGGTGTACATCTGCGCCTGGAGCTTCATGGTTTGATAGATATATTAAGGATGGCCCATTATATGTAATATTCAATCCTAATGATACAGACATTTCACCTACTACAGGATTACCTAGAAATCGTTATCAATTCCATTTCCCATCTAATCAATTTATGGATAAGGATGATCGTCAACAAGATTTGGTTCAGTTACTTAATGGGCCAATGGCAGAATTAAAAGATTTCTTTAAACCTGAGTTTGCTAAAGGATTAACAGTAGGGGGAGAGAAATTAGTTATTGATAGTTTCAGCCATGGAGCTATAGGTAAGTTTATTGCATTATATGGTTTAGATGACTTAATTGGAAGTTTACCTGATACATTAAAAGAATTCCAAATTCAAAATAGAGATAATAAAAGTGATGTTCTTGTAAGAATTCCTGAAGAAATAGGAAGATTTAAAGACTTGAATATGATTTTATTAGACAATTGTATTGATAGTATTCCAAATTCTGTTTGTACATTACCTAAGTTAAGATTTTTAGCATTAATTAATAATCCAAAACTTAGAACAATACCTGAATGTGTTGCAGACTTACCAAACTTATATTTCTTGAATCTTAAAGGAAGTGAAAATGTTCAAGTACCTCAGTCTATCCAACAAAAAGGAAGTGATATGGGTGGTGGAATGTGGGACTTAAAAGAATAATTATTAATCTTTAAATAATAATATATGAGTGTTGATGTTGAGATATACATGAATAACCTTGTAAAGTTTTTCAGAGAAAATCCAAAAGACCTTCTTAATTTAGTTCCAAAAGAAAAAGAAGAAGAATTTTATATTAAAATTAAAGAGGTTGCATATACTAATCATGAAAAAGGAGAAGACGCTTCTCTTACGCAAAAACAATTAACTGATATCTGTAGGGTATTGAATCGCCAGTCAATTAAAGAAACCCATTCAAAAGAAGAATTCTTAGATGATAGAGTATTCGTTAAATTTAAAAAGGGATATTATTGTTTAAATTAATTTGGCGGTTTAAATTAATAAACTTATCTTTGTTTTCTAAACAATAAGATATGTTATCAATACAAACACTACAAGAAATCGCTCCTTCAGTATTCGCGACAAGTCCTGACCCAAAAATGTCTAATAAGTACACCTTCGTTCCAACGATTGAAGTTGTGGAAAATTTTGATATTGCAGGTTGGAAAGTTTATTCAGCCAAACAAGTAGGTAGAGGTCAATTTGCTCAACATGAGCTTCGTCTTCGTAATGGAGAACTTCCTCAAGTAGGAGATTCTTTGATTGAGGCGGTGATTAGGAACTCACACAATGGCATTAGTGCTTTCTCTGTGAGTTCAGGACTTCACAGACTGGTATGTTCTAACGGACTTACTGTTCCTACCTCAGTTGCAGACGCAATTTCTGTTAGACACATGAATTTTGACTTGGGTACTGTAAGACAAATCACAGACCAATTTGCTGAAAGATTACCAATCGTTCAGAGGTCTGTTGGTAAGATGGAATCTACATTCTTAAATGAGGGACAGTTGGTTGACTTCGTAAACAAATCAGCAATGATTCGTTGGGAGAAAGGGTCAATTCCTACCATTAAAATTGAAGATTTCTTACGACCTGAAAGAGATGGTGATATCGGAAATAGTGTTTGGAAAACCTTCAATGTAATCCAAGAGAAGTTTGTTCGTGGTGGAATGAAGTATAATTCAAAAAAAGGAAGGGTTGTTTCAATGAAGGAGTTGAAAAACTTCTCCAACATCAACAAGGTTAACACCAGTTTATGGGAACTAGCAGAATCTTATTGTTAAAAAGATGGAGAACTTATTGTTCTCCATTTTTATTTTACCTATATTTGCAATGATGAAACAAGAGATATATAAGAAAAGTTTTGAAAAATACGAAAGTATTGTTTATAAAGATACATTACCTATTAATCTAAATTCTTTAACAAAGGAAGAAGATTTTATGTTTACAAATTATTCTCCGCCAACAGAGAAGCATCCTTTATTTATTTTGGATAAAACCTTCACAGATGAAAAAACCTACATAGAGAATTATAGTAATCCCATGTATTCAGTTACGAAACAATATGTGATGGTTGTTGTTGAAAGAAATGAAGATAAAGTGTCTCTTAAAGTATTCAAGGGGTTTAAGAGTAGAAGAGCTGGTAAATCATGGTTTAAGGTTAATAAAAATGTAGATTATGTTTCAGTTAATATAAAAACAGGTGATGTTTATTTTGGTTTTATTCATGAGTATCAAAAGAAAAAATGTAATAAAAGGATAAGAAGAAATTTCTTTGCCAATAATCCGTTAAATTCTCTTAAATCATTATTAAAAAATTATATATCTCAATTTTCAGATGATTCATATAATGAAGTGATGAATGCATTTTCTAGTTTTATGTTTGAGATTGACCAACGGATTAATTTTGAGGAACTTAATTTTAGCCAAAGATTATTTAGATTTTATTTAAATAAAAGAGGGATAAAATATCCAAATAATTTTGGTGTCTATTCGGATATTTTAGTGGGACCAGAAATTAGAAAACTATTAAAGAAATATGATAATAAATTGATTGATGCTTTTATGTATCAACAAAACATTTCAGGTAAGAAATTAAAAAGTGCCTTACACAAATGCGAGGCATTAAACATTCAATTATACAATACTGCAATAAAACTTTTTGGAAAAAATTGGATAAACCAAGAGAATGATATTATATTAAGTTTGTTAAATTGTAATTTAAGTAGTCAATTAATACCTGAACAATTTACAAAACTATTATCAACTGAAGAATTAAGAAGAGTGTTTAGTTTATTTAAACAAGTATTTGTATATGAGAATTTAGATAGTTATACTTTTTATGATCACATAAGAATGTATGTTGAATTAAAAGGATTCGGAGAAGATGATTTAAGATGGTATTCTGTTGATAGTAAAGAAGATTTCCGTAAAGAACATTTAGACTGGTCTGATAAATTACAGTATTATAAGAACGGAGTCTATACAAGGACTTACCCTGAATATATGTACAAACTAATATCTAAACCAATAGATACATATTTTCCCGTATTATTGAATGATACCTCAAGTTATAATGAAGAAAGTTCAGTACAATCAAATTGTGTTAAAACATACATTGGAAAATGTGGAACAATAATAATTTCATTAAGAAAAGATTCAATTAATTCTAATGAAAGGGCAACCATTGAATACCGCATAATAAAAGATGATAATAAAGTTATACTTAAAAGACACCAAACACTTGGAAAATATAATAGCCGACTAGATGAACAATGGAATGATGTTCTATTTAAATTAGATAAACAATTATTATCTTGTATTAAGGATAAAAGATTTGAGACCGTAAAAATAATTAAAGAGTGTAAGAATGGGGTAACTCTAACTTCAGACTCTTATTGGGTTGAAAATGAACTTAAGTGGAAATATAAAAATATTGAGAATAATCATTCGTTCGCATTTGAAATAGATTTTTAATGGAAAAACCAGAATACATACAAAATTTAGAATTAAAAGATGGCATATTTTCAGTTATGATTTGCCCTGAATTAAAAGGAGAGTTTTTAAAGTATTTGAATGAAAAAAAACTCACAAGAGTTTATGAAAAATCATCAATTAATGAAAGTGGTCTTATAAAATTTGAAGAAGTAATTTTTAAAAGCCAACAAAAGTTTTTTTTATTCATTAAAATCCGAGATATTTTACACTCAGACACAATTTCAAATTTAACTATTTATTATAAAGTTGAACAATACAATGAATTGTATTTATTCATATCACAATTATTAAAACAATATAAAAATGCAACAACTAACAACAGAACAAATTAAACAAAAAATACAAGAAGGGGAAAATTTCGTACTTGATTTATTTGCCGTATGGTGTGGACCTTGTAAAGTAATGTTATCTAACTTAGAAAGAGTTAATGAATCTTTAATTAAAGAATCAGAGAGTCCATCATATGGTATTTATAAGTACGATGTTGAATCTGATATGGAATTTTCAAGAGAGTTGGGAATAAGAAGTGTGCCAACAATAAAAATATTTAAGGAAGGTAAGGAAGTATTTTCTCAATCTGGAGTAATGACACCTAACCAAGTCCTTAGTTTAATATCTAACTAATGAAAGATTTATCAGTTGTAGTTTACACTATGAAAGGATGTCCATTCTGCGAGGACTTTAAAGACATGATGAAGAATGAAGGAATTGAATTTCATGATAGAGATATAGACAAATACAAATCAGAGTATGATATATTTGCAGAAATAACAGATAATGATATGATTCCGGCTCTTCTAATTATTGAAGGAAATGATAAGTCTCATGAATCTTTCTTATATGCACCAGAAAGAGACTATAATGAATTAACAGAAGCGTTAGTCATTGTTAATGAACATAGGAAAAAAAATGGGATTATTTAAATAATAATAAAATCTTTTACTCTTTCAGTTAAGAAAGAATAATCTTCAAGTGGGCTGAGTATTTCATTATACCAATCCACTTTTTTTATTTCAGATTCAATCCAACTTAAATCAAAATTAAATACATCTAAAATAGCTGATTTCAAATAATCATCTTCAATGTTTAAATTATTGTTAGTCACAGAAAATTTGTAATCACCCTCATCATCTTTATCCGTTGATAATTTGAATGTTAATGTTGATACTGGATAATTAGTTGGGATATTATACATGATATGTTTACCATAATAGTATAAAGACCTTCCTTGACTCAAGGAATAACCATGAGGAAATTCTGATGTGAAAGTTAATTCATTGTCATCAATCTCTTTCAGGAAATAACAATAATTATAAGATGATTTTTTTGTTTTAAATGCATCTATTTGAGAATAGTGATAGGAACAATTTGAGGTGTTATGATATGTTAAAGTTATATTATTAAGTTTATTGAATTTACAATTGTATTCAATTAAATCTATTGTATGAGTTACTTTATAATCACCAATATGTTTTGAAAATTTTGTTACAAATTCATCAACTATTTTGGGAGTGTCTAATAATTCTTTATGGGAAGTTTTTCCTTTGACTACAAAAAAGTTTTTACAATCAATAACACTAATTATGGTGTCTTCATTATCAGGTATCTTGGATAAGATAAAATCGGATAGTAAATTTACAATTGAAATTCTACTGGTAGGGTTTTTTAAAATCATTAATATATATGTTCTATTATTTATTGTTTTATAAATTATAATAAATTTAATTATAAAAATGAATATAATTTTTATGAAACATAAATCAAGTTTGTAGTATTTATAAGTTAATAGAAAAGTTTTTACATGGCTAAAAATATATTAATCGTTCCAAGTAATACCATTGCACCTGAAGCGAGTAGGATTCCTTACATAAGTTTTGAGAATACAACTATAGTAGGACTTCAAGTTCTATCAGGAGCGACTATTGCATTTAGTGCTGCTACAGTATCGAATGTTTTATCCATTCAGCCTTCAAATTTAATTATATCGGTTGGAGCTAGTTTAAGTGTCAGAGATTATTTTGCTGTTGGTGGAACTCAAGTAATTAATGCAACAAATGCGTGGATAGGTCCAAGTACTAGTATTGCAGGAGCACAAGGAGCTCAAGGTAATACAGGAGCTATCGGATCCCAAGGAGCTCAAGGAGCTGTAGGGTCTCAAGGAGCTGTTAGTTTAGTTCAAGGAGCTCAAGGTGCTGTAGGAGTTACCGGATCTGTAGGTAATACAGGTGCACAAGGTTCAGGAGGAGCAACAGGAGCACAAGGTACTCAAGGTAATACAGGTAATACGGGAGCACAAGGTTCAGGAGGAGCAACAGGAGCACAAGGTGCTCAAGGTAATACAGGTAATACGGGAGCACAAGGTTCAGGTGGAGCAACGGGAGCCCAAGGTACTCAAGGTAATACAGGTAATACGGGAGCGCAAGGTTCAGGAGGAGCAACGGGAGCTCAAGGTACTCAAGGCGCCACAGGTAATACGGGAGCACAAGGTTCAGGAGGTGGAACAGGAGCTCAAGGTGCTCAAGGTAATACAGGTAATACGGGAGCACAAGGTTCGGGAGGTGCAACGGGAGCACAAGGTGCTCAAGGAGGTGGAGGTGCAATCGGTCCAACAGGAGCCACAGGTGCTCAAGGACCTTTAGGTTCTCCAGGAGCCACAGGTAATACAGGAGCACAAGGTTCGGGAGGAGCAACGGGAGCACAAGGTGCTCAAGGAGGTGGAGGTGCAATCGGTCCAACAGGAGCCACAGGATCTCAAGGACCTGTAGGTTCCCCAGGAGCCACAGGTCATACGGGAGCACAAGGTTCAGGAGGTGCAACGGGAGCACAAGGAGCTCAAGGTCCAGCCACAGGAGTTGGTCCACAAGGTGCGACGGGAGCTCAAGGAGCTCAAGGAGGTGCGACAGGAACTGGACCAACAGGTGGTCAAGGAGCACAAGGACCTAAGGGACCTCAAGGGCCAACTGGACCACAAGGTTCAACAGGAGCTCAAGGATCTCAAGGTCCGGCTACAGGAGTTGGACCACAAGGTGCAACGGGAGCACAAGGATCTCAAGGGGGAGCCACAGGACCTGGACCACAAGGTGCAACGGGAGCACAAGGGTCTCAAGGAGGAGGTGGAGCAGGTGGATATAGCGGACCTCAAGGAAGTCCAGGAGCTGCAGGAGGTCCAGGGGGTACAGGACCTCAAGGAGACACAGGAGCTCAAGGGTCTAAAGGACCTCAAGGGCCAACAGGAGCTCAAGGGCCTGCAGGACCAACAGGACCTGCTAGTTTTACTTGTTATTCTCTTGGAGGTAATATACCTAGTTTTGGAAGTGGATGTTATTACGCTTGTAATTATGGTACTGGTATTAGTGCGTATAGTCGTGTTTTAACAAGTACATGTTCTTCAAGTTATGGTTATACATACCAAATATATCCTGATTATAATTACTGTCAATCTGATACTAAATCATGGTATCATGCTGGAGACGCATTTACAGGTTGCGCTCAATGTGGAGATGTTAATGGTACTGGTGATTGGACAGTTTATTATGGTTGTTCTGATGTTAGATTAAAACAAGGAATTGAAGTTTTAAAGGATAGTTTAAAAAAGATTCTTGAATTGGATGTTGTTGAGTTTGATTGGAATGATAATCTTCCTGAATTTTATAAAAATGTTGTTAAAAATAAAAAATTACATTCAATAGGATTAATTGCTCAAAATGTTAAAAAATATTTTCCTGAAGTTGTAGGTTTAAATGATGGGTATTATTTTATAAATTATTCTAAATTAAACGCTGTTTTAGTGGAAGCAATAAAAGAACAACAAGTATTTATTGAAGATATTGACAAAGAATTAAACTTTATTGAATCCAAACTTAGTTAATGGCAAATGTAATTATATATCCTCAAGGTAATGGTAGCATTACAGACCCACACGTAGTATTTGATGATGGAACGAATCGAATACTTTGGGATGCAAGTGGAAGTACTCTTGTAGTGTCTGGAACAACAAATCCAAATGCGATATCCATAGGTGCAAATATAGTTAGTAGTGGTGCCTCAATAACTACTGGTACATTATATGTTGGTGGTGTTCAAATGATTAATTCATCAGCTGTTTGGGTCGGACCTACTGCAGGAATAAAAGGTGCACAAGGAGCTCAGGGGGCACAAGGAAATGTAGGTTCACAAGGTGCTCAAGGGGTTGTGGGAAGTACAGGTGCTCAAGGAGCTCAAGGAGCCCAAGGATCTCAAGGAGCATTAGGAAATCAAGGAGCCCAAGGAAATGTAGGAGCCCAAGGAAATACAGGAGCACAAGGAGGAACAGGAGCCCAAGGTGCTCAAGGAGCATCAACAGGAGCTCAAGGAAATACAGGAGCCCAAGGAGGAACAGGATCCCAAGGTGCTCAAGGAGCATCAACAGGAGCCCAAGGTGCTCAAGGAGCCCAAGGAGGAACAGGAGCCCAAGGTGCTCAAGGAGCATCAACAGGAGCCCAAGGTGCTCAAGGAGCCCAAGGAGGAACAGGAGCCCAAGGTGCTCAAGGAGCATCAACAGGAGCCCAAGGTGCTCAAGGAGCACAAGGAGGAACAGGAGCCCAAGGTGCTCAAGGAGCATCAACAGGAGCCCAAGGTAATCAAGGAGCACAAGGTGGAGGAGGTGCGACAGGTGCACAAGGTGGTGTTACAGGAGCCCAAGGAAATACAGGAGCTACAGGACTCCAAGGTGCTCAAGGTGCTCAAGGAGCATCAACAGGAGCCCAAGGTGCTCAAGGAGCCCAAGGGGGAGGAGGTTCAACAGGAGCTCAAGGTGGTGTTACAGGATCCCAAGGAAATACAGGTGCGACAGGAGCCCAAGGATCCCAAGGAGCACAAGGAGCATCAACAGGAGCCCAAGGTGCTCAAGGAGCCCAAGGGGGAGGAGGTTCAACAGGAGCTCAAGGTGGTGTTACAGGAGCTCAAGGAAATACAGGTGCGATAGGAGCTCAAGGATCTCAAGGTGCTCAAGGAGCATCAACAGGAGCCCAAGGTGCTCAAGGAGCCCAAGGGGGAGGTGGTTCAACAGGTGCACAGGGTGGTAACACAGGAGCCCAAGGAAATACAGGTGCGACAGGTGCTCAAGGATCCCAAGGTGCTCAAGGAGCATCAACAGGAGCCCAAGGTGCTCAAGGAGCCCAAGGAGCCCAAGGTTCACCCGCAGCCGCAAGTACATCAACAGGAGCTCAAGGATCACAAGGTGGTGGAGGTTCGGCAGGAGCTCCTGCAAACACTGGTGCGCAGGGGGCACAAGGAAATTTTGGACCTCAAGGAGCAGCAGGTAACACGGGAGCCCAAGGATCACAAGGTGGAGGTGGAGCACCGGCAGCGGCAAGTACATCTACAGGAGCTCAAGGGTCACAAGGTGGAGCTGGAGCACCAGCAGCTGCAAGTTCATCTACAGGAGCACAGGGTTCACAAGGTGGAGGTGGAGCAACTGGAGCACAAGGAACTAATGTCGGAACAACAGGGGCTCAAGGATCTCAAGGACCTCAAGGAACTCCCAGTTCAACTCAAGGGGCTCAAGGATCTCAAGGTGGAGCTGGTTCAACAGGAGGACAAGGTGCTCAAGGACCTACAGGACCAACAGGATCTCCGTCAGATAAAAGACTTAAAGATAATATTAAAAAATTAGAAAATAGTTTTGAGTCCGCAAAACAAATTGAAGGAGTAACATTTGTTTGGGATCATGAGCATCCTAAGTTAAAAGATAAAATAAAAGAGAAAAATCCTGAACATAGTGTTTATTATGGTGAATCTATAGGTGTTATTGCCCAACAATTAGAATTAATAGTACCTGAAATTGTTTGGACAGACGATGATGGATATAAGACTGTACAATATGATATAATGGTAACTCTTGGTGTAGGTAGTATCCAAGAACAACAAAAAAATATTGATTCTATATATAAAAGAATAAACAAATTAAAAGAAGTAGTCAGTGCCTGAAAATATATTAATAACACCTGGAACGGGAACAATTGATTTTAGCGATACAGCAAGTACTGTAACTACCTTAGTTATAGAGTCTGGTTCACTTAAATTTAAAAGAGGTGCAACTACTTATTTAACTTTCAATACTACTTCACCAACTTTTGCAGTTAGTGGAGCAGATCTTAAATTAGTAACATCTTTAATTAATAATTCAGGAACCTTAATTGATAGTACTGGATGGAAAGGAGCATTACAACCAACAGGTCCGACAGGCAATCAAGGAGCTCAAGGGGCTCAAGGTTCACAAGGAAATACAGGAGGACAAGGAGCCCAAGGAACTATAGCATCAACAGGAGCCCAAGGATCACAAGGTGGTCAAGGATCACAAGGTGGTCAAGGTGCACAAGGTGCACAAGGATCTCAAGGAGCGACAGGAAATCAAGGAGCTCAAGGTGGTCAAGGTGCTCAAGGAGCCCAAGGCGGTGGTGGAGCGACAGGTAATCAAGGAGCTCAAGGTGGTCAAGGGGCGCAAGGAGCCAAAGGCGGTGGTGGAGCAACAGGTAACCAAGGAGCTCAAGGTGGACAAGGTTCACAAGGTACTACAGGTGGTGGTGGCGCAACAGGAAATCAAGGAGCTCAAGGTGGTCAAGGTGCTCAAGGAGCCCAAGGCGGTGGTGGCGCAACAGGAAATCAAGGAGCTCAAGGTGGTCAAGGTGCTCAAGGAGCCCAAGGCGGTGGTGGTGCAACAGGAAATCAAGGAGCTCAAGGTGGTCAAGGTTCACAAGGTGGACAAGGAGCCCAAGGTACTAAAGGTCCTACAGGACCAACAGGTGGACAAGGGGCACAAGGAGCTCAAGGCGGTGGTGGAGCAACAGGAAATCAAGGAGCTCAAGGAGGACAAGGTTCACAAGGTGGACAAGGAGCCCAAGGTACTACAGGTCCGACAGGACCAACAGGTGGACAAGGGGCACAAGGAGCTCAAGGCGGTGGTGGTGCAACAGGAAATCAAGGAGCTCAAGGTGGTCAAGGTTCACAAGGTGGACAAGGAGCCCAAGGTACTACAGGTCCTACAGGACCAACAGGTGGACAAGGAGCCCAAGGAGCTCAAGGAGGTGGTGGAGCGACAGGAGCCCAAGGATCACAAGGAGGACAAGGTTCACAAGGTGGTGGTGGATCGACAGGAGCCCAAGGAGCTCAAGGAGGCCAAGGTTCACAAGGTTCAGTTGGAGCACAAGGTTCAGTTGGATCACAAGGAAACCAAGGAGCTCAAGGGGGTGCTGGATCAACAGGAGCCCAAGGATCACAAGGAGGACAAGGTTCACAAGGTGGAGGTGGAGCGACTGGAGCTCAAGGTTCACAAGGAGGACAAGGTTCTCAAGGTGGAGGTGGATCGACTGGAGCCCAAGGTTCACAAGGTGGAAGTGGAGGACAAGGTGCCCAAGGACCAGGAGGACCAACAGGACCAGGAGGAGCTCAAGGTTCTCAAGGTGGAGGTGGAGCGACAGGGTCACCAGGAGCAGGAGGTTTTACCGGCGATCCTGGAGCAACAGGACCTGCAGGTCCTTCTGATCAAAGATTAAAAAAGGATATTAAACCAATTACACATGCGATTGAAAAAATTAGTAAAATTAGAGGTGTAAGTTTTGTATGGAAGAAAAATTCAAATATTGGTCTTCCTGAAGGAGGAACTAAAGATATTGGATTTATTGCACAAGAATTAGAATTTGTTTTACCTGAAGTTGTATTTGGTAACGAGGGAAAAGGAAATATGTTAAAAGTAAAATATCAAGATATTATTGTTATGTGTATTGAAGCAATTAAAGAACAATCAAATATAATTGATATTAAAGAAGAAAAGTTAAATAAATTAGAATTATTGGCAAAAGAAAAGGGATTAATTTAAATCCCTTCTTTATTTAATAATGTTTCAATTTCATCTTTTGTGTTATATAACATGGTCAGAAATCTCGGCCACATTTTAGGATTATATTTTTTGATTAATTCAATATAAGTTAGGAAGTAAGGTTCTTTTTTATTTCTGAGTAATTCAGTTGTTTGTGGAAAATCCATACTAATATTTGAAATAACTTTAGATATTTTATTATCAGAAATATTTTCATCATTCAGTCTATCAAGTATATCTAAAGATAGTTTTGATAAGGGCTCATTTTTTCCAAAGTAGTTTATTATATTATTTAAAGATTTAAGAAGATATTTTTTGTTCTCAGGATTTTTTAATCTGTTAAATCTCCTTGTAAATTCACCAACTAATGCTTCCAAAAATTCATTTGTTATTGCCCTGAATTCAATTTTATGTCCCCAATAATCTTTATCACTTTTATCGTTATAAGTTGATTGGAACTTGATATTCATTTTTGTGGATTGTGATGGGTCTGTGGCGTGGAGCATTTCGTGGTAGATGGTTAAGAATAAGTTTTTCTTTGAACCATATTTTTTTGGATTTAATTGTATTACTAAATCTAATGGGTCTCTTGAACCTTTTGGTCTTGTATCTAATTCACCAAAGTGTTTATATCTTGGGTTAATATAGAATTGAACTAATCCATTTGATCCGTCTGATGTTTTGAATTGAAGTTGGTCAACCTTTGTTTTGTTTTTAAATTCTCTATTTCTTATTGACCAGAGTTTATCTGTTAATGCTGTTAGGTTGGCATAAGTTTCTGGGTCAAACTGAAATCTTTTTTGTTCGGATATAACGGTATTTAATATGTTTAAGAATTTCATTATTTATCTAAATCTGTGCTCCAATCAATTGGTATTCTTTTTGGTTTAATTTTTTTGGTATATCTTTCAAAAACGTCATTAAACTTAATCATTTCAGGTTTAATATTTCTAATCCCTCTCATTTCTGATCCAAGTCCTGTTGATAAATATGCTTGAAGTTCATCATCATATACATTATCACCATAACCGTATGATCTAATTTTGTTTAACATCTGTTGTTTAACTCTTGGATCCATGTTATTAATAACTCTGGTCATCTTGGCTTTGTATATTGGATCGGAGAACCATAACCCGTGGGCAACTTCATGATATATTAATGATGGGTCTTCACCATCGCTTTGGTCAATACCGATAAGATAATATTTATCTGAACCAACAACATTGTGAATGGTATCAACGACGCTAAACATAATCATATCATATATGTTAAGGTCGGGGATTTTTGTCATGCAAGATTCCAATGTATCACAAGGAACATTATAACCTGCAAAATCCTCATGGTAAGAGAAATAGTCCTTCTTAGTCTTCTCTTTATAGAAATCAATATAATCCTTCCACTTGAATCCTTGTCCTCTGAATGAGTCTGAATCTGACTCATAGAACTCTTGGTATCTTAAGAAGACTCTTGCCCTTAACTTATCATCTTTGATAACCAATGCAAATATTCTTGGGTAGACCTCAAACAATTCAATTTGGTCTAATATCTTTCTAATATTCTTTGGGACTTTCTTTGGGGGTAACTCACCTCTCAATTCCAATAGTAGTTTTTTTATGGTTATTTCATTAATCATTAATATAAATACTTTAAATGTATTCTTTGAAGTATTCGTTTATATTGGCGTCAATTTTTCTATGGTCGGGATAATCATGAATTCTTGGACTTAAACAAGAATTTTCATCAGCATAACTACCTAAAAATGAACCATAGTATTCTAAAGAATAATTTGAACTGGGACTAATCATTTCTAATATTGCGTCATCAAAATTCCAAATTTTTATTTTAAATTTTTGAACTTGAGTATTTTCTTTGTATGGGTGTGGTATTGATATATATTCGCCATGTGGAACAACAATACCATCTAATTCAGACCATATATCATTATAAACCATATCACTGTAAGCAGTATTATATGCGTTTGAATAGATATTGTATAATTCTGATTTCAATTCATGTAAATCCCCTGACAATAATTCATTCATTGTTTCTTTATCATCAAATATTCTATCAATATTTTCTTGGTTAACAACAACATATTCTGAATGACCTTGTTCTGATGCAATTAATTCTAATTCATTTGTTTCAGGGTCAATTTCTTTACCATCTAAAGTTTTAATAATATATTCTTTTAAATAAAGAATGTTTTCTTTTGTTAATTCTTCAATAACATCTCTATAAACATCATCTGTTAAATCAGAATAATAATCATAATCGTGTTCTCCATCTAATATAGATTCAATTGTATCTCTGGAAATATCATTACGATGGTTACAAAATAGAATAGATAGTTCCCCTGGCGAAGATAAAACTAAATAAGCGACACCATCAATAATTTCAACATCACCTAAAATATTATTAAGCCAATGATAAAAAGTAGGTTTGTCATTTTTATAGTAATACCTTAATAAATCATTTTGAAGGTCTCCAATGTTTGAACCTTTAGGATCTAATTGATTCATTAGACCTCTTTTTTCAAGGATTTTAAAAAAAGTATCATAGTCGTTAAAATAATTTTTAGCGTCAGTTCCACCATTATTAAAATCATCTATAAAATCTTGAATATCCATAACATATAAATACAAAAAAAGGGACAAATTTCTTGCCCCTTTTTTTAAAAGTTTTTTATCTGATTATCCCTTAACCCAACCGTTAGTATTTGTCTTACCGACATTATAATACTTTTCAATTGTTTTTTTGATTGCCGATTTAACATCTTCGTTAACATTTGGCTTTGGAGGAGCTGCTTGTTGAACATTTGATTGTACCGGTGGTTGACTTTCGTTACCTTTTTTGCATCCGCATCCCATGTGAATTAATTTTTAATAAGTTTATTGTAATAAATATCATCTTTAAACGAAATATAGGATTAAAAACATATTTATCAAATAAAGACTAATGGATTTTTTAAAAATAATACAAGAAAGTAGAGTTGATGATTTCACATCTAAATTTACTCAAAAGTTTTCACCTGAAAATTTGAAAAAAATTATTGATGCTATCCCTCAAAAATATTTGGATTGGGCTGGTAAAAATATTGGTGAAATAAATTTTGATAGTAATCTTTCAAAATTATCCGTGGCATTAAAAACCTTTGATAAGATATCAAGTAATCTACCGATAACTGATATTAATGGATATAAGAGTATTGTTGAGTTAATTAATGCGTTAATTAGTTATGAACAAAAGGCTAGGAGAGAAGTTAGAAAAGTTGAGGGAGGTAATGTTGTTCATGAAGATGATAGATTTTTTATCGTTAATCCATTAACTCATGATGCGTCATGTTATTATGGTAAAGGAACTAAATGGTGTACTGCGGCAGATTCTGATCATCAATTCAAACAATACAATCAAGATGGTAAATTATTTTATATATTAGATAAAACAAAGTCAACTAGTGACCCGTTATATAAAATTGCAGTATTAAAAAAGTTTGATGGTAATGTAATTGTTTATGATGCTCAGGATAATGAAACTAAAATATTGCCGGCAATTTTAGGTAAAGAAAAGTATGATGAAATAATGGGGAATATTAATTCATACTTAGAACAAGAATATAGTGAACAACTTAAAATTTATAGAGATAAAGAATTAGCTAAAAAAGAAAATGAAAGATTAAATAGATTAAGAGCTCAAGCAATATTAAGAGAAAAAGAAGAAGCTGCAGAAGAAAGAAGAACGGAAGGTGAATGGGAATTAGGACCAAATTGTCCTGAGGAAGGATTAAAGGCTCATGCATTATTAAACCAATTGGTTGATGATAATGAGGTTGAAGTTTTAACAAATGAAGATAGGATTGAAATACAAAGATTAAAAGATGAGATAGAAAGACTACAAACAGAATATGATGCAGATGAAGAAGTTAGAACAGATTTATTAAATGAAATAAGTGATTTGGAAGATGAGGTTGAAGAATATAAAAATAAGATAGATGTTTATAATGTTATTCCTGTAGGTAGTCATTATGACTTAACTCAGTTTGAGGTTATTAATAGTAATGTAGATGGTAACACGTATGGTGTTGGTAATGAGGATGAGATGCAAAGTAGTTGTTATGATTATGTTGACCAATTAATTGATGATATAGGATATAACGGATTTAGTAATGGTTTTGCTAAAGATTATATTGATGCTGATAGAGTCGCAGATTATGCTGAAGATGTTTATGATGATGATGTAAGAAATAATCCCGACTCTTATTTTACTGATGAAGATAGGGCGTTATCTAATGAACAAGATGAGGAAATTGATATATTAAATGACAGAATAAAACAAACTCAAACATTAATAGAAAGACTTGAGAATGAAATGGATGGAGGAGAAGATGATGATGAAACACAAGAAAAGATTGATGAGCTTACGGAAAGAATTGATGAGATGGAAAGTGAGATTACCGATATAGAAGAAGATCCTTCAGGAGACTTTCCAGAAGAAATAATTACTGAAAAAATTGATGATTTAGTTAGAGATGTAAGAGATGACCCAGAAGAGTTTATGGAAACATTCGGATTAAATTGGGAGGACTACATTGATAAGGATGATTTTATTCAAGGAGTAATAGATGCTGATGGATATGGACATACAATAAGTAGTTATGATGGAAATGCTGATGAAATATATGTTCAGGATAAATTATTTTATATCATCAGAATTGATTAACACCAATTAGAATATTATATTTGAAATATGGGAAGAAAAAAGAAAATGTCGTTCAAACTTAATCCTGAATGGTTATTTAAAGAACCAGTTGATTTTGAATATAACAAATACACTTTATTAGATTACTTACAGAAGTGTGAGAAAGGATTTGACAAACTGGAAATATATCCAGATTTTGTTGAACTATCATTGCATCTTGCCAATCTACAATCAATTGTTAAAGAGAATACTTTATTATTAACAAATAAAGTATTTGAATCTTGTGACGATGAAATTTTATTAAAAGAACTTTATCCTAAAAAGCCAAGAGACTTAAGTTCTGAGGAAGAACATGAACTAGATAAAACTATCAAATATTCTGGTGGAAAATTATTTGATGCATTCAACATGGCCAAATCTATTTGGAACATGGCATATGATTCACTATCTGTTTCCCTTAAAAAAAACAAACATAATTTATCAGGGGGAGTTGGTTATATATATTTTTATGACAAATATGACAACAAACTTTATGTGTGGGAATATCAAATCAAAAAAGTAAAAGGTGATGATATTAATAACAAGACTCACCTTAAATTGATATTCAATGATGAACCTAAAGATATTAATTTGGTTAAAATTATTGATAACTATTCAACTTGGAAAGAATCAGGACAACACCACGAATTTCCTATATTTGAAATGAAAACATCACATCATTTTCCAATGAATGAGACATTAATTCCTATAATGAAAAGAAAAATAATGGCTTATGTATTTCAAATAGTTAATTTAGAAAAGATAAAAAACTTTGACTCTGAAGAGTAATTTGTTTATCATTATACAATGGGATTCAACAAAAGAACAATCAACCTAAAATACTGTATTAACGCGTTAGAAAATAATAATCTGAAAGGTTATTATGGGAAAAGCGATATGTTATTCTTTGAAGATGACATTAGTTCACGTATCTATGATTTATTCTGTGAAGGAAAAACCGATGAAGAAATATTAATAAACATAAAAAAACACATGGAGGAACAATCTTATGAAATGTATTAAAGCAATTAGGGCAACAAAAGAAGTTGAACTTGGAGAAATTAAAAGAGTTGATGACAAAACCGCATACAATATGGTCGGTAGTAGTTGGCAATATGTTTCCAAAACAGAATGGAAATTATCAAGAGGTAAGAAAGTTGTTGAAGAAACAGCAACCGAACAAGTAACGGCTCAACCAACTGAGCAAGTTGAGAGAAAACCTTATAAGAAAGGGTCCAAACCAGAAAAAAAATCTAAGTAATTAATGAACACTTTTTTTCTTAATATTTCAGAAAAATATAATTCTTTTATATGGATACCTGATAAAACCGCAACATCATTAGCTGTAAATATTTTAAAAAATTTTGGTTTTACATCTTATAGTATTGTTGATGATAAAGTTGGAAAAGAAATTGGAAAAAATAATTTAGTACAACAACATATGTTGAAATTTTTTGATGGTCATGAAAAGTATAAGTTTATTTCAACAATGAGAAATCCATATACTAGATATGTTTCTAAATTTAAATTTACAAGAAATCCAAATAATGAAATAGTAGATTTAAAGTTTGAATTTCAAGAATTTCTTGAGTCTGAATTTCAAAGGAGAGATAGTCTTAATATTAGGAATTATAATATTAGAACACCTGATAATATTATAAGAGTTGAAAATTTATTGGAAGACTATCAAAAAATTGATTATATTAGAAATAGTGAATTTAATAAAAGTGGTGAATTAAAATCTTTAATTGATTTAAATATTAATAAAAATATTGGTGATTGGGTAAATTGGAAAGATTTTTATAATAATGCAAGTGCTGACTTAGTATATTATAATAATTCAAATTTGTTTGATTTATTCGGTTATGATAAAAATTCTTATAAAAAATGAGTAATGAAATGGTAAATGGACCTGTATACTATGGTGGAGTGGATAATCCATACGAAGTAATAAAAGTCTGTGAAGCGTGGGATTTAGACAAAGATGCTTACCTCTTCAATGTAGTAAAATATGTTGCAAGAGCTGGTAAAAAAGACCCAACAAAAGAATTGGAAGACCTTAAAAAAGCCGCTTTTTATTTAGACCGTAAAATTAAAAATTTAGAGAAATGATATATTGGTTTACAGGGCAACCTGGTTCAGGAAAAACAACATTAGGGAATTGGTTAAGCGCCGTATTACAGGGAGATGCAGTCTTGGTTGATGGTGATGACATCAGAGAAATCTTTGAAAATAAAGATTATAGTGAACAAGGACGTAGAAAAAACATTGAGTTAGCACAGAACATTGCTCATTTTTTACATAATAAAAAAATGAATCCTATTGTTTGTTTAGTGTCACCTTACAAAGACCAAAGAGAAACCTTCAAACAAAAAATGGGAAAAGATATTGTTGAACTTTATATTCATACCAATGAGATTAGAGGGAGAGAATCGTTTCATGTTGAAGGATATGAAAAGCCCTTAGAAAATTTTATTGATATTGATACAACCAATAAAAAAGTTTATGATAGTCTTCAAGAAATCAGAGTTAAATTAAAAATATAATGAAAAAAATACACGTAGAAGGAGACCCAAAATTAAAAAACAACTTTGGTAAACAATATTCAATGTTTATTGGAAGATGGCAACCATGGCATGATGGTCACAGATGGTTGATAGACCAAAGACTAAACCAAGGTAAAAACGTATTAATTTGCATAAGAGATATAGCTCCCGATGAAAAAAATCCCTTTACCGCTTCACAAGTTCATTCAAATATAGTTGTTAAACTATTAGACTTGATAGCTGAAAAGAGAGTTGAGGTTATAGTAATACCTGATATTGAATCAGTAAACTTTGGAAGAGGAGTTGGTTATGATATTATAGAACATATACCACCAACAGAGGTTGGTGAGATATCGGCAACTAAAATTAGAGAACAATTAAAACAAGAGGGAAAGTTATGATAGAAGATTACGTAGGGAAAGTTATTAGCGGGGATTGTATTGAAGTAATGGCGAAGATGCCAGAATCTTCTGTGGATTTAATTGTAACATCACCACCTTATGGAGTTGGTATTGCATATGACTCATTCAACGACGACATTGAATTTGAACAATATAAATTATTTAGTGCCAGTTGGATGCGAGAGGCTTATAGAGTGTTGAAAGATGATGGTAGAATTGCTTTAAACGTTCCTTATGAAATTAATAGACAAGACAAAGGTGGAAGAATACTGATGGTATCTGAACTTTGGCAAGTGATGAAGAGTATTGGTTATAAGTTTTATGGGGTTGTGGATTTGGAAGAAGACTCACCACATAGAAGTAAGACCACTGCGTGGGGTTCTTGGATGTCACCATCGGCACCTTATATCTATAACCCAAAAGAATGTGTGTTGTTGGCATATAAAAAGACTCACATAAAGAAGATTAAGGGAGAACCTGAATGGGTTGGTGAAGTTATGGATGTTGAACAGGAAGATGGAACAACAAAAAAGAAAACAATATATCAAGATGAACATAAGAAAGAATTTATGGAGTTGGTATACGGACAGTGGGATTATTTTGCTGACACAAAACAAATGACTAAGGCAACATTCTCAATGGATATTCCGATGAAGGCAATTAAAATTCTTACATACAGAAACGATATTGTTCTTGACCCATTCACAGGTTCTGGTACAAGTATCTGTGCTGCTGAGATTGGTGGACGTAGGTGGATTGGGATTGAATTGAGTGAGAATTATTGTAAAGTGGCAAAAGAAAGGGTCCAACATTTTATTGATAAAAAGAAACAAACTAAATTAGATTTATAATTAAAGGGTCGTATGACCCTTTTTTTTGTTTACAGGATATTTATAAGGATATTATAAGTAAAACATGGCTGACATCATTATAAACAAAAAACAATTAAGTTTAATCAAGGAACAACAAGTACTTAATGAGTCGTTGTTAAGTATTGAGAATGTATTAATGGCGGTTGGATTCGTACCTGTAATTGGTGAGGTGGCAGATATTGCGTTAATATGTTATTATCTTTATAAGGGTGAAAAATTATATGCTGCATTAATGTTAATTGCACTTATACCTACGGTTGGTGATTTTATTGCTAAACCAATCATAAAATTATTTAAAGGTAGTAGAGAAGGCGCTATTGCAATGAAAGAAGGTGGAGTTAAACTAACACAATATTTGGCAAAAAATCCTGAAGCCGCAGCTAAATTTTCCAGTTTAAGTAAATATGTTAAATCTCCTGTCGTTGAAAAAACGGTTGAAAGTATTAGTAAAGTTAATGCTGGATTAGGATCGAAATTACAAAGTGGATTAAGTGAAATAAGTGGAGGTAGTGCATTGGCAGGTATAAAGGCTGGGGGTAAAGAAGCTATTGCAGGTGGAGCATTTAAAACAGGTTTAAAAGATTATTATCAGGGACAAAGATTAACAAAATATTTTGCAAAACATGGTGTTTTACCTGAAAAAGGTATTCAAAAATGGTGGTTAAATGTTGGAGCCAACCGAGATAGAAGAAACTCATTTAGAAATTTTATCGCTACAAATAATTTATTAAATTATTTTGGAATTCCTTCATTAACGACATTTGAAAGAAAAATGTCTGATGATGCTGAATTTAGAAAAAAAATAGCAAACGATCCAAAAACTAGTGATTATATTGCTAAAAATTACAATAAAAATGAAGAAAGTAAAACAAGTTCAACAAATTCAGATAAATCATCAACAGAATCTACAAAATCATCAACAACTGAGGATAATCCCTTATCCCATTTAATGAGTAATATATTTAATCAACTTGGTAAAGCTGCGTGAGGTAAAATACAATGAAGAAATTATTAAAAGAAACAGGTATAAGAGATATTTCAGCTTTAAAGAAAAGATATCCTAAAGCAGAAATTTATTTTCACCAAGACCTTGATGGAGTAACAACTGCAATTGCAATGAAAAAATATCTTGAAGATAATGGTATTGATGTAGTTGATTGCCATATTATTCAATACGGTGATAAAGAATTTTCAGTAAAAAAGAATGATGCAACAGGTGATACAATGCCTGTGTTAGTTGATTTTGCTCACGGTAAGCCAATGTTTGTTATTCATACAGACCACCATGATAGACAAGTAGGTGTTGAAAAAGGAACTTCAAAACAATTTAGAGGAGCTCGTTCAAATGTTGAGACAATATCTCAAGTAGTATCACCAAAAGATTTATTTCCGTCTTCAGATATTCTTTTAATTAATACAGTGGACTCTGCAGATTTTGCAAAACATAATATAACGCCAAATGAAGTGGTTAATTATCTTTATAGGTATGATAAAGAAAAACCATTACAAAAGAATAAAATGATGTTAGGGTTCGTTATTAATAAATTATTACTAGCATTTAAAAACAAGCCAGGATTTCTTGAAGGATTAGTTATGGATTCTGAACCATCACTGATGTCTATTTTAAATAACATTAAGATTTGGATGACAAGAACAAACGCAGCAAAACCAGAAGAATTACAAAAAAATGCAGAAGATTATAAAACAAAAATGAAAGACTTTCCAAGAGTCAATGATAATATTATTTTCCAATATGGTGGAGGTAGTATGTTTAAACCTGGGTCTTATGATAGGTATACCCCATTTAGAAATAATCCTGAGGCAGACTTTCTTATCATGGCTTGGCCGATGGGATTGGTTCAGGCATCGTGTAATCCTTTTAAGAAGGATAGAGAACTTAAAGGTGTTAATCTTGGGGAAATAGCTCAAGAGGTATTATCAAAATGGGAAGGACAATTGAAACAAAAAAATATACCATTATCTACAATGAAATGGGTGAGTGAGACAAGTGCGGGTCCTGAGAGTGTTGGGTTTACGTTCAAAGATTTTGATGCATTGTATGGTGGAAAGTTTATGTTCATGGATGGTGGTGATAAGGCGTTAGATAAAGTTAAAGAAATGATGGAAAAACCATTTAAAGATTTATCAGAGGATGAAATTGCTATGATGGATAAGATTGGTGTTAATGCGTGGGATTTAATTCAAGCCAATTCAGGAGGACACAAATGTATTACTAATATTTCAGGATTAAATTACTTAGGTAGAGGTAAGAGACCACCTCAAGGACAATATAAGTATGATTCTGAAAAAGATGATTCACCTTCAGTTAAGTTTATTAAAATGATTGCTCATCAGTTTGAAACAATATTAAAAGAAAAGATTGCCGAATCAAAATAGGTATTCAACTGAATCACCGGATTCAATATTAAGTTTTTCACATAGACCACCTTTAATTTCCAATACAATATTTCCGTTACCACAATAGCTTGGACAATCATTTCCATTACATGGAGGACAATCATGATGAATATTAACAATTACATTATTTTTAATTATAATAATGTCCAATGGGATTATACAATTCTTCATCCAAAAACATTGTTTGTGTCCACCCATTAAAAAAAGTAATCCATTAAAAGTTTTATCAAATTTTTTACCCATCATACCCCTTGATTGGGATTTTTCATCAATTAATGTTTTGATTTTAAAAATATTATTATTAACTTTAACTTTCATATAATATAAATACAATGGAAAACAAAAGGTACGTTGGTGTGATGGTTAAATGTGGTGATAAAATTTTACTCTGTAAAAGAAACAACCTTGGATTATCTTCAGGAATGTGGTCAATTCCATGTGGGAAGATGGAAGATAATGAAACACCTCAAGACGGGGCTAAAAGAGAATTCTTTGAAGAAACCGCAGTTAACATAGAAGATAAAGAACTAACTTTTATTGGATTGATACCAAGACATACTAGAGACGGTAAAAAAATTAAAGGTTTAATGTATGTGTATTTATTAGGGGTGGATAATGAAATTGAACCTGATTTGGTTAATGCTATTGATGGGGAAGAACACACAGAATGGAAATATTTTACATTAAGTGAAATAGATCCAGTAATGACAGGAGATTACATGCATAAAATCGCTGAAATAATATTAAAATGATAAAAGATACAATACTTTTTGGGTTTATGCCAATACTTTTTGTGGTGGCAGTATGTTGGTGGTATTCAATAGAAAAAAAAATTAAAAAAAATATTGATGATATGGATCTTTAATTGAAAAAAAAATACTATCTTTGAATAACTTTGGTGAAAATGGTGATATTTATATATCCACACCTGAAAAGGTGAACACCCCAAAATAAAGTTTTATAAAAATTTGATAGTTCCCCAAAACTTTCTTATCTTTGTGAAACAATTGTCCCACAAGTGTATTGTTTGAGAAAATAATTGAAGCTTGTGGGACTTCTTTTCTAAATTAGTTCTTTTAAAAATATTGATTACACCCGCTGGTACAACCAGCGCATGACGTGGATAGGTGACTATGGGGAAGTGGGATTGTAATCATTAAGATATATCGTGAGGTAGAGCAGTGGTAGCTCGGTAGGCTCATAACCTATAGGTCGCGAGTTCGAATCTCGCCCTCGCAACAAAAAAGATTTGACGAATTGAAAAGTTCTTCTTATCTTTGAAAAACAATCGGGTAACACCGAAAGTTCTTTAACATCGAGATGAAGTTAACCTGTCCCATTAGGAGTGGGGGGTGATTGATGGTGAATAACGCATCTTCAATGGAGAATAACGAATTCAGTTGTCTTGTTAAAAAAACTTACAAAAAAGTTTGATTGTTTCCAAAAACATTCTTACCTTTGTAAGACAAGTGAAGAGAAGGGGTAGTAAAGGTTCCAAGTTTACTTGGTCGTAAAGTTTCCCCTTTTCTTCATTCTTTAAAAAGTTCTTTGAATAAAAATATTGTCTGTTCAGAATGTTTGATAATGAGACCTTCGGGTTGATTTTGAGTAACAAAATGATAAGATATATTGGGCGGTCTATAGTCCATAAAATAAACCATGAAAGTGGTATAAAGTGATTTGTTCTTGATTGGAACGGTTGCGGCTTCGGTAACGGAGCTCGAGTAGACAAGCGAGATATCATCTGACCTTTAGTACTGAGGGTAACACTGTAGGGAAAGTGGTTGGGTGACTAAGCGATGTGGGTCGTTTGGTTGAGGTGGGAACACCAATAAGAATAACTCGTAGAGCTGTTGTGAGAAGTATGGTCGTCCAACTATACAATTGCGGAGTTCAATGTTAGAGTAGATTTAAAACCGAAAGGTAAGAGTTCGTACAGGTGGTGCTGTTGTTCTCCTTATCAGAGACCTACCAAGGTTTCAGTTATGAAATAGACTCGAAGTATGGAGGTCGGGAGACTTCAAGGTGTAGTTCAGTATCGTCTCGTTCAAAAGATGGGATGGCTGGTTTAACGAACCGCTACATCTATTATCCACAAATCAAACTTTTACTTTCAAACGGTGAAAACTAAAAAATTAAAAGAAAAAGTGTTCGTTAGTCGTGGTAGACAGGTCACTACTTAGTCATGAGTTGTTCATGGCCGTAAAGGGTCTCAAACCCGATACGATTGTTTCGAAAGTTCTCTAATCCCGCAAGGATGAGTTTGGGTGGCAACCTAGAAGAGTGATGAGTAAGAATAGAGTATATTACGACTTTAGGATTGGTTAATCTAATTGACCGTGACTGAGAGGTACTTCTCAAAAGGAAGTGGAAATCGGAGGAAACAAAATAATCTCCTGTAAAGTCTCTCACAAAATGGTGTATTCTCAACCTATTTTGCCTTAACCCTGTCCGTTTCTACGGATGGGGTTTTTTATTTAATTAAACTTGCTGAATGTCGGGGAATTATCTATTGTCTTTTGCAAGGAAGTTTTGTATGAGCCGTGTTTTTTCAAATCTTCAAAGTATTCTGAGATTTGTCTTGCTTTATGTCTACCTTCTTCGAAAGATAATGATGAGTAAATAAATTGTGGTGTAAAATGAGTTAACGAAGAGTTTTCTAATTGTTTTACCAGATGTGTTAATAACATAGAAATATACGATGGAGAGTATTTCATGTCCATAAGAATTTTTTCTAACATTTCCAAATCTTTTTCTAACATCCTTATAAATATTTGGTAAAATTAAAAAAAAGGGTTATCTTTGTTATTCAACAAAACCAAAAGATATGTTTGACAAATTAATTGATTTATTAGTAACTTTTATTCACGAAATTCTTCCCTTCAAAATCGTTGACCAATGGGAAGCTGGTGTCCACCTTAGAACAGGTAGATTCCATCGGGTAGTTTATCCTGGTCTTAATTTTAAAATTCCATTCTTTGATAAGATTTGGGTTACTCCTGTTATTACTCAGACAGTCAACTTAAGTCCTCAAACTCTTACAACAATGGATGAAAAATCAATTGTGTTAACAACTATTGTTAGATATCATATTTTTAATGTTCAAAGTTTTTTATTGAATGTAATGCATGCTAATGATGTTCTTGTTGATATGACACAAGGTATTATCCGTGATATTGTGGAGACTACAAATTGGGATGATTTGGTTGATTTAACTAATCTTGTAACACCAGCTGTTAATGATGAGGTTATTAATTGGGGGATTAAGGTGGAAGCCGTTAAGTTCCCTGATTTAGGTGAAATTAAAACTTATCGTATTATGGGAGATGGGAATAGTAAGAGTCATAGTCAAGTAGTATTATCTGCTGAATCTGAATAAATATTTTTTTTATTTCAAATAATATCATTATCTTTGTAATCTAAATCAATAGGTATGACAATGAACTCACATAATATTAAGATTCAACATGAAACTTTTGGGAAACTTTTGGATGAAACTTTTGTTAACCCAATTCAATTTAAGTTATTCCTTAAAATGGTACAGGGATGTATTTCAATGAAAGAAGATTTAACATTTTTCAATGGGGTTGATTTCCTTGTTCACGTTCCTTATAAACATTTAGTTAGTTCTATTATCACTACAGGAGTTGATAACTATACATTAGCGGAACATTTAATTAACAAATCGAAAATGGAAGCGGAGGTAACAAAATGAATATAAAAAATATACTTAAAGACGCAATAATAGTTTATGTTGCTTATAAATTAGGTGAGCATATTGGCAGGAAAAATAGTTATATGCAACCAATGCTACAAGGAGAATATAATTATCATGATGAAGAATATTATGAGGTAGAAGATATTACAGAGTCTGAAGTGATTAAAAAAACTGATGATGAGGAAACTTATGTGTCAGGGATAATTAAAGAATTAAAGAATAAAACTAATAAAAATCAGAAAGACAGAGATAAGATAAGTCTTCTTGAAATTAAATTAAACCAACTAAAAAATAAAAAATGATTACGATAAAAGATATTATTGAGTGGGCTAAACCACACCCATTAGATGGTGGTAAGATGACACGCCTTTATAATGATGAAATTGAATTTTCAATTGTAGGGGGCAGAAGTGGATTGTATGGTGATTTTATAAATGATTTTGAGATTGCGATAATAGATAAGAAGAGTGGTGATTTTATTACAAAATTCTTTTATCCTGAGGGTAGTGATGATGTTATTGGTTATATGAAATCAGAAGATGTTGAAAAACTTGTTAATCAAGTTTTAGGCAAAGGTTTCCAAGTTTTTTAAAAATTTGGTGGTGGTAGTTGTACTGAACCAGTACGGCCCTAAAGGAGAGACTTCGGTCTCTCTTTTTTATTTTTTCAGGTCACCATGTTGGTCATCCCACCATATACCGAAACCACAGTTCTTGAAAACTAATTTATTACAATCTTCCCTAATTTCGTCAACCAAGTCGTCATAATCTGCCCACTCTCCCATACCAACTTCATCACCTATTTCTTCAATTGTTTTGTAAGTTTCATTTTCATCATCATCTTGGGATAATAATTTAGTGTCACCCCAACTCCAATCACACAATACAGTTGTTTCATCATTTTCTAAATCAAGACGTGGATTGTATACATCAATGTATGCATATTGTTCTGGGTAATCATAAATGTTGGTAACCTTTATACCTTTTGGAGTTGACATTTTGTTTATTGCTTTCTCGGTGAATTCATCGGCTTTTTCCTGTCCAAGTTCAGCGACTAAATCAGGAAGAAAATCTTCCAAATTATAATCAACCATTTTGGCAATAGATTCTGTGTCGGGATTTGGATACCCAACTTTACTCAATACTTTAAGAAATGTTTTTAAGTTACTCATCTTTTTATATATACTTTCATATTATCTTCTCCTGTGTCTAAAAACATTTCGTCATCTATAAACATCTTAGGATTGTCGTTGTAGTAAGAGCAGTAGATTTCATTGGTATCAACCCAATCAGCAAAGTGTATCCACTTGGTATCAATCCTTAATTTTATATAGTCATTTCTTAGTCTGTCAAAATCATATTCACTGATTGCGATATCAGTATTTCCTTCTGTATACTCACATCTTTCTTTGATGAATTTGTTCCAAGTTACGATAAAATATCTTTCATAATCGTAATCGTCAGTTGCAATTTGACCAGTTCCATCACAGTCGTTACAAGTTTGTTGGCCGCCATTACAATTATTACAATCCAATCTTCCATCTCCACCACATTCTTCACATGATACAAGTCCTCCCCCCTTACATTCATCACATTCTATCATGTCTTCACCATCTTCTATTTCTCCATTTCCATTACATTGGGGACATTGCATCTCACCTGTAGTACCACATGTATCACAATCAATATTACCATCACCATAACACTCGTCACAACCAAGCTCACCATTTCCTGAACAGTTATCACAGTCTTCATTATGATTATCTCCTGAGTTATAGAAAACAACTGCAAATCCAATATTATTTAACATTTTATCTCCAAGGTCAAATGAACCTGTTTCTGCGAATGAATAACAATAAAATGTTAATTTGAGAATATTTTCAGGACCCATGTACTGAAAATATTCTTTCTGCTTTCCCATTATCATTCTCAAACTATAGTACGTGTCTTGTGGAGTTGAAACATTTAATAACAACTCCGTAATATTCTTGGCTAATCTTTTTAATTTGTCGTTCATATTAATCTTCTGCGTAACTAAATTTATAACCTAAATCAAAGATATGTCTATTGTCAGCTTCATAATCTATGTTATAAACCATAGGTTCTGTTGAAAAACAATTTGTTTTATTTCCACTAACTATTTTGCCATCTCTAGTTATAACATATTCATTTATTATATCCCTAAGTTTTTCGGACATTCTTTGAATATCGTGTGCGAAAGAATACATATCAAAATCTAATGATCCTTGGTAATCAAATTTGACATCAACATTGTAATTTGCTAATTTAGTTTGATTTTGGTCAATATATTCAAATTCAATGTGTACTGTCATGATGTCAAACATTTTAGGTTTGGCATTCATGGTTATCAAATATTTTAACTTCTCTGATAAAACTTCTTCGTTAATCATATTAATAAATACCTTTATTTTGTAATATTGACGTTGTATATTTTTAAAAACACTTCACTATGTCAATACAAGTTATTTTAACTGAAAAAGAAATTTTGGAAACACCAAATGATATGCAACTTGGTGAGCTCACAAGAAATAAATACTGGCAAGCCAGAAGGGACTCAGAAGGACCTCAATATGATGACGAACACTTCGCCATGATTATCGGAGATGATGGTCTTGTTAAGTCTATAATCCGTCCATATACCTGTTCTTATTGCAATAAAGATACATCAAAAGTTGATTATGATTATTTGGTTGGGTATGATCATTTGAGTTGTGTTTTGGAACAAGATAATGAATCCAAACAAAACGAATATGATAAATGCGTAATATGTGGAAAGGAAACACCTTATTTACGTTCCACACATATTGATATGAGAGAAGGATATGTTGAAGGAGGTGGACAAGGATGCTATCAACCAAATATTTGTGAAAAATAATGTCAACAGGATTACCAGGATTTAATGTTTCTGAAAAATACAAATACCTCTGGTATGGGCCAGAAAGAACTGGTTCAAGAGGGGTTGCAAGAATTCTTTGTTTTTACGGATTCAAATTTAAAGATATTAATCAAAATTCATTTAATAAAAATATTGATGATACATATTTTCGGAATTATACCCATCTTTATTACCAAGACAGAAAATATAGTGAGTATAAAGTAATTTGTAATACCAGAAATCCATATTCAAGAGCACTTTCATTATACAAAAACTTTGCTAATAAAGGAACATTTAAAGATTATATACATAACATAAAAAATGATGAGACAGGTATTATTAATATTATAAAAAATCCCCAACTTCAAAAACAACCAGATTATGTTATAAGATTAGAACATTTTGGTGAGGATATTAAAAAACTTCCATTTATTTATGATGTTTTGACTGAAAAACAACTTGATGATATGACAATTTCAGGAAAAGAAATTGATGAATGGGAGTCATTTTATGATTCAGATATGAAAGAAATTGTATATAACTTATGTGAACACCAATTTGATATTTTTGGGTATGAAAAATAATTTTGGTGGTTAAATAATAGTTCCTTATCTTTGTATTCACAAAAAACAACCACATATGACAAAGACAAACACACCTACAATCCCAGCAATCAAAGTAACTACAGGCACAATGGCAGGAGACGTATTCTACGGATCTTTTGACACCACAGTAAAGAACAAGAGAATCTCTGTTATGGTTTCCAACCATATCAAAGATGTAGAGAAACAATACGAATTCCGTGTAGCTGCAAAATGTCAAGCAGGATTCATTAACATCTCTGATTGGACTTCATTTCCTTATGAAGTTGTGTCTTCTTGGAGTAAGAACTCTCTTGTTAATGTTCAAATGAAAGGTGAGAGTGGACATTGGTTTAATGTACTAACAACCAAAGGTGGTAAATGGCATTCAATTGACCGTGGATTCCTTGAGGTGATGACCGTTGGAGCTATGAGACAATCTTTCCCTGACATGTGTGATATGAGTTTGTGGGCGTTGGTTGGAACTAAAACTTGGGCTGATAAAGCATTCATCCAAAACTAAAATCACCCAAAATAGGAAAAAAATATTAAAATTTATTATGTCATTTATGGACAACCCTGAAGGGAAAACCTTATAAATGATACAATTTCAGAACAACCCTCACCCTCAAAAGTGGGGGTTATTTGTTTTATTGGATATTTATAATACAGAAATACCAATCCCATCTGATGCTCACAAGAGTGTTTAAGAATGGGATTTTTATTTATAAATCATTAAATTAAAAAAAAATGAAAAAACAGTTTTTGTTATTTCTAGCGATTGCGTGTTCTATTGTAACGTTTGGACAACACCACAAAACAGGATGGGATCTATCCGTGGGACCAACATTATATGCACCTCTTGCAGGAAAAGTTGATTTGGATTCCAAGGCTTGGGGTCAAAGTGTTAAGTTCTCAAAAAATAAAGTGAACTTCTCATTAGGTTTCATGCAAAATAAGGCAGGTTTCGTTCAGATACCAGTTCTTATTGGATATCGTAAACACCTAATAAAGAGTCTACATGTAGGTCTTGATGGCGGTGTAACATTTCACAATGGTCAAAAAGGGGACTTTACTTATGTTCCTTCCGTTGGAGTAATGTTAAACAAGAAGTGGTGTCTCGAGCAATCAATTCTCAGGACAGTAAAGGATGGTAAACATTCAAGTCAAGTTGGCTTGTCTTTGCATTATCAGTTATAATCCTATAAACAAAATTAAACAAAATTTAAATGGAAAATTTAGAATTTTTATTACAATGGCATTTTTTATTAGGTGTTGTTGTAGGTGCGGTCGTTGGACCGTATGTTCTAAAACTTGTATCAAAGTTAAAGAAATAAGAAAAAAATCCCTCAGAAATGAGGGATTTTTTTATTTGGTAGATTAAAATAACTTCCTTATCTTTGTATTCACAAAACGATAAAAATATGACAACTACCACTATCACTTTAGACAGAGTTAAGAACTACAAAGGTCAAAACTCATTTTTGAAAAACCTTCAAGGGTCACTTGCAAAATACAATGGATTAACTGACAAACAAATGGTGGC
>Ga0194055_10000166_pt1 | contig 50716 bp, 50 predicted proteins | sample SepL449m_MetaG_FD_155482 | JGI IMG/M metagenome (GOLD analysis project Ga0194055, IMG submission 155482) | Anoxic zone freshwater microbial communities from boreal shield lake in IISD Experimental Lakes Area, Ontario, Canada - Sep2016-L442-9m | ecosystem: Environmental > Aquatic > Freshwater >... | reverse complement strand
ATAAGTAAATAAATCTCTGGATTTTTACAAGCTATCTGCATATCTTCAAAATTTATTTTTTGTATTGATTGAGAAGATCCCATAATTTGAATATTTCTTTATATTTAAATTATAGTTTTTGTTTTTGTTTTACTTTTTCATTTTTTTTTCTTTCCCTTTTCTTTCCCTTTTTTCATTTTCTTTTCCTTTTCTTTTCCTTTTCTTTTCCTTTTCTTTTCCTTTTCTTTTCCTTTTCTTTTCCTTTTCCTTTTCTTTTCTTTTCCTTTTCTTTTTCGTTTTCTAATTAAAATTTACGACAATTTCAACCTTTTCCTTTTTAATGCTCTTTGTAGCAGAAATAGACAACTCTTCTCTCTTCTTCCTGGTTTTGCTATTCACACTTTCAACAACATTCTCCTTTCGCTTGCTTGTACTGTTGCGGCTATTCATGTCCTTTTCTATTGTGTCATAATTATCTTCAATATATTGAATTACTTTATTTTCAAGAGTCCATTTAAAAAAGTTTAATTGACCAATTGTAGTTTCAATATGGGTTGTTCCTTTATAAGGAATACTGATTCTGTCCCATCTACAAAACGGGTCAAAACGTTTTTTACTATAAGCTTTTAATTTTAGCTTATAATCAACATACACTTTGAATCTTCTATCATTCCCAGAAGCTTCTTCAATTGTATATAGAGTATAATACTTTTTAGCATAGTTTGTTGCAAACCAATCAACAATCCTTAAGGAAATTTTAGACTCTCCTGTAATTATTTTTAGCATACTATTTAAATTTTCCTCATTTTTATAAAAATCCATAAGATTATTTAACAATAAATCATTCTGCGTTGTATAACCACTAGTTGCCATTGTTTAATTACTTTAATGTCTTTTTAAATACTTATAGCGTAAATTTTATTTAATTTTTATATTTTTCTAATATAATTTATTTTATTTTTTAATATAATTTTATATTTTTTAATATCATTTATAACATTTATAACATTTATAACATTTATATTATTTATAATATTATTAATATATATAATGAATTTTTCTAAACTCTGCACACCTGCAATGGTATATCTAGTTTTAGCAGCAATCAGTCTTGTTATTGCGCTATTCAAAAATTTTGAAATTATGTCACTCGTAGTTAAGGGCATCTTTATTGTTGCATGGACATGGTTCTTGAACTTTTTATGCTCCAAGGGATACAAAGCCATCTCGTGGTTCTTAGTGTTATTACCCTTTTTGCTTATGCTTGGCGTTTTTGTCATGGCGATGGAAGTCGTTAAGAAGGCATCGACATCAATGATGCCTCCTACTCAAGGAGGAAAAAAGCAAGGCATGCAAAACTTCCCCCCCACCCCCCACAGGTTTTAGAAATATTTGAAATATATAGCATAAACTGATAATATCATTATTCAGCGTTTTTCTCTTTTTCCAAAGATGTGCTAACTGGTTTTAAAAAGTTTTCTTGAACCATAACATCTTCCAAGTAATTTCGGTTCATAAATGGGTTCATTCCAATTTGTCCGACCATTTCTCTCTCAGCCATTCTATTATATGTATCTTCTCTCTTATTCATTGGCTTGTCCTGATTAACAAATACCTGTTGTTCTTCTAAACTCCAAACATCGTTTTCAGATAGCAACGCTTGTTGAAATGCAATTTGCGAATTTTGTTTTGATTCATCTTCATAATTTATCTGAGATGCAAATTGTGATACTGGGCGATTAACCCTTCTAGCACTTTTTTCGTATCTCTCACCATGGGTCCATTTCCATTCAATCCAATCATTCCAACGAACTTGTTTAGAATCCATTATAATATTTAATTTATATTATAATGTTTAACTTTTAACAATATTTAATTGTTTTGTAAATAAAAATGCGTCCTTTCCTGTTCTGCGTCGTTTTAAATTGCATTCTAAGCAAGAAATAACGACATTATCTGTATTATGCCCGAGATCATTATTGATTCTATCTAAAGTCCATTGATTCATTTCTCTCACAATGTCATACAGAATGGCTGTTTTATTTTTACAATAATAACAAGCGAGAGAGCATGAATGCAATTTCTTTATTGTGTCGGCAGTAGATATAAACAACGATTCATCGTATCTTTTTTTAAGAATATCCTGATGTTTATAACTGGTAAGTTTGGCGTCTAATTGCCCAACAATAAGTTGATAATTTTGTGTTAATGATAATTCAGAATCCTTCACTAACGTTACGGATTCCAGTCGCTCACCTTCGCTATCGCTCCGGCTCGCTCCAGTTTTCTGATATAATTCTTGAATAATTTCAAGCTGGTTTTCAAGAAAATAAAGTTCAGCTGGTAGTCCCAGCTTTCCTACGACTTTTCTTATTTTTTCAGTTGTTGGTTCTTTTTTTAATTTATTAATCAAATATCTATTACTAGTTCCTGAAATAATTATTTTTTTCTCATCTGACATACTTAATGTTAATATTTTTTATATTTATATTGATCGTTGTATAAATTGATGATAATATCTATATATTGAAAACTGAATTAAACTTAAACCGATATAGTATATTAGATGGCAACTACAGCGACAATGATACCTGTTACGACGGCAACTAAACAAGAAGAGTGTATTGAGCTTAAAAACATTAAATACAAAACAATGCTTTTAAGTGGAAATATTATGCAAGAAACAAAATCTTCTAGCGATCTAAGTAATTTAGATAAATTCTTGGAGAATAATAAAAATTGTAATCAAAATGAGCCGTGGAGCAAGCTTGACAAAACAGTCAAAACTAAAAAATTGCTTCAATATGCAGATGAATACGCTAAGAAAAATAGTTTAACCCTGGACGAAGAAACTAAGTTGCACGCATTTTTAAGAGATAGTTTGGACAGAAAGAAACTGCAGAGAGTGAAGGATGTTGAATATGACAAGACAACTGGTGAAATAAAAGACATTCCTGCATTAGCTTTTAATAAAACAAATAATCATTTTACACTCAAAAATATTGACAAGCGCGTTTCAACGTTAAAATCCTTACCGCCAAAGAAGGGGACAAAGAGGGGGACAGTCAAAAATACAGCAATTACTATTGAAAACTCGGATTTGGATTCGGATAATGATAATTGTTAATAATATAAACAGAAAACAATATAATATAATAAGTATATTATGTTGTTAAGCGCCTTAGAAGATCTAGAAGACATTTTAGATTACATTATTCCAGAAGAAGAAAAAGCCATATTCTCTACAGAAGAAGAAACTGATATTGTAAATACTTCTATTCAATTAATGTCGGATTATATTGATGAAAATCCTGCCGCTATTTCGGAGCCAGAATTTCATGAATCTATGATTGAAAATGTGAAAGAATTATTATTCATGCATTTTGATAATTTTTTTGCAACAAATGGTGATATGGAAGATGAAATTGATGACATTATTGATATTTCCGCAGAATTATTTTACATGCATTTTATTCCAAAACGCTCATATTTGGACACATTTGAAAAGAAGGTTAAACCGGAAGAATTGGAGCGAATAACAAATAGATTGAAAGAACTAGCAGATGTTCCACAATCTACCCAAAGAACCAAAGAATGGTATGAAACAAGACATAGATTAATTACTGCGAGTAATGCATACAAGGCTTTTGAAAACGACAGTGGTAGAAATCAGTTAATTTATGAAAAATGCCAACCGCTAATAATTGAAGATATTCCTGTAAAACCAGAACCCGTAAATACAACAACGGCCATGCATTGGGGACAAAAATACGAGCCGGTATCTGTAATGTATTATGAAAACCGTTTTTCCACCAAGGTCGCGGAATATGGATGTATTCAACATGACACCTACAAGTTTCTAGGCGCGTCCCCCGACGGAATTATTAGTGATCCAACATTGCCAAGATTTGGAAGAATGCTTGAGATTAAAAATATAGTAAATCGTGACATTGATGGAATTCCACAAAAAGGATATTGGATACAAATGCAGTTGCAAATGGAGACTTGCGATTTGAATGAATGTGATTTTTTAGAAACGCGTTTTATTGAATACGATTCTTATGCGAGTTTTAAGGCCGATGGCACGTTCCTTACATCGGTGAAGGGAGAAATGAAAGGGGTAATCATGTATTTTTCGTCAAAAGAAGGCAAGCCTATTTATATATATAAGCCGTTGAATATGGTTGAAGAATATTGCGAATCCACGTGGGAACCGGAGCAGACGGAGAAGCAAGAAAGTTTGGGATTATCTTGGATTAAGAATATTTATTGGCGATTGGATGAGGCTAGTTGCGTGCTAGTGCTGAGAAATAGAAAATGGTTTCAGGATAATATTGGGCATCTTGCAAAAGTATGGGATATTATTTTGACGGAGCGTCAAACTGGATATGAACACAGAGCTCCAGCCAAGCGAGCAAAAAGGGACACGCAAGATGCTGAAATAGATGAAGTGTGTTTGTTGAATATTGATAAATTAACAGGAAAAATAACTCTAACAGCGAGCGGTGGAAAATCAAGTAGGTCAAATTCTATAGCAGATGCTCCGTTCTTTAAGATTCGAACCGAGTCAATTGATGAAACGAAAAATGCGATTCTTTAAGTAGCCTTGAAATATATATTAAACATATTTTTTTTAAATATCTTTTATAAATAATATATATTCCCAAAAGGGCTTAGAGAAGAATGCAATATTCGGGGGGTCAAAAGTGTTCGTGAAAATCAAAAAAGGACAAAAAAAATGTCCTTTTTTCAAAAGCGCCGACCTTTTTGTGAAATCGTGTTTTTCAAAACCCGTTCTGAGCATAATGCTCTAAAATGCAAAAAAAAAGAGGAAAATGTTGTTACGATAAAATTTATACATTTTTTATGGAAAAGGTTTAGGAACTTTTTCGGAAGTCAATATATACTTCAAATGACTTCCGAATGTTGCTTAAAAGATCCACAAAATTTTGTATGCAAATGTTGTGATTATATAACGTGTAAAAAAAGCCAATATGACAGGCATTTATCTACAGCAAAACATCAAAATACTTACAAACGCCTTACAAATACTTACATAGAAGGTTCCGAAAGTTCCGCAAATGCATTTGCGTGTGATTGTGGAATTGTATATAAACATCGCCAGAGCTTATATAACCATAAGAAAAAATGCAGCGCAATTTCAAATTATAAAATGGAACCAGAGACAATTACTCAACCCGTAGACATGTCATACAATATCATACTTGAAATCGTAAAACAAAACCAGGAATTTAAAGAACTGCTCATAGAACAGAATAAAGAAAATAAAAAACTTCAACAACGACTATTAGAAATGGCGAGCAAGATAGGTAATACCAATTGCAATAATAATAATAAAACAAATAATTTTAACTTGCATTTATTTTTAAACGAGCAATGCAAGGACGCTCTAAATATTGAGGAGTTTGTGAATACTATCAAACTGCAATTATCAGATTTAGATATGATTGGCAAGCTAGGATATACAGAAGGCATGAGTAAAATCTTCATTCGGAATCTAAAAGAACTAGATATTTGCAAAAGACCTATTCATTGCAGCGACTTGAAGAGAGAAACTCTATATGTAAAAGACAAGGATGCATGGGAAAAGGAGAATGGGGAAAATATTAAAATAAAAAAAGCAATAAAAGGCATTGAAAATAAAAATATAAAACAGCTTCCACAATGGAGGGCAGAAAATCCATCTGCGGAAGACACCGATACCAAGAAACATTTGGATTATCAACATATATTATGCGAATCCATGGGAGGATCAACATTGGAAGACGATGACAAAAAGCACAATAAAATTATAAGAAATGTTGCAAAGGAAGTAATTATAGAGAAATGACCATTGGGTGTGGTATTACATCACCCCCACCACGGTCATGTATTTTTAATTTCATCTTAGTATGGGTATCCATTAAATAAAGTTTAAATATTTTTCTTTTTTTTTGTGAGCATATAAATGGCTTAACGAGTGGAAAGTATTCACTATAGAAATCAATGAATTCAATAATAGTAATTATTTTGTTGTTTGGGATAGATAACAACTTATTGGTATCATTTTCATTCACGACAAACAAATCTATAATATTAGAATTTATGTGTTTGACGCCGTTTAATTCATTCACTCTTCTTTCAGCGCGATCAATCATGCTCATGCTTGATGTTGCTGTAGTGTGTGGAAATAATTCTGTTTGTATTTTTTCGTGCAAATCTGAAAGCATTTCATGACCATACAGCTGTATATGTTTATTTGGGTTATTAAATCTGTATATTTGGAAGACATATTTACTATTATCTTCAAGATTGTCATCCATAAAGAATATTGAGGACAGAGTTTGAGAAATTGACATTATTGAAACGGACATGTTATTTTTGAGTTACTTAATTTGTAATTTAAACATTTTAATTCAATTTTTTTTTGAATGAAAAAACAACTTAAATATGTTTTACCATGTAATATTATAGAATGTCTTATCAACATGCACTCGCCATTTGGTCACAATATTTGCAACCAGAAGATTATACATATTTGATTCAATTCGTAGAAAATGTCAAAGAACGATTACCGAATAACAAGATGATAGTCTTAGCCGGACCTGGAAGAACAGGCAAATCAACGCTTCAAAACGAAATAAAGGCTTATCTTGGAAACGACTTGTGCGAAAATTGGTCTCTAAGAGCACCGGAAGAAGCACTTTATTCTAAACATATAAAGTTATTGGGATTTTTTAATGGAATTGATGAGATTTATCGTAGCAAAAAATCTAATCAAGCAATTATTAATTTTATTCAGTATAATCAGTCTTTTATTGCCGACACACTTAATCCCGAAAAGTTGCATCATCTTTTATCAGGCTATACAAGAATAATTCATATGACGCACGTGTTTTAAAATGTTGGCAATTCAGGCCCAAGAGGCTGGCCAGGTATCAAATTTGAATCTGTGAGATAGTAACCAACCCGAACAGCATCTGCTGTAACTTCTGGGGCTGGAGGCAACGGCGTTGAAATGTTAGACTGTAATTGATTATCTTTATATAATGCGCCGCACATATCAGCTCTAATACAAACCCCATCATCGGGGTTTCTGCGATATCTTAAATTATTTGTAACTTGTGCAAAAGAGCCTACCTTGAAAATTGGATAATTCCACCAGATATCATTATAATTATTAGTGCTTACTTGCTTTCTGCCAGTAAATGGATAACTTGCAGCTAAAATTGGAAGCTCTTCTGATTTTGGATATCTTCCTGGATTTGCTAAATTATAATTGCTATATCCTTCAAACATACTGTTGTCAAATATGAAAGAAGATAATACAATTACAATGAAAAATGTGAATATAAAAACGATACCTTTGTTGTTTTTAATTTTATTTATTATATTCATTAACACCATTTATATATTTTGTATATTTTATATTTTTTTATTTGTTTTATTTGTTTTATTTGTTTTATTTGTTTTATTTGTTTTATTTGTTTTATTTGTTTTATTTGTTTTATTTGTTTTATTTGTTTTATTTGTTTTATTTATAAAATAATAGAAATACTTTTTATAAATATTTCCATTAAATTGATTTAGAATTTACCCCACATATTATATCAACTTGATGACAGAAAATCAAACAGAGATGCGCGTTATTAAACGTAATGGTTTGATGGAAGATATTTCGTTTGATAAAATTTTGTCCAGAGTAAAAAATCTGGGTCAAGAAGCTAATATTCAAATTAATTATTCATCTTTAGTAATGAAAGTAATAGACCAGTTGTATGATAAGATTCCTACAACAAAAATTGATGAACTTACTGCAGAGCAATGTGCAGCACTATCAACGCAACACCCAGATTATAGTATTTTAGCCGGGCGAATTGTGGTATCAAACCATCAAAAAAATACAACCCCTAAATTTTATCAAGTGATGCGCGATCTATATGATTTTACAGATGTTCATGGAATACATAGTCCATTGATTAGCAAAGAGTTGTTTAATATATCGCAAGAAATGGTGGATCATATTGAACAAATGATAGATTATACAAGAGATTATATGATAGATTATTTTGGTTTCAAGACATTGGAGCGAGCATATTTATTCAAAATATCAGATAGAATTGTTGAAAGACCTCAGCATATGTGGATGCGCGTTGCAATCGGTATTCATGGAAATAATATGTTGGCTGTAAAAGAAACATATGACTTAATGTCTCAAAAATATTTTACTCACGCAACTCCTACGTTATTCAATGCTGGAACGCCTAGACCTCAGCTAAGTAGCTGCTATCTAATTGCCATGGAAGATGACAGTTTAGATGGAATTTACAATACACTCAAGGATTGTGCCAATATTTCCAAATGGGCTGGTGGAATTGGCCTGCATATTCATAACATTCGCGGCAGCAATTCATTGATTCGCGGGACTAATGGAAAATCAACCGGAATTGTCCCGATGTTAAAAGTGTTTAATGATACTGCAAGGTTTATTAATCAGGGAGGTAAGCGTAATGGTTCATTTGCAATTTATTTGGAACCGTGGCATCCAGACATTCAAGATTTTTTGGAAATGAAGAAAAATCATGGAGATGAAGAGATGAAAGCGCGTGATTTGTTCTATGCATTGTGGATTCCAGACTTATTTATGGAGCGTATAAAGGAAAATGGAAAGTGGTCGCTATTTTGTCCAAATGAATGTCCCGGATTAGCAGACGTTTATGGAGACGAGTTCAAAACATTATATGAGAATTATGAAGCATCAACAATAAATAGAAAAACCGTTAATGCGCGTGATTTATGGTTTAAGGTATTGGATGCTCAAATGGAAACCGGCACTCCATATTTATTGTATAAAGACGCAGCCAATAAGAAATCAAACCAGCAAAATCTTGGCACCATTAAGAGCTCAAATTTATGCACGGAAATTATTGAGTATTCCGATGATAAGGAGACGGCTGTTTGCAACCTGGCATCCATTGCTTTACCCGCGTTTGTTGATTCTGTAACAAAGCAGTTCAATTATGATAAGCTGCATGAAGTGACCAAAGTAGTAACAAATAACTTGAATCGTGTTATAGACATTAATTTTTATCCAACACCAAAAACAAGACGAAGCAATTTGCTTCATAGACCCATTGGCATTGGCGTTCAAGGTCTTGCTGATGCATTTATTATAATGGATATTGCATTTCATAGTGATGAAGCAAAGGTTATAAATAAACTTATTTTTGAGACGATTTATCATGCAGCGCTTGAACGTAGTAATGAATTGGCTATAGACAGATATGAAAAATCTACAACACTATCTTTTCCTATATCAAGTAGCACGACACCTGATGAAATTGTTTATCAATCAGATGGTTTGACATACATTGCAAATGAAGTGCATATGTTGAGCTTAGATCATTGTGGTGCATATAGTTCATTTACCGGATCTCCTACAAGCAAAGGTATTTTGCAGTTTGATATGTGGAATGTTACACCTTCCGATCGTTATGATTGGAACACATTGAAAAAATCTATTGTGAATAGAGGTATCCGTAATTCTCTTTTAATTGCTCCTATGCCAACTGCAAGCACATCGCAAATTTTGGGTTATAATGAATGTTTTGAGCCACTTACTAGTAATATTTATAGCAGACGAACCTTAGCGGGGGAATTTGTGGTTGCAAATAATTATTTGATGCGCGAGCTTATAGGATTGGGAATTTGGAATGATAAAATCAAGAATAATATTGTTGCAAACAAGGGAAGCATTCAACAATTGACTATTATACCAGAACATATCCGAAACAAATATAAAATCGTTTGGGAAATGCCAATGAAACATCTTATAGATATGTCGGCGGATAGAGGTGCATTTATTTGCCAGAGTCAGAGTTTGAATTTATGGTTGGAGGACCCAAATTATAATACCCTGACCTCAATGCATTTCTACTCGTGGAAACAAGGATTAAAAACGGGTATATATTATTTGCGAAGAAAGGCGAAACACCAAGCGCAACAATTCACGGTGGAACCAGAATCCTTCACTAACGTTACGGATTCCAGTCACTCACCTTCGCTATCGCTCCGGCTCGCTCCAGAAAAAAAAACATCTGAACAAAAGCCCGAACAAGAAGACCATGATATTTGTGAAATGTGTTCTGCATAATTGGATACCTCGTTTTAATTTTTCAAATACGTAAATAAAAATAAAAAAGAGTTTGGTGCTCTTTTTTATGTTTTTGTTTTTTTATATTTTTTTGTTTTTTATGTTTTTTGGAGCGAGCCGGAGCGATAGCGAAGGTGAGTGACTGGAATCCGTAACGTTAGTGAAGGATTCTGTTTTTTTATGTTTTTGTTTTTTTATGTTTTATTTTAATATGAATCGTAACCACCGTCGTAATTGCTTCCATAAGAACCAAAGCGGTCAATTGAGTAACCGACTTCGTCGTATGGCTCATCTGCTGCTGCAATGCTGTCAGCATACGCATTCACTTCATCCCAGTTAATTTCTGGGTATAAATCGGACTCGTCTGATGTGGGAACCAATAAATTCTCAATGGGATTGCCAGATGAATCAACGACATTGCCAGATTCGTCAATTTCAAACGCATAATTCACAATTTCAGCAGAGTCCATGAAATCGGTGTCACCCACGTCGCATGGATCTACCCCGTTTAGATATGTTGTATAGATGCTTGGATATTTCAAGACACTTGGGTCATCATTTTCTTTTCCAAGACCCATAAGCCCGCGTCCTCGTTCCCCATTATACACATCTGCACAATTTGCACAGTATCCAATAAACACGCCATTCCATGATCCGTAGTCATTACAATTAGAACATTCCTTGGGGCCGGTTCCCTCTGCGTGATTTTCCGCCCACTCTTCGGGGAATGTCCCGCCATACAATTCCTCATTGTAGGAATAATATGCACGCGTCCCATTGCGATTATGATACACAAATTCCATAGGATTAAATTGCGCCATTTTGAATTTTAATTCTGATTTTGGGGTAAGTTTGGTTAAAAGTATTTCAAGAAAAAACAATCAATTTTTTTTTGAAACACTATAAACATATATTTTTACATTAAATTTAATTTAGAGCGAGCCGGAGCGATAGCGAAGGTGAGCGACTGGAATCCTCTACGAAGTGAGAACGTTAGTGAAGGATTCTGATTAAATTACTTTATACAAGAGTATCTATCAGCGATTGAATCACACTATTTTCCTTGCATATATCAATATTAAATCGCATTTCATAAAAACACTGAAAACATACAAGAACATCATTTAAAGAGTTGTGTAAATTTTTTGGTTCATACTGAAATAAATGTTTGCAAAGCTCCAATAAAGTTGGAAATTTGATATATTCCTTTTTATCCACCTTTGTAAATGCTTTTATATTGCACATATTAACACCTTGTTGCATTGTGCAATAATATTCGGCACATGTTATATCAGCGATTGCTGCAAGCCAGCATCCATGGTCTGCACTGGTTTGCATTATTCTGAATAATTCTGCCACTATTATTTTTTGATCAAATTCAATATTATGTGCAACAACCAAGTCTGCCAATCTAACATTTTCCATAAATGTATTAATCACATGATCAAATGGTGTTCCATTTTTTTGCGAAATTTCATTTGTAATTCCGTGAAATTTTATTGATTCTTCTGTAATATTAACGCCGACGGGAACACGAATAATGTGGTCATGTATTGCAATAACTCTTTTCGCGTCGGTGTCGTATAATATGTAACTTAACTGAACAATATTTGGCCAGTCATTAAAATTATCACCATTTGGAGCAGCCCTCATATTCTTTGGTAACCCATTTGTTTCTGTATCAAAAACTAAAACTAACATTGTTGTGCGTGTATATAACTTTGTTTGATGAAGTATAATTTGTAACAAGGTTTCAATTTTTTTATATTGTGTTTAAAAAAATAAATAATAAAGGATTCTAAAATGGCGAAGCATATCCAATAACAGAACACGCAATTCTTTTACCAGCATGTCCAGTTGTCAAACTATCTGGTTTTCCTCCTTGACCACAATCATCTTCGTCTGCATGAATAATTAGGCCCCGTCCAATAATATTGCATTTTGTTCCATGTAATTTAATCATATCGTCATAAAAAGTATAATTAGCACAGCCTTTATTATCAGTCTGCAAATTACCCAAGTCTCCAACGTGTCTCTCTTTCATACCAGGACAACCATGAGTTTTATCGTATGGGTTAAAATGTGCACACATACTATCGCATTGATGGCTCATATCTCCATATTCATGAACGTGAAATCCGTGCAATCCATTTCGTTTGAGCCCCGACAATGAAACATCAATTTTAACACGGTGTTTATTGGGTTCTTCTGTAAATTTGACAGTTCCCTTAATCTTTTTATCTAAAAAAACGGCAATTGCTTGTGAAGTCATAGTATAGTATATTATAGTATATTATAGTATTTATTATATTTTAAACCAAATACAGAAATTATTTATTATGCTTTTTGGATCTATTATGCTTTTTATGCTTTTTGGATTTATTATGCCTTTTAGATTTATTACTGCGTCGTAGGCCATAACCCAAATTAATTTCCCCAAATTTTTCATTTTCTAATTCGGTGATGCGAGTTCTACGAGTCCCGCGAGGTGAATCAGCAATTGCGCGAGATACTCTACATGCGACATCAATAATATTTATAGTATGAAATCCAAGTGAATGTAGAAAACCAACTACATCCCTGAGAGAAACGCTATTGCTATTTTCTTTAAGCATAGCTAAAAAGGGTTTATTGTATTGAGCCCGTGAATTGAGTAAATTATCGCCTAATTTGGGTGTAGAGTTATCATAATTACAAATATCCATTATATGAACACCAAAATGAACTCTAGCTGGGAAAGACGGGTCTGAACTATCATAAAAATGATAAAGTTTATTTATTACTGAAGTGTGAATGCGATGAGTCATATTTTCTGTTACATCTGTTTGCGTTAATAATTCATAAGGTTTAATCTGATCTTTTGGAATTTCACTTAGTTTTTTTTGAGCCATTTGTTTATACCCCCGTATAGAGAAATCTGGAATTAGACTAAAGAAATTACCTGCGGCAGGTTTATCTTCTTTGGCAGTAGGATTAACAAAATTTTCAGATAAAAAATCATATGTAGTTCGCTGTGTTGCAGCACCAGATTCTCCAAAAGAAAAATTTGGTATTTTTCTACATTTATTTGCAAGAGGAAAATCCGCATACAGCTGTTCAATAAATTTTTTTTTCCCTTTAATTGGAATATTTTTCTGATAAGCAGAATATTGGTCTTCAAACATATTATTTATATCTCTCAAAGTTGTTGGACCTCCATAATAAACAGACCCAGTTCTTCCTGCAAAACTTATGATTCTAACATTGGGATCAAAAAAAGGCTCGCTTTCTAAATCTTCGCCATGACTAATTATTGCAACTGTTATTATAGAAGGCGCTTGTCTTTCAGATGCAACCAATTCTGGAGGAATTTGAAGGTCTTCTTTTTGTTCTTCAACAAAATCATCTAATATAGTTGTTATTTTTGTTGGAGTTTTTATTTTTGTTGGGGTTGTTATTTTTGTTGTTTTTCTTTTTGTAGAAGTTTTGCTAGACATTATATTATAATATATGAGGATTTTATAACAAATGATATAAATATATTCATTATAAAAGTAATTTATCCGCGCTATATTTTTTACAAATACCAAATGTTTTCCTATGCCACTGCGTAATACCATGTTCTTTTATTCCATCCAAATGTTTTTTTGCACCATAACCTTTATTATTATTAATGTTATAGTGTTCAGCAAGTTCGGGATGTTCCGCGCACAACTCTTCAATATATGCATCCCTTGCAACCTTTGCTAAAATAGAAGCCGCTGCGATACACGAGTATTTATTATCACCACCTTCAATACAAACATGGTTTAATTGTTCAAACTTTTTTCTTGAACTGTTATAAGGCATATATGCATTAAAATAATTTCCATCAATTAGTAATTGAATTAGATCTGGTTGTCGCGAGGTTTGCTTTATAACTTGAGTAATACAATTGTGCATAGATTTTTGTGTGGCTTGTAGTATATTAATTTCATCAACAGTTTTCTCATCTTCATAAGATACAGCCCATGCAATGGCGTGTTCTTTAATATATTCTGCGGCTTCTTGAATTTTTTGTTTAGAATGGAATTTTTTACTGTCTTTCATCATTGAATGATCAAAACTATCATCTTTAGGTAAAATAACAGCAGCTGTATAAACTCTCCCGAAAAGCGGACCACGCCCAACTTCATCTACTCCAATTTCGCTAATATGTGGGTTTTCTAAATAATATTTAAATAATGGCTCTTGTTTAATACGAGTTTTTTTAATGGGTGCTTCTTCAGTCTCCGTCATTGCTATTATATTTAAAGTGAATATAATTAAGATATAAACAAATCAATTATAATTTAAATTTTTTCACTATATAAATTATACAATGGACATAATGAAAAACGGTGCATTATTGCTTTTTATAATTTTAATATTAGGTCTAATGTTATGTTCCTTTTTAGGAGGAAACTGTAGTAGAGAAGGTTATGCAAATAGTGATGTGGTAAAATTACAATCAGGAGTTACCAGGGATTCTAGCACATCGGGTGGTACTAGAACTAGTAGTGGTAACAGTAGCAGTTATGATAATTATGATCATTACAGCGGAACATCTGCTCCAACAAAATATTACGGACCAAATGGTAGCACTGCGACTGTATCACCAAGTGGTAATGGCACATATATGATTACAGTAACAAATAGCAATGGGCAAACAACTAAATATACATTATCTACTGCGAATGCAACAAGTGGATCAACATCAGGATCAAGTTCAACGACAAGTCCATTTGCAAATAGCATAAGTAGTATGATGACACAATTTGCCAATAAAACATTTAATGGACCAAATGGTGGTTCTGCTAGACTTTTTACGGGAAAAGATGGACAATATGCAATTGAAGAAACGCAATCAAATGGGAATACTATAATATATACAGCATCAAATACATATACATATACATATAATCAGCCAACCAGTTCTAGTTCTGCAGCAAGTCCAAGTTCTTCTTCCACTACAAGTTCTAGCTCTTCTTCTTCAAGCGCATCTCCATTCAGCGATTATTTTTCAAATACTTCAGACGCAAACAATAGCAATAGTCAATATAACAGCTCATTGCCACAAGGAATTCCTGGACGTATGATTCCTCCAGGCCAAGAAGATTTGTATATTTTAAAATCAGAAGTGGTGCCCCCAGTATGCCCAGCATGCCCAACATCATCTGCATGCCCCAGCACAGAAAAACCTCCTCCATGCCCGGCATGTGCTAGATGCCCTGAACCCAGTTTTGAGTGCAAAAAAGTTCCAAATTATAGCGCGGCAAATAGCAGTAGTTATTTACCCATCCCCGTTTTGTCTGATTTTTCATCATTTGGTATGTAAAATACAACGAATCCTTCACTAACGTTCTCACTTCGTAGAGGATTCCAGTCGCTCACCTTCGCTATCGCTCCAAACAAATAATTATTTCAATTTATGATAATAATTATTTAGACAATTAAATGCCGATTTTTATAAAATATATAGCATATATATAAATGGAAAGCGGGCGAATGATGGTGTTGCATTCTCTAATAATCGGTGTTTTGTTATATCTCTTTATGATTTTTATACTTGGTCAAAATAAAATTGTTTCTGAAAACCGAAGCATTTTATTGGCTGCAATGATATTGATATATATGATTTTATTTGGTCACGGCTTACCAACTTCAATAAATAAACAGTTATTTTAATTATATTATTACATTTATTATAATAATATATGCGTTAGCGGAGCGAGCCGAAGCGTTAGTGAAGGATTCCAAATGTCAAATGGTATAAGATATACAGATTTTCTATTGTTTTCTTGTTTTGTTATTTTTTCTAGTGTATTTTACTTTTTTTACCTTATTTTTATTCATTTTTATGGTCTTTCTTTTTGATTTTCTATGTTTCTTAGTTCTCATACCACCCTCATATTCTTTTTTCTCTAAATTTTTCTTTAAAAAAGAGGCTAACAAACCGCCACCTGCACCTACAACTGACCCAATTAAAGCACCTATTTGCATATTATAACTTGAACCAATACCATAAGCTTGAGCAGCATATCCGATGCTTGTTCCAATGGCGGCGCCTGTTGAAGCATTTATTGTGGCCATACCCAAAGCACCAATTCTTGCTTTAACCGTTCCTTTGGGTTCCAATGGTAATTTTAATGAGGCACTTGTTATGCTTGCATCTGCTGGAATTGGTAATGGAGGTTGATTAAATATAGCTTTAAAATCTTGCAAAAACTTGGGAATTTTTAAATATTCATTAACACATTCGGATAATTCATATAATATTGTAATATCTCCATCTTTTGTATCATTTGCAGTTCTTACATAATTTGTAAATAAATTGTCTTTTTGTTCTTGCGTCATGATTAAATAGTGCAACGACCTATCATATATATAATATAATAACTGTTTCAAAAGAATTTTTTCGTATGTAATGTTATAACTGTTTGTTGAAGAATTATACGAAAAATTCATTGATGAACCGTTCGTATTAGCAGCAGTTTTAACTGTTATAGAAAAATTATTAGGGTTTGATTTATCTATAGTTGCAACATAATCACCATTGGCATAAACTATTGTGCTAGCATTATAATTTGAAACGGTGTAACCAGCCGTAACGTTTATAAAAAAATGTTCAATAAATGATTGTATATATGTTCCAGATTCTAAAAAAAAATACATAACGCTTGTCATGCTTTCTATGTAAAGTTTAGTTCTTCTTGAAATAGGAGACGGGGTTCCAACCGCAAGTGTTACGTCTTCATCTAATGATTTTTTTGTCAATAATTTTAGATCATATTTTATAAGTAATCTTTCTTTTGCTTCATATAATTTTTCAATAATTGTTGCTACGTTAAAAAATGGATATGCTTTTTCCGTCGGTAATACTACTTTTTCCGTCGGTAATACTACATCTATTTTTTTATTTGTCGGTGGTTTTTTAGTTGTCATTGGTATTTCTCTTGTTGTATGATAATCTCCCGGCAAAAAATCATTAATTTCATTTACATTAAATATGTTTTTTACATATACAAGATTATCTTGGGATAATGTTTCACTAATTGTTATAGGTATAGGTGCATTATTGACTTTTGTATGGCTTATTATTTCATCTGAGGCATTAATAGAATCTATATAATATCTAGATACAAATAAATTTATATAATTCAAATTGTCAGATTTGTCCATTAAAGATATTTCTGCACTAGGCGCGGTTGGGTCCTCAACTGATGCACCACCACCACCAGCGTAGTTTAATCTTCTGAAAAAATATGAATATGTAAGTTTTAAGTAATGTCTAAAATCTGTGCATAATTTAATTAAAAAAAACGCAAGTGAAATATAGCTAGATATTGCATTGGGAAAATCTACGTTACTAATATTTTTTAATAATTCGTTATAATCAACCGAATTTAAAAAGGTTACCATTTTCTCAATAACGTTAAATATTTCTGTATTATTCTCCACAAATACACTCATACTTGCAATAACAACTTTTTGAGCGGCGGCATTATATGACGAATTATTGATTAGTGAGTTATACCATTTATTAAAAATTTCTAGTCTTTTTGAAATATCATTATAATTATTTGTATAATAATTGTAGATGATTTTAAGATTAATTGCATCTGCTGCACCACCATGCTGCACGGGGCCTGCCCCTAATTGCGGAGTAATTTTCATTGGAGGTGGCATTTCAAATCCAATACCTTTTCCTTTACTTTCATAATATGGAGATTGTTCTTCTCCTGTTTCTCCTGTTTCTCCTGTTTCTCCTGTTTCTCCTGTTTCTTCTATTTTTGGAGCGAGTCGGAGCGATAGCGAAGGTGAGTGACTGGAATCCGTAACGTTAGTGAATGTTTCTCCAGTTTCTCCTGTTTCTCCTGTTTCTCCTGTTTCTCCTGTTTTTCCTTCTTCTACAATTTTACTGGAAATAGGTTCTTCACCAACTTTTTCGGATTCAATTGGAGTTTCTACGACTTCATTATCAAATATTGTTTCAGAATAACAATAAGATATACCATAAATATCCATCATGTATGTTTCATCAATAATATCCAATACGGTTTTGAATGAAGTATTAATATAAGCAGCATAGTGGTTAGTTTTTATTTCTTTACCCAAGTATGTTTGTATTTTTTCAATAAGTGAATCAATTGTTAGTGGAACATTTGAAGTATTTTCCAATAAATATTCCGCCGTGTCTAGTGACATATTTATTAATACGGCAGTATCAGTCAGTTCTAAATTTGCATCTTTTCTGTATTTATTATTTATAAGAATTAATGATTCTAATTTATTATGCAGCGCCATAATTGCATTATCACTTGCAAGTTCTTCACCAGATACACTTTCACCAGATACACTTTCACCAGATACACTTTCACCAGATACACTTTGACTAGTTGCGCTTTCACGTGCAACTTCTTCATTCTCTCGTTTAAGTTTATCTTTTAATCCATAACCAACATTAATATCAGCATCTTCGGAGCTGTCTTGACCACTTCCCGGAGTTTGAATATATTGCGGATCTTGTATAGGGACTCTTCCTCCTGCTAGCCCAAATCTTGCAAGTAATCTTGATGATCTTGTTGTGTTTATAGAAATACCATTATCTATTTGAGCATTGTAGTCATCTTTAATAATTTTTTTAGTTGTGCTTTTGGGTGCTTTTGTATCCCTAAGTAATTTTATACTTGTTGCTAAACTGTTATCTAATTTTGTAAATGGATTAACACTAGCAGCACTCGCACCAGCTCCCACACCAGCAGCATCAGGCATACCTGGATATGCAAATTGTAGTGGTTCATTTTGTTTGTTAAGATATGGCGAAAAATAAAAACTTTTATTTGAAGAACCTGCCGCTAATAACTGGGACGATAAATTAAACATACAAGCAGTAGCTAGTGTATTATCATCATTTGAAGATTGAACGCAATCATAAATTGGATTCTTATTCATAAATATTGCATCTGTTGCTCTTGACTTATCTCCAATAAATTTATTTCTGAGCAAAAATATCTTGCAAAAATTTTCACCGTTATCTCCAAAAATAGTTGCAAATACTGCCCGGTTGTCTTCAAACAATATAATTGCAGCAGCCATAAATTTTTCAATAACATCAACTGTTTGAGAACATATGCATGAAAATAATGAAGTGTAAATATTATTTGCGGTGCCAATAAGGGTTTGTTGTATGTTTGTGGTAGTATAACCCATATTTCTTTTAATTTTATTTAATTTATTAGTAAAGGTTGCATCAACTGTAGCCTTATTAGCAAGTTCAACTGATGGAGCATTATCAATTTTATTAAAAACCCATACTTTTTGGCCGTTTTTTGTAATTGTTGTTAATTTTAATATATCGCCATTTCTTTCTACCTTTGTATTGAAAAGAATGTTTTTTATTAGTGTATCAACCGCAGTTGTAATTGCTTGAATATTAAACCCAATAATATGGGGGGTTTGTGTAAAATCATTCAATGCAATATAACAATAATGCAATTCAACAAATACATTACTTTTTGAATTTAATGAATTACTTGTAATACTGGATAAAAATGTAAATCTAAAAACAGCTCCCAAGTATTGATTTGCATCGTTGAAAATATTCATATAAACATCCAAGTCTGGTGGATGATAATTGGGATAAATTTGCCCGCCTTGACCAGAGCCGTCTATTGCGTTTGACACTATTGTAAATCTATAATTTGATTTTAACGCATCGGAACCACGATAATATTGAATTATAGTGCTTTCTTGAGGTCCTATACTTGTATCTGTTGTAAAGGCAGTTAATTTATCCAACGAAGAATCCAGTATATTAATTTCCGGTATAATTTCAGCTTCTCCGTTAGGAAGGGGTTTTTTCAATCTTAATTGATTTATTAATCTATTTTTTTCATCAAGCAATGAAACAAACCGTGTATCAACTAAATAAGATAAGTTTATGTAAATATTTTTCATTATAATCATCAAACAAAAAGTAACATTGTCATCTGTTGTTATGCAATTATTAAAATAAAATTTTATTCCTCGTTTAATATTTTGAAGCGCAAACCCTGGCATTAAGGTTAAAAAACGGTTATATAATGCTGTATCAATTAGTTTCCTCTGATCATAAGTAATAAGATTATCTGTGTAAATTTTTCTCAATTTTCCCAAATTAGTAACTGTTGAAAAACTTGTGACGGTCCTCAATATAGCAGTTATATTGGCATCTCTATCAACAAAATTTTTAAAATTATCATATATTATCTGCATATCACACTTCAATTCAGGAATGATCATTTTGCATTCATATAATTTGTATCCTCCAAATGTGGGTGCAGCAGGGGGGGCTGGAATTACATCTAATGTTACGGCATACAATGTGTATGGACGTAAAAAATCTGTTAATTTATGCATACCGGTGTCATAACCTTTCATAGATAGTGGTAATAAATGGTATGTATTCTTATTTCCTTTATCATATTCAATTCCATCTGTTGTGCAATTAAATTTATTATTTGCAGTTAGCAATGATTTTACACCCCGTCTGTCATTTATCAAAATATTTATTTGCCCAGAGGTTAAATCGGTTCCTGGAGTATATCCAAGTGCCTCGTGTGTAGAATTATACATAAGAAGTAATGCACAAATTTTGGAACCACCACCAAATGTTGTATTTGCTGTTAATCTACTATAGTCTGATAGAGTTATAGAATTTGCATTAGTTCCAGGATTTGTAAAACTTCCGTTGACATTTCTACCATCTGTATAAAAATCGTGACCTTGATCTGAATTTCTAAAAACATCTGTGTATGGTAATAAATTAGTATTTTCTGTAAATATTTGAGTAAGACCAATTAATCGTTCATCTAAAGTTACATTATTATTTGAGAATGGCAAAATGGTTATTCCTTTAAAGCGATTATCTGCCTGAATATTTGTAGCTGTTTTATTAAAGTGATTAAAATAAATATAATATTGCTGAAGTTGATTACCATACGTTTCTTCATCTTGGTTTGCTTCAGGAGTTTTCTCAACAGGTCCAGATATTGGAGGTAATATACCTTGCTGCCATATTTGTTTGAATGGGTTTGTATTTGCCATTATATTAATTATATATTATACATATAAATAATTAATAATTTCCACGATTATCCCTTTGTTTTAATGCACTTTTTATCCATTTGAAATGTTGCTCCTTTTTCATCTTGTGGAACAATTTTTATAATGCATTTAGATTTTTTTCCATAAAGCGGTTCTGTGCATCCCTTTTCTTTTTCTTTTTCTTTTTTGTTCTTCATTGTCGTATTTAGTTTTTTAAATTTAAATATTTTGGGTTTTTCATCTGTACATCTTGCCCTAAAGTGTTCATATCTTTCTCTCACATCACAAAATGACAAGTTGGATTTCTTGTGGAGCATTTTATTCACAAGCTCATGCAGTTCATAAACATATCTAGAAAATGTTTCTCGGCTCTTCATTTGCTTCATTGTTAAAGGCAATTGTTTAAAATTTGTAACAAGGTTAATTCTGCAATATTTGCATGGTAATACATGTCTTAAACTTAATACAAAATTGCGATAATATATTTTTTGTTCGGTAGTTGGATCTATTGGATAATTAAAGCTCATTGTATGAAGAAAATGCCATACACTCGGACCCCATACATTCGTAAGCATACCATCACCGCTACTATACTCATCTTTGGTGTATATATGTTTTTTCTTTTCACTCCCTCTATTTTTTCTAGTTTTTGAAGAAGATGTTCTATTTTTACGCGTTAAAGTCATTCCTATATTAAAATGATATAAAATTTTTTGCTAGCAAAATTCTTTCATTAATTTATTGATAGCTTGTTTTGAATAAAAATCATATTTAGCAACCTTTAAAGGCGGTTGTTCTGACGTTGTTGTTATTGTTGTTATTGTTGTTTTTGTTGTTTTTGTTGTTTTTGTTGTTATTCTAGTTTCCGTTTTTATTTTCATTAAATTTGTATAATAACTACTGTCATTTTTATATTCAGTCTTCTTTAATTCAATGATAGATCCGTCAGATTTCCTAAAAAGCATACGGTTTCTATATTATATATTTTTGTATCTTTATTTCGTTTAAACAGTAATTTATTCTTATCAAATATATATAATAGATGAATAAAAGTGTAAAGTTAAGTAGTATGCCTTCATTAACATCAAGCGCTGGTGGCGCTGCAGGCTCTGGCATTTTTCAAAGCGCGAGGAATATGGCATCGTCGTTGAGTTGGACTACAATTGGAACAGGATTATTAGTTATTATTTTAGCAGTAATTGCATATTTTGTTTATAAAAGTTATATTGAGCCCATGATGAATCCGACTTACAAGGCAAATAGAGAGCATGTTCCAGTGGGTAGTGCAGCAGACGGTTCTGGAACTGGAAAAGAGGCTGAAATTTTATTATTTTCAACGGATTGGTGCCCACATTGCAAGACAGCAAAACCAGAGTGGGAGCAAGTTAAGGCCGAGTATAACAGAAAACAAATTCATGGATACACCATCATATTTACTGAGGTAAATTGCACAAATGAATCTCCTGATGTTGAAAAGATGATGAATACATATAAAATAGAAGGTTATCCTACTATTAAGCTTGTAAAGGACAACCAAATAATTGATTATGATGCAAAACCTTCAAAGGCTACCTTGACTCAGTTCTTGAATACTGTTGTCTAAATCAACCTTATCAACCTTTAGAAAAGGTTGAGCCAAACCAACCTTTGGAAAAGGTTGAGCCAAATCAACCTTTGGAAAAGGTTGAGCCAAATCGGGGTCTGTTTCTGTTTCTCTCAGTCTCTCTAATAGAAAATTTTTGCCGGCTTCAATTCCACCCTCTATCAAGCTTTGTCTAAGTTCTTTGGAAGACAATGCAGCTTGAATATTAGAAAAATTCATTAATTCGGTATCATATATTAATTCATTGGGTATATTCTCTTCTTCAAATCTCAAGCTAACATTATTCACCAATTTGCTAATAAAATTCATAACATATTCTAATATGGTAGATTCATTTTTTACTATATTATCATCGCTATTTACATATTTATTTCTCAAACCAAAGATTTCATCAATACTATCCGCACGCAAGATACATTGATTTATTGGGTAATTGCACGTGACTCCGCCATCTACATAACATTTATTGTCAATGCATACAGGTGAAATTAACATTGGTATTGCAGATGACATTTGAACTGCGGTTAAAAGCGATAAATCTGGATGAGTTTTATATGATAAATCAATAACTTCAAAATTATTTATTTCAAGAGTAAATAAGTGTATTTCAATGTTTGAATATTCAAAAAATTCTTTTAGTGTAATTTCCATGGAAATGTCTTTTGCATCAAAAAATGGTTTGAAAAATATTTGAGTAATATTCTTATCAAATAATCCTTTTTTGTAATAACATTCAAAAATTTGATTAATATTGATTTGAAATGCCTCGTGCCATGGTCGTTTAATAATATAATCATTAACCGTTTCCCAGTCAAATTTTAGGCATAATAATACAGATAAAATAGATCCAGCGGATGTGGCATAAATTGTTTCTATTTCATGAATGCTCCAAAACCCATTTTGCTCAAGATACTGCAACGCACCCAGCGCTTTTATTCCAGTTGGACCTCCTCCAGGTATAACAAGATGTTTAATGGGCATATTACTTGATATATTATACATCAAGTAATAGGTTTTATATTTTTTTGTTTAATTATTTAATTTTTATTTTCTAGATGTTCTTTTTGATTTTCTTATCTTTGATTTTTTTGCCTTTGATTTTCTATTGCGTCTTGTTTTTCCACCTAATATAGTAGCATAGCGTTCTCTTATTTCAGAAACAGTATGCGTTGGTAGTTAAGCAAATGCCAAACTTTTTAGCGTTGGAACTTGGTTTCTATTTTTTATTGTTTTTGCCATATAATATAAAAATAAATTAATGTTTATATTTGCAATAAAATATTTATCTTTTTTTCTATTAGATGTATAATGGCGAACATCTTTACTCTAGAAAATGTTACAGACTTTTCCGAAAAACTCAATATAGATGAATTATACGAGAGAAAACACCAGCATGATTTAAATCAATTGGCCTTATATAATAAACTATTGAACCGCATTCACGTAAGAATTAAAACAACTGCTAGACAAAAAACAGATGAACACTTTTGCTGGTATGTTGTTCCAGAAATTATGATTGGTGTGCCAAAATATGATCAAGGATCATGTATCGCATATTTATTAGATAAATTGCAGGAGAATGGTTTTAAAGTGCGTTATATTCATCCAAATACACTTATGATTTCATGGCAACATTTTGTGCCATCTTATGTTAGAAGTGAAATCAAAAAGAAAACAGGAATAATTATAGATGAAAATGGTGTTAAAGTCGGAGATAAAATGATTGAAGATGTAGCATCATCTAATGGACAACCCAAGTCGTTGAATGAAATGATGTTTAAAGATAAAAATACAAATCAAACACCCAAGGCACAAAATCAGAAAAAATTTACTCCGATTGCATCGTATAAACCCCAAGGTAATTTAGTATATAATGACGAATTAATAAATACACTGGAAAGTAAATTTAATTAAAATGTTCATATAAATTATAATGGACGTATTTAATTCTCAATTTTACGATTCTTCAATTTCTTCTGATTCAGGTCAAACTGCGCCGGCAAATTCAGCAAATTCAGCAAACCCACCAACAACTAAAAAACCTCAAACATTTATTGATTCGCTCAAAGGTTTTTTAAATACAAAAACTGGAACAATTATTGTATTTGCCGCAGCAATGTCTATTGGAGCAGCTTTTAAAGATTTAGTGTCAAATATTACATTAAATATAATTCAACCATTGATGATAAAATTATTACTTGCAACAAATGTGTCCTTGTATGTAAATATGGGATCGTTATTATCTTCCCAAAATAGTGCCCTGAATATAATAAATACTTTGTCTTCATTATTCAGTTTTATATTTATAATAATAATAGTTTATTACTTGATAAATTTATTTGATTCTTTAAATTAATAATCTTAGGATAATTGTAAAAATCAAATAAAAAATTATACTACACCTGCATATCGGGGCAAGAATAATTCTAAACGAAGAGTGCAGTAAATATAGTTACTAAAAAAATAAAACAACTCTAATTTGAAGGCTGTGGCAAGTAAAATTTAAAACGTCAATGAAGGATGTTGCATAGCCAAGTATAGGTTTAGCAATATGTCAAGTAGTGTTCCAATTCGTTCATTATTTTTTTTAAGTTTTTTAAGTTTTTTAGGTTTATAAGAACAATATCTCGTTTAGAATTGTTTAGGAGTTCTGTATAATATTTGGTTAAAAGTTAAATTGTTTAATTAAATTGTTTAGTTAAAAGTTTAGTTAAAAGTTTAGACAATTAAATAGAATATAAATTTAAGTAAATTGGGCGATTTTAGTTTAAAAATATTTAGCCATATTTTTCAACTGGCAAAATTTTTTTGTCAAGTATATATATAAATGACAAAAACACATCGTCGTAACCACCGCAAGGGCGGGCAAACCGCAATGAAACGTATGGCATCTCGTTCTGCTTCTCGTGCTGCTTCCCGCGCCGCTTCCCGCGCCGCATCTGCTGCCCGTGGCGCATCCGCCGCTGCATCTCGCGCGGCATCCGCCTCTAGATCTGCTTCTGCATCCCGATCTGCCTCCGCTGCTCGCAGTGCCTCTGCCGCTGCCTCCCGCGCGGCCTCCGCTGCCCGTGCCGCATCCGCTGCCGCGTCCCGATCGGCTGCTGCTGCCCGATCTTAAGCATATAACTTTAAACTGACTTTCTTGTAAAGTTGTTTAATTGATATTATTTATTATTTATTATTCTTGTAATAAATAATATTTCAAAAAACTGCCTGTTAGCATAAATGCAATTATTTAGCAATAGATTCTTTTGGTATATACGGACTAATCAATTTTTCATGTTCCTTTTCAAGCTGGTCTATATGTTTTTGTGTTGTAGTAAAAATTTGGCTCTCAACAATAGCTTCGTATATTTTAACCCCTTCTACAAAATCCGTTTCACATTTTAAGTATAATTCAATAATTAGGTTTCTGGCCTGAACAACCACCTCTTGAAGCATGTCTTCATTTAAATCTGGATTTACTCTTATTACATCTTTTTTCGTTACAGGATCTAATACATAAACAAAAATTTTATTGATAATATCCAACAATTCTGCCTGTTTCACATTAACAGATTTAACCATGCTCTTCAAATTTTCTGCATACTTTACAAATAATGCATCTTTGTATGTTCCGGTCAAGGGTTTTTGAACTGATTCGCAAAACTTCTTTTTACTGTAATCTCTCAATTTAATGTCCCCAAATTTTTTGACATCTGTAGGCATTTCTGTGCTATCTGTAAAAGCCAAATAAAAACGTTTCAAATCATCTTGAAATAACTTCTCTGTATCTGCTGACATTCCGAGAAATTTACCCGTTTTATAATCATAATCTCCATCATAATATAAATCAATCAATTCATTTATTCCTGGTTCTTCATCTAGATTATTAGTTTCACCCTGGTTATCCATATTGACTGAACAAATTTCAGGGTGAATTGTTATTTTTTCATCTGATTCTTCTAATTCTGATTCTTCTTCCGATTCCTTTTCTTCTGTTGCCGGTTCCGTTTTTTCAAGTTCTTTTCCTTTTAAGGCATCTATTCTCTCGCTACACAAGTTTATTTTAGAAACAGATATATTTGCATCACTTGGGATTGATGATTTTTGCATCAATGAACGTTTTATTGTGTTACCAAATACGTCCTTATAAGTGTATTCAGGGTTAATAGTTGTGACAATTGCAGAAAATACGTGGGCAATTTTGATATAGAATTTAGCAATTTCATTACAATACATTTTTTTTGTTTCAGAGTCAGGAATATGCAAATTTTCTACGTCAGATTTCTTGAAGAAAATCAATTTTTTGCTAGCATCAACACCAGATTCTACTCTTTGAGCCAAATTTTTTACTTCTAAATCACTAAAATACTTATTAATTACATCAGACGTTAGAACTACCAATTCTTCACAGTATTTTTTTTCGTGTAACTGCCTTAAGCTTTGGAAATCCATAGTTAAAATATAATAAGTTGCAATATAATCTAATGATTCACTAAGAGTAATAACTTCATCTTCTTCATTAGTATTTGAATCGTCGTCAGCCCCTCCTATTTGAAAGTTTGAATATGATGATATACTATTTCCCATATACTAATAATATAAAATATAAAATAAAATTGAATTAAAAATATATTACTAATAAGAAAAGTAGAGACAAATGAGCAAAGACCAAAGTAAAAAAAAAAAAGATAATCAACAACTAAATAAGGCAGAATTATGGAATATATTTGATGATCAAATTACTAATGAGTCTAAGCCATCTACTCCTTTAGAATGTATATATAGGGCTTGTGGCGACAGAGAAAAATGCGAAAGATGTGAATTTAGTTTAGCATTTTCAGATGAAGGATTTTTGACATGCACAAATACAAAATGTGGCATCATTTATAAGGATATGGTTGATCAATCCGCTGAATGGAGATATTATGGAGCAGAAGATAATCACAGTAATGACCCAACAAGATGTGGAATGCCAATAAATCCACTTTTGCAGGAATCTTCTTTTGGTTGCAAGGTGCTTTGCTGCGGTTCTACATCATATGAAATGCGCAAAATACGACGATACACCGAGTGGCAATCAATGCCGTATAAGGAGAAATCACAATACGACGAGTTTCAAAGAATTACTATCATGTCGCAAAATGCGGGCGTGCCAAAAATGATAATTGATGATGCAGTCAGATATCACAAGAAAATATCGGAATATGAGCTTACATTTAGGGGCGACAATCGTGATGGAATTTTAGCGGCATCCATCTACATCTCATGTAGGATAAATAATTATCCAAGAACGGCAAAGGAAATCGCAACCATCTTTCATTTGGATGTGACAAGCGCAACAAAAGGGTGCAAAAATGCACAACTGATTATTAATAATTTGGAGAAGGATATGGAGAACAATGAGAAGACATCATTTTGCAGGACAAAACCAGAAGCGTTTATTGAGCGTTATTGCTCAAAACTGAACATCAATTCAGAACTTACACGAGTGAGCCAATTTATCTCTATGAAAATTGAGAAGCTTGGATTAATGCCTGAGAATACTCCTCATTCTATTGCTGCGGGAGTAGTATATTTTATAGCACAAACATGCAAGCTTAATATTAGTAAAAAGGATGTGAAAAATGTGAGTGAAATTAGTGAGGTAACGATCAACAAATGTTTTAAGAAGATTGAGAAAATTAAAGAAGACTTGGTGCCCGCTGTTATTTTGAAGAAGTATGCTGGGAATAGTTAATAATGTAAAATTTATTATACACGTAAAATTTATTATACAAGTAATATATACTATATGGATTTTGTAACAATTTTTTTTGACGATAAAATAGAAATAAACTTATTAAAATTGCAGGCATTATCATTCAAATATATGGATGAAACTTTGGTGAATAACATATATCTCATTCATAATGATGTTACACGGTATAATTTTAAAGAGCTTATTGAATGTTATCCAGAAAGCATGAGAAAAAAGGTAAATGGTATTAATGTTCTTAAAAAGAAGGATTATAAGACGTCATGTAATGAACAGAAAATTCATAAATTTCTTGCAGCAAATTTAGTAAAATCTGAATATTATTTAGTGTTGGATACAAAAACTCATTTTTTGAAGAATATTGTTCGTGGGGATTTTTTTGATGAGAATGGAAAACCTAGATTATTTACGTGCAGCCCGGGTAATATGATTAAGTATTATTATAGCTGTCTAGATTATTACAACATTAAATGTCCGTTTAATTATGAAGAAAATGCTGGAAACAAGTTAATTTCTGTATCTCCGCATTTGTTATCAAAATGTGATGCATTAGAAATGATTAATTATATTACTAAAAAAGAGGGGACCACATTTCTGGATTTTTTTATTAAGAGTGGTGATCATATTGCTGAGTTTTACTTGTATTCTACTTATCTGATTTTTGCAAACAAGATTGGAAATTATAGATTATCTCCAAAAAATTCTAGAAGTATTGGAGTGGGACCTATTACGGGGTGGAATTCATGTGAATATAATTGCGGTATATTGTTAAAACAGCCAAATATAAAGATTTTTGGCCTGGATAAAAAAGCGATTGAAACTATAATTGCAGATAAAGACACCAATTTTTTGTTAGATTTTTATGCAAATTTTTACAATGAAGAGGTTTGTGCATTTATTAAAAATGAATTATTTGTTTAGTGCATTTTCTTGTTACATGATTACATTATTTTTAAGCCAATTAACAAAATAATTGGCGATAAAACTAACATCCTGTTGAAAATAGGTTTAATTTTTCTCATAGCATGATTTAATTTATTATAATCTCCAAATGTGTAATAAGCGCCGTTTGTCCCGCATTTCGTGTCAGTTATTCTACACATGCCAGCCCAATCATAAGAGATTTTATTTGAAACCAAATCTGCAGTTCCAAATTTTTTGCATTTGGCAAAAGTATGTGGGTCTGAATAAAAAAATAAATTGTCATTATTCCCAGGAATAAAATATTTGCATGTAGTGCATTTAGGCACATGCATATTTTTAATAGTTTCAGTGGCAACTTTATTTAATTTTGCGCTAACCGTTAAACCTGCTAACAATGCCGTGTGTGTTTTTGTCATATGTTAATAATAATATTAATACATTTAAATGCGTTTTAATATTATTTTATTTACACCTTTTCTCATTTAAAACTCCGCTTTTTTTTTGAAAAAAATTGATTGTAATAACATATTATATTTTATATGATATTACAAGATGTTGATTATTGAAAACGATAGTAAAGCAAAGCAATTGGTAACGAGTTTTACTGAATTATGCGATGATCCCTTTACTCAAGGATGGTTAAAAGAAACATATCCGGTATTTTGTGTTGTTAAATATGATGAAACAAAAACAAATCCTATATGTGTCGCTTTATTACATAAAATAGATTTTGACCCATTACATATATTTGATAATCCGGTATTATTAGATTACATTTACACTATGACCGAACACAGAAGAAATAATTATGCTTATAATTTATTGCGAAAAATTATGAAAAAAAACAAGGTTGTTGGGTTTTGTTGTAACGATGAAAGTGCGAAATTATTTGTCAAATGTGGGTTTTCATATCATCCCAATAAACATTGGATGGTAAGATTTCCAGCATTATCAAACACAAAAACTAAAGACTCGTTAAAATCGGCGTTTGAAATGTAAAAAGGTGTAAAATAAAATCTCGGGAGAAATGCGAATACGCGCTCCATTTTTATTTTTAAATAGTTTTGAGAAATTAAATCTAGTCTTATTCTTCCATAATAGGCAAAATTTAAAAATAAATTATATTTGACTATTTTATTATGGAAGCGGTTGTTTGTTGTATTGCAAAATTAGAAGGACCTTATATTTTAGAATGGGTTACATACCATTTAAAATTGGGGTTTTCAAAAATTTATATTTATGACAATAATAATGATAAAACAAGATTGATATCATATTTTAATAATAGAGACCACGTAAGTCAAAAAATATCCGATAAGGTAATTCTTATACATTTTCCAGGGAAAGTAAAACAAATGGAAGCCTATAATAATTTTATAATTCACCATTCTAATAAACACAAATGGGTTGCTATTATAGATTGTGATGAATTTATTGTATTAAAGAATTGGGAACCCATTACAGATTTTTTAATAAAATATTGTCAATTTGGTTCATTATCATTAAATTGGAGAATTTTTGGTGATAGTGGAAAACAAAATTATTCATCGGAACCGGTAACTCAACGATTTACTATGTGTGAATCAAAATTAAACATTCAGGTTAAAACAATATCAGTTTGCAAAGACATTCTTTATATTGATAATCCACATTGCTCAATTCTAAAAAATGGATATCAACATGACATAAATAAAAAAATATTTAATGGTTCGTTAAACTATGACAATGAAACATCAATAAATATAGCGTATATTAATCATTATTTTGGAAAAACATACGAAGAATGGAAAATAAAAAAAAATAGAGGTAGAAGTGATATAGGAACCATTAGATCCGACACAGATTTTCATGCGCATAATCTAAATGAAGTAGAGGATTTATCTGCTCACAACTTTTACACCGATTCAAGTTTAGATTTTTTTACCTCCCCGTAAATACTTTAACTACTGGCGATTGTGGAACGCTATTTATATATGTGTCAAAAGTTCCATTCCACATATTGAGTGTAGGCATATCACCCAAAATTGAATTAGTTAATTTAAGTTCTAAGAAAAATATAACGGCGAATATACGTTCTAATGAACATCTGTCTTCTCTACAGGTAACAACGTTAATTAAGTTGTTTAAATTATATTTATCCATAATAATTTGTAAAAAATTGTGTTTTATATAACTTTGAACTCCAAAACATCCAACCCAACACTTTTTGTGCAGCATTGTTTTTATAACTTCACTGTAATTTAAGGAATTTGCAATTCTTAAACTGTTGTCAAGATGATAATGAGTAAAACTTGAGTTAAAATGCCAGATACTAATAGCTGGTATATTTTTAAATTTTTCAAAATTTATTCTTTTATGAAAAAAAACCCCATCATGAATAATCACGGCTCTTTCAAACCATTTATTTCTAGAATAATAAATATATGGTAATAATTCACCTCGTCCAATATATTCGGATTGTATAATGGTTACATTTTTATAATCATGATATGAGTTTAAAAAATTGGGATTACTATTATCATCTATTATTACTATTAATTTTCTAGGATAATACGTTCGTAATAATTTTACGTTTCTATTCCAATATCTATTGGTTTTTTGCGAATTTACATGTCTTGTTATTATAAATCCAAAATCCGGTATTTTATTAGTATCGTCTTCTACAGCGGTTTGATCGTCATTTACTAAATTGTCCAAACAAATTTTTGTTTCGTCGTCCCCTATATCATTTGGTAAATTGCATTCGTTTTTGTGATTCATATAATATATATAAATATAATATATATGGAAATTTTAGCGGATGCAAAAACCAAATTTAACAACCCACGTTTAAAAAAAATTGTGAATACATATCAAATGATATATAAAGGTGGTTCAAAACCTCCTGGATTTGGGGATTATTTAAAATCCTGTTTTTTTTTATTACATTTATGCAAAGCATTAGATTTAGAGTTTGACATGAACTTTAAAAATCACCCAATCGCTAAATATTTGATTGTTGAAATTCAAGAAACCCCGGATTATTCAAATATTGAATATCCTGAATGGGCTGAACATATGTATATTGAAAATAATGGATTGGATTTATTCATACAAAAATTAAATACTATTTCAACGCCAGACTATTTTTTATTCACAAACGGGTGGCCTATGGTTAAAATTAGACCAAAAGGAATAAATATAATTAGATCAAAATTAATACCAAATGATTTACTTAATCAACATGTAAATAAATTTATGAACTCATTAAATTTGCAGTATAAAAATTTTATTGCAATTCATATAAGATGTAATGATGATGTTTTTAATAATAAAAATGCAAATCCTAAAACATTGCAAAATTTTAGAGATACCGTTATAAATATTTCTGTTACAAACAACTGCAAATGTTTGATTTTAAGTAATAGCAAATATGTTAAATATTATATTAAAAAATTAAATTTAAATAATGTCTGTTTTAAGGTTAGCGATTCAGTGCATTTGGGTAGTGGAGAAATGAATAATTCTGTTACTAATTTTGATAATGGAATATTAGATACAATGAAGGATTTCTTTGTAATGACTAGATCTAAATTAATTGTGTCTTTGTCTGTTTATGATTGGGGTAGTTGTTTTAGTGATATGTGTAGTCAAATATATTCAATACCAATCGTAAAATTAAAAATATAAAAATAATTGTATCAATCACACAATTGTTTAATAGTTTCCATAACCACATTAATATCTTGGTTGATTATTAAATTTGGCATTGTCTGTTCTAATCCTAAATGACGAATTTGGTCGCCACTAGATAACCCAACTACTGATTTTTTATGCATTGCATACGCAAAAGCCAGTGGAGATGACAAGTTGCCAATAAACAATTTACACGAGTTTATTGCTATACACAATTCATATAAATCTGCAGGAGAATAAAAGTTGGCGTTATCTGCTCCAACCATACTCTTAAATAATTCGGTTTCTGCGTCATTCAAATTGATAAATTTAACAGATTTCCCATAATCTTTGCAAATTTTTACAAAATCTATATTATATGCGGGACGATAAGATGTTGTGTTAATTAAAATTGTGTCTTTCCAAATATCGTTGTATGGAACATTAATCCATTTATTTATTCCCCACGGTATGTTGTAAGTATTTAAAAATATTTTATTCCATGTCGTTGATATGTTACCATTTCTCCAAATAGATAAATTTATATCATAAGGTTCATTATTAAATATTTTATACATTTTTATGTAATTTTGTTTGGTAACTAGTTTATACGTATCTTCATGTGTTTTAGTTAATCCATATTTAAAATTTTCTCCACCGATATCATTTGCAATATACAATACACCTTTTCTGCCAGTATTTAAAAATTGCTCGTTTATTATAGATAGTTGATGAATAAAATCTCCTAATAAACCACCACTAATATATATTAGTGGTTTAAATTCGCAAATCGGAATTATATCTTTGTCTGGTATTTCAAAGTTTTCTAGACAAATAGTATTATTGTTTATATTGTCATTACCATATTCTGAATAAAGTATTGTTGGTATTTTACAAATAGTTTTTACTTTGTCATTAAAGTTTGATACAATTGTAACAACGTCATATTCAAGCGCCAAGTATATAATTTCTGAAATTTTATTGTAAAATGTATTTGCATCATTTATGATAATTTTACACTGAGATAGCGAATAACTTTTTTGTTCTTTTATGTCAGAACTAGTAATTAAATTATACCAATTTTTTATTCGGAATCGTTTTTGATTAAATTCAAAAATTTTATTTGATAAGTATGCAAATTTTGGGTCTTCTACCGTGGAACTTTTTATTAGATCTGTCATATCCCAAATTTTTTCATTTACATACATCAGCAAATTATAGTATAAATAATAATTTTTATATTGATTGCACTCTGCCAATGCATTAATTTCTTTTTTAATTTCTATCTGTTTATTTTCATCTGTGATTTTTTTTAGTTTTAACTCTAAAATGCTTAACTTATCTATAGCTTCTCCAACTGAAACCTCAACTTTCATGTATAATATAAGTATTTTTATTATATTTATATTATTTACATTTATTTATGTTTATTTATGTTTTATTTTCATAAATTTATGATTTTTTCAAATTTTAATAAAAAATTTTTTTGAGACCAATCATTTTTCATTTTTAAAACACCTTCTTTATTTTTTTCAATAGCTTCTCTAATACCCATGTTTGGGTAACAATCTAAATATTTGTGTATATGTCTAAATGTGCAATCAGTTGTAATTAATAAGGGCCGACCAGATGAAATTGCTTGATCTGTTACTGCAGCTAAACCTGCTTTATACATATGTTCTCTATAATAGAAGAAACAATTAATAGTTTTTGTAGAACATAATTCTATTAATTCTGTTTTGGATAAATTGTCAGATGTTATCTTTAATCCAATTCCTGGTTTATATAATATATCACTAATTTTTTTTCTAAGATCATTTATTAAATTATTATGTGTCTCTACACCAACATGAGTTCCTTTTGGGATATTAAAGTGTATATTTGCATTGTCATATTCATTTTGAACGGCTTCAACAATTTTATGCCATTCTTTTCCTGGGGTTGCAAATCCAAAACTAAAAATTTTTGGAACATTATTTTCAAATTGTTCATTATTTATAGTTGATAAATCAAAATTTTCAATAGGACGTCCAAACGCATGAATTCTATTTGTTTCACTAATTGTAGAATCTAAAACTATATAATGATTAAAATAATTTGGAGAAGAACCTATAGGGTTATCTCCAAATGTAACCTCTGTAACTATGCAGAAGGTTGGTTTATTAAAATTTTTAATTATCTCACAATTCATCCAATTATTTACAGTAAAATGTTGATTAAATATTGCAAAATCATATGAATTGTCCATTGTAGTTTCTTCAGAATAATCAAGACTGTATTTTGTGCTATTTTTTAATGCATCATAACACATTTTTCCTGATTCCCAAATACTACACAAACTGTGTTTTGAATTATAAAATATACCTTTTTGGCGTTTGTTCGTATTTTTCAATATATATTCAAATTTATTTCTTACGTTGGAATTACTATATTCTTCTACATATTTATTGCAACAAATTACAGATTTTTTTATACAATCATTAATAGATGTTTTATAAAGACAAATTTCATCAGAATAAATATTTCTGAACATATAACTATCTGATATTCCTAATGGTTTTTTAACAGATAGAGAATAATCTATTACGCTGGAAATTCCTCTTCCATGCATATCATCATACAAAAAAACATTCATAGTATTTGAATTTAAAAAATAAAGTAAATCTTCGTTTGAAACAAATTCATGTGTTATCATAAGTTTAATCGTAGATTTTCTAGAAACATTTTCACATAAATTTTTCATAACATAATTTGTAGTTTCACTATTTCCATCAAAATGTGCTCCCGGAATGATGAATTTTATAATTGCTGCATCAAATTGTTCATCAATTACGCGAATAATTTTATCAAAGCCTTTGCTTAAAAATCCAAAACCAAATGAACCAAAAATAGGGATTCCTTCTTCTGAATATTCTATAAATTCTTTTATGGACGCCGAAGAAGGTTTATAATTTTCTAATAATTCATCCACATTTTCATATATTGGACGTGGTATAGTAAATATACTAACAGTTTCTTGAACAGTTGGATCAATATTGCAAATAATATCAAATAACTGTTCGGATGATTCATGCGGAATGCCTATATTTTTTACTTTTCTTTGAATGGTTGATTTATTTAACCAAGGCATTGTGCTGACATGATAATTATATATAATAGAATGAATGCCTGGTGCATTATTTAATATAGCTCGTCTATAATCATTCGCGTCATCAATTTCTATATAAATATAATTAATTCCATTTGTTTTTTTAAGAATGTCGCACAATCTTTTTCCATATTGATAAACACCACACTGTTGTTTTGTATTATTTAAAAATAAAACATTCATTGTACATTAACAAAATAATATATATTTAAATTAAACTCTTTGTGTTATAATATATTTATTTTGATGTCCATAAATCCATATATGACCCCAATATATTAGTTTCCACTCTTTTATAATTTAGTTCATTAAAAATTTTTTGATGAGGGTTTGGGTCTGGACATACATTTGGATACCCATAAAATAAATTTTCTATAAAAATTATAGGTTTATTTCGCAATATTGTCTGTTTTGCTCCTTCCAATACTTCATTTTCGTGATTTTCTACGTCTATTTTTATCATGCTTATGTTGTTTAAATTTAAAGAATCTAATGTAATGACATTTATTGAGGGATTTACCATAAAACTTGCACCATTGCTATAGCTGTGTAGTGAAAATCCTCCAAAATTCCCAGCTTGTGAATTGTATAATGGCATAGTTCCTTCTTTATCACTCAATGCTATTTCATAAATTTTACTTTTATGTGTAAAATTAAGCAAATTTTGTTTTAACACAGATACATTTCTTGGAAATGGTTCAAAAGAATACACCATTTCACAAGTCAGAAATTTTGCAAAAAATAATGAATGATTCCCAATATTTGCACCAATATCTAATATACCCGTATGATTATTATAATTTTTTGCAATATAATTCAAGAAATTAATTTCAAAAAAATCGCTTGAATTTATAATTGTGTCGCTTACCGCTTCATTTTCATTGTGAATAAAAATTTGTGTATTTGTTTGACCATAGTTTGAATTAACAACTCTAAACATTATGTTTATATGCGTTATATTTATTTAAAACAAAATACGCAATTATATGTATATGAATAGTTATAGTCAAGCAGCACAGGATTTATTTGTTGAAGCAGCAACAAATGGAAAAAAAGATGGTTTTTTTTTAGAAATAGGTTCAAATCATCCTCAATTGCATAATAATACTTTTCTTTTAGAAAAAAAATATAACTGGCGAGGATTAATGGTTGAATATGACAAATCGTTTGCACCTTTATATGAGGGACAGAGACCAAATTCAATTTATATATTAGACGATGCCCGAAAAATAAACTATAGAAAATTTTTAGATAATCACAACTTTCCGGAAAATATAGACTACTTGCAAATAGATTTAGATGTTAATAATAAATCTACATTGGACACATTTTTATTATTAAATAATACTGTTTTTGATAAATATAAATTTGCAACAGTAACGTTTGAACATGACATTTACAGTGGAAATTATTTTGATACACAAGCAATATCAAGAAAAATATTAGCTGAAAGAGGTTATGTTTTAGTATTTCCAAACGTCTCTGTGTTTTGGGAAGGTTCTTACAAGCCATTTGAAGATTGGTATGTTCATCCCGAGTTGGTTGATATGAATTATATTAACAAACTAATATCAACTGATAGTTTAACATTTGAACAAATAAAAACCATGTTATAAAGATTTTTTATTGATGTAAAATTGATTATACGACACTTGTTTATGTAAAATGTATCCATTTGCATTTAAATACTCTTCTATTTTTTTGTCATTTGTTATATTTTCTAATAAAATTAATTTTGGTCTATGTGTATTAAAATTAATTCCGTGCAGGCATTTTAACTCACCGCCTTCAATGTCAATTTTTAAAATATCTATTGTTTTTACATTACTTAATTCTGTTTGTAATAATGAGTTTAGTGTTCGTTGATTAACATTTATTTTTGTGATAATTTTATTATTACACTTAAATATATTTGAAATTTCATCGCTTAATTCAATTGCTGAAAATCCAGCGGTCCATCCATTTGATTCAACAACATTAAATTCTATATTATCTTCATCTTTATCGTAAATTGCATAATTAAATACATTTTTTCTATATTGTTGTAACAATAGAATAGAATTTGAATTTGCTTCAAAACAGTAAACATCCCAGTTATTTTTTTCAAAATGATAACTATTAGATATTCTTATAGGTTCAAAAGCTCCAACATCTATAAAAACGCCTTTGTAACTATAATCTGGAAAATACTCGCGCAAAATAGCATCAACGTGTTTATTTTCAAGAAATTCTCCGTGAAATTGTTGGTAATGTTCCATATATTTATTATTGTATAATAAATAATACAAGATTAAACCAATTCGCCTAAAATTTTTTCAATAGATTTTAATGGCATCCATCCAAGTTCTCTCAATTTTGTAGATTCACCTCTAATATTTGTTGGAGTTGAATCAAATCCTAGCTGTATATCTTGAATTATAACAACATCTAACCCCGTCGTTTTTTCACATAAAGTGTTACATTTGTGCTCCAATTCTATTCCATACATTGAGTATAATTTAATAACCAAATCATATATTTTATGACTTTCTGAATTACAAATTAAATACGTATCTCCCTTCTCTTGAGAAACAATGGTATGAATTGCATTAGCAACATCGGATGCATGCAAAATATTTCTATAAGAATCCAAGTTTCCTACTTGCAACGCAGTTTTTATTCCTGCGTTCCACTCTTTAATGTGTGCGGAAACTTTGTTTAACAAAAACACAGGTTTCTTTAAAGGTGATTCTGTGGTAAATATAACACCATTTGAAAATGGCAATCCATGTGTATTTCTATAAAATTCAACCATAGAATGACCCATTTGTTTTGCTATAGAATATGGATGCAAGTGAAACATATTATGATCGTCTTCTTTCACGTCATAATCAATGTGCCCTTTATAGATTTCACTGCTTGATGCATTAAACAATTTTGTGTTCCATCCTTTTTTATGTATAATATCACACAATGTTGCTGTCAATAATCCATTACTATGTAATGTTTCTATAGGATTTTTAAATGCATAATGCGAACTTGATATAGATGCGAGATGAACAATAACATCGGGTTTAATAATAGATAGAGTATGTTCTAGAACTTTAGAATTGTTCATATCAAAATAAAATTTGGTAACATTCTCCTCATAATTAGGTTCAGAATGTCCAATACCATATAAATTAAAATCAGTAAATTGCTCTTTAACATAATGCGCAATCATACCATCGCATCCAGTAATTAACAATTTGGGTTTTGACCCAACAATTTCAAAATAAGGAAATGGGAAAATAAATTGCCCACCTGCATCTAAAAATGCCTTTTCACGAACAAGGATTTCATCTCTAAAATGCCACGGTAAAACTAATAAATAATCGGGCGGATTTTCTCTCATCAATTCCTCCCCAATAATCTCAATTCCAGTGTTTGTCATTTTACCGATTTTTTTTGGATTTCTTTCCACTGCATATTTTGCGTCGGTTTCGCCTATATTAGCATATTGTAACAGACAATTTCCTTTTGTTGACGCTCCATAAATATACATTTTTTTCCCATTTTTATTAACAGTATTCACAAAATCTCTCAATCTTTTTACTTCAATATCACAACCAGTCATGAATTTTTCAAATACATTATCGTTTAACATTCCATATTCAATCTCATCATTTAAAATTTTATTAACTAGTTCAACGTTTTCATTATATAAAGTGGAACTATTCTTTGCAAAATAAACTCTAAAACTTCCGCCGTTACAGTCATTAAATTTTACGTCAATAATTTTTAAATTCGCTCTATCCGCAATTTCTTTAATTTGGTGTAATGAATAATATTCCAAATGTTCGTGACAAATTGTGTCAATGCTATTCGTTTTTAACATTGACAATATATAACTTTGTTCGCACGTCCATATGCCATCATCTTCTAAAACCGAACATATATCTTTTGCAAATTGAACCGGGTCGGGTAAATCATAAAACATTGAAATGGATGAAACCATTTTACATTTAGTGTCACCATAAATATTTGTAAAATTTTCAAATGTAAAATAAGTAGGGATTAACTCTACCTCCCCATAAAATTCTTTAAATTGATTTCCTGTTGGGTCTACGCCGATTCTTTTAAGATTGCTTGAATAATATTGCAACATAGTTGAATCATTACTACCAATGTCTACAATTGTATCGCCTTCTTGCAAATTTACGATAGATAATATTTCTAATTGATATTGTTTTAAGTGTTCTCTCATGGTGTTGCTAATTCCGGAACGATATCCATATTCATATTCATACAATTCTGATGAAAATGTTGTTTGTAATAACTGCAATAATCTACAGTTTTTGCATACACATAAATCTATTGGTGTTTTTGGTGTGGTAAAATCACCATAAATTGGAAAACGAGATGTTATGTATTGTTCTCCTAAAGATATTACAATTTTTAAGTCTTTTGATCCACAAATCCTACAATTAACAATGTTTGAAACACACGCCATTTATATTTATTATTTAATATTTAATATTTAATATTTAATTGCATTTAATACTAAAAATTAAAATACTTTTATTATTAAATAATGTCTGTTGCCGAATACCCAAAACGAGTTTTTATTGTCCCATATAGAGATCGTATTCAACAAAAATTTTTCTTCTCCAAACAAATGGATTTTATCCTTGAAGGATGTGACGGATATGAAATCCTTTTTGTGCATCAATGTGATTCTAGGAATTTTAATAGAGGAGCAATGAAAAATATTGGCTTTTTAGCAATCAAGGAAAAATATCCTGATTCTTACAAAGACATCTCCTTCATTTTCAATGACGTTGATACATTACCCTTTCACAAAATTTTTGAGTATGATACAACACCAGGAGTTGTGAAGCATTATTATGGTTTTGAAACCGCTTTAGGCGGAATTGTGGTTATGAAAGGTGCCGATTTTGAGCTCATTAATGGTTATCCAAATTATTGGGGTTGGGGCATGGAAGACGCTTGCCTGCAAAAAAGGTGCCTCTTACATAATCTGCAAATTGACCGCAGTATGTTTTTCCCTATTGGCAGCCCAGAAATTCTCCAATTATTTGACGGTGTCTCCCGCATTGTCTCAAGAAAAGACCCACAACGCATGAAAATGGACAATGGACAAGACGGACTAAGAACCATTCACAAACTATTGTTTAGCATTGATAAGGATTCATTGAACCCAGATGATAATTTATATGTTGTAGAAAATGAGAGAATATTTGTCGTCAATGTAACTGGTTTTATGACAATGGTTCGCTTTGAAGCAGACTCATACCATGAATATGACTTGAGAGAACCTGTTAATAAAGTTGTATTTCCTGATAGGGAAATGACAAACAGGACTGCAATCCCTACTGATGAATGGAAGAATATTCCTTATTATCCAATGAATGAAGAGAGAAATAAACCACAGCAACAACAACAACAGCAACAGCAACAACAACAACAACAGCAACAACAGCAACAACAGCAACAACAGCAACAGCAACAACAGCAACAACAGCAACAGCAACAACAGCAACAACAACAGCAACTAACACCACAACAGCAACAATTGCAAAAACAATTACAGTTCCAACAAATGGTGCAGCTGCAAAGGATTCAACAAAAGCGCAATCCACAAAATGTAAATGTATTTGCACCAGATTATGCGCGCCTGGCAGGAGTTAAGCCTCGCGCAACTGCAAGCGCAAATATTGGTTTAGGTGGCGTTCGCCGATAATCGGATAAACATTGGATTACTTTTTCTCTCTTGAACTTATGAATAGAAGTCAAATTAGAAAGGACCTCAAGGATATCTCACCTGATATTGTTCTTAAAGAGTGGTCTCAAATTAAAGCAACCTCACCAAAAGAGATTCAAAACTTAAACGGAAGAAGTCGTCTTGGTTGCAATCTTATTGACTATTATTTTTTTGAACAACGTTTAGAAACAATCAGAAATAAAGGCATAAATTTTTACGAGTTTGTTGATAAAATTGAATTTTATAAAACCAAAAAATACATTCAAACATTGCTCACATACTGTGAGAAAAATAATCGGTACAAGGATAGCCTTATTAAGAAATATTATTATTGTTATGGTCTTTGTTTTGGCCGCATTAATGCATTCAAAATAACAAATGCACTTCAAATTTACAATACTTATAAACCCGTCGTTGCGGTTTTGGATCCATTTTGTGGATTTGGGGGTCGCTTAGTCGGCGCCATGTTGCAAAATATAAATTATATTGGCATTGATTTGAATAAAGATTTAGAACCAGGATACACAAAACTTCTCTCCGACTTTTCCAAGGAAACCAAATCAAATGTTGAGCTTTTATTCCAAGATTCAAATACAGTTGATTATAGCAAATACAAATATAAATATGACATGGTTTTCACATCGCCTCCTTATGAGAATATAGAAATATACAAACACATGGAAAAAAAATCAATAGAAGAATGGGCAATATTCTACAAAGAAATATTTCAAAAATTGTGGGATAATTTGCAACCCGAAGGAACATATATTATCAATATTAATGAAAATATATATATGAAGATTCTAGAGCCTTTATTTGGTAAAGCACAGGAATCACAATTACTTAAAAAATCAAGCAAGAACGAGTATAAAGAATATATTTATATTTGGAAAAAGTAAATTAAACACATTTTATATAATAATATTATTATGACAACAACAAATAATAATAATAATAATAATAATAATGATGATACATTTCTAACATGCATATCGGATATTAAACATGTATTCTATATTAATTTAGAACATCGCACTGATAGGAAAGAACACGTAGAAAAACAACTGGCATTAATTGGAATTAAAAATCCAACACGGTTCAACGCAATAAAATTAGAAAATGGAGCAATCGGGTGCAGTATGAGTCATCTAAAATGTCTTCAAATTGCCAAAGAAAACAACTGGCCACATGTATTAATGTGTGAAGATGATATTCAATTTTTGCAACCAGATTTATTTGTAAAGCATATGAATAATTTTTTGGAAAATCATGAGGACAATAGCACGTGGGATGTAGTTTTACTTGCTGGAAATAATATGCCACCATATGCTCTTGAAGATGATTATTCGGTTCGCGTTTTTCAATGTCAAACCACTACAGGATACTTGGTAAAACAGCATTATTATGACAAGTTGATTAACAATGTGAAAGAAGGACTGCAAAAACTGTTACAAGAACCACACAACCATCGGATATATGCAATTGACAAACACTGGTTTCAACTTCAACAACAAGACTATTGGTTTCTAATTACTCCTCTAACGGTTGTTCAAAGAGAAGATTACAGCGATATTGAAAAACGCAGAACAAATTATAAAAAACCAATGACCGATTTAGATAAGAAAAGTTATTTTAGACAAGGCCCGTAAATTACGAATCCTTCACTAATGTTCTCACTTCGTAGAGGATTCCAGTCGCTGACCTTCACTATCGCTCCAAAATGCTTGCCCTTCTATAAAGAAAAAAAAAGAATATAAACATTATTTATATTCTTTTACAAATGACCTTTCCGCAAATTATATGCCTGACAATTTTTAATAATGAACAATGTTATAATGACATGAAACAATGCAATGAAGAATATCTTGACTTTTTAGATAAAAATACCACGATAATGGCAAATCTAAAAGTGTTCTATATAATGTATAAAAAACTAGACATTGCTGATTATTTAATGGATGGTAATATGTTATATATAAATGGCGATGAAACTTATATGCCAGGAATATTAAACAAAACTATATCAGCAATGGAAATTATTACAACAAAATTAAATATTGAATATGATTTTATTATAAGAACCAATGCATCAACGGTAATCAATTACATAGAATTATTTAAATATCTAAACACATGCAACTTTAATTTGGATAAGCAACATTATTATATTGGACCTTATTATAATTTGTCGTGGTATGATTATAAAAACGGAATAATTGATAATACACATCACGGAACCAGATTTTGTAGTGGAACTTGTATGTTGATCAATAAATCATTAATTATAAATATAATAAACAACAAAGAAAAATTATTATTGAATTTAATTGATGATGTAAGCATTGGTCAATATATAAATACTGTTGAAAATGTTCAAGAAATAGACATAAAAGAACTAACATTATTTAATTATGATGATTTTCTAAGAGAAATTCCATACATTTTATATTTAAATAATAGGAATAAAAATAACAGAATAATTGATGTTGTTCATTTTAGACACCAAATAATGATTATAAAAGCATCACTTCATAACCAAGCAAAATTATAGAAAAATATTACAAAATATTAAAGAGTGAAAACCAATTATTGTTTTGAATTAAGTGAAATATATGGGGATTATCAAAGTATATCTGCAATACCACTGACTGGTCATCATCAGAAATAAAATTTTTGTGTAATTCTTTTATTTTGTTGTCATATAAATTTTCAAATTGTTTAACAAGTGATGAATGAATAATGTATCCACTGCCAGTCAAATATATATTGTCAGTTTTTAATATATCATTTGGATCAATATAATGCGATGGAACTAAAATATTATGATATATAATTTTGTGTGGAAGTTTTGATATGTTAATATTTCTTGGTATTGATATTTCTTCTCTCACAAAACCAAAATCAATCCAAGAATAGAATGAATAATTTGGATAACAAACTTTTGCATTGCTAATAAAATTTATTTTGCTATGATTCAATAAATTATACTTAGAATAAATGTGCTCTGGGTTATTTTTTCTTTCATTCGGAATCTTATTTTTATAAATATTGCTGGCCATTACAATCTTATCATTTTCCAAATATTTATCCGTAAATGTAAATACGTCATTTATATTGCAAAAAATAACATTGGAACCAAATGAAGAACGCGACAATAATTCTTTTCTAACATAATCTTCAACATACACTAGAATGTTATATTCTATACCCTTTGCCAAGTTTATAAAATATTCATAATATTCTTCGTTTGTCCTAGTGCAATGAACCCAAGATTTTCTATTAATATCTTTAAAAGCGGTTACAAATAATATATCATTATTCATGTTATTTATTATCTATATTTTTATATTTATATTTATGCAAATACTTATTTTATAGAAACATTTATTGTAAAGTGCTTAGAATAATATTACAATATTTATATATAATAGATATAATACTAATTATGTCATTATTATCCAAATTGTTACATTATGTATTGCTAACAACGCAAAAATATAAAATAGATGAATCTCACGGATTGGGTCATAGTATGAATGTTTTGCAATATGCCAACAAGATATATCAACAAGAAGTATTAAATACTCCATATTTGAAACAACATGAAAAACTGATTTATGTTACTGCAATTTTGCATGATATGTGCGATAAAAAATATGTGGATGAAAAAAATGGTATCAAAGAAATAGAACAATTTTTGCAAGATGAAAATAAACTTACGGCGGCTGAAATAGATATATCCAAAACAATAATGGCAACCATGTCTTATTCAAAAGTAAAGGTAAATGGGTTTCCAAATCTTGGAGTCTATCAAAAAGCGTATCATATTGTCAGAGAAGCAGACTTATTAACTGCATATGATTTTGACAGATGCATGATATATCAGATGAATAAAAATGGCGGCGATATTTTAGATGCATATCAAAATGCCAAAAATTTATTTGAAGTGCGTGTTTTACAACATAATGATGATAGACTATTATTGCTTGATTACTCAAAAATTGAATCGGCCCATTTACATAAAATGTCATTACAAAGAATGGCTTCTTGGAATAAACTTTTGAAGAAACCTATTAACTAATTATAAAAATGCTATTATAATAATAATAAAATAATAAAATAATAAAATAATAAAATAATAAAATAATAAAATATTATCATTATATATAAATGCCTAGCAGAAAGACCCGTTTAGCACGTCGTAAATCTATGCGTCACCGCAAAAAACGCATTCATACACGCAAACAAATGAAACACCGAATGAAAGGAGGCTGAGGGTCACCCAAAATGCCGGATGCTCCTCCTCCACCAATCCTAGCACCCCAATAAATAATAGAACCACAAATAATTTATGTATCTGTTTTACTTCTGGAATGACGTTTTTAGTAAATTACTGAAAAAAGAAGAAAAAACTTATACGATAACCGTATTTAATTCCGTATCTTTGAAATACTTATCACTTTGCACATTAATCATAACTTTCTTCAAAATTGGATTCAAATTAAGACCAATTGCATAGTCTTCCAAATACTCCTTCTCAACATTTTCTCTCTTTGAAACTAGATTGGTTACTGCTTCAGAAGAGAGAAAATAGAAACGACCGCTGCAATATTCGGTTTTCTGTATTATCATATCTTGAGGCAACTCGGGGTGAATTGTAAAATATTGTGACAAATAGGGGATTTGAACATCCAACACTTGGCCACCATAATGCGCTTTCATTTTTTTCGCCTTTTCCTTGATCAGACCCGTAACAATATCAAAAAAATTAACATTATCCAAAATCTGGTCATCATCTGTCTTAAAAATATATTTAAATTTAAAAGTTTCTCTCACTGCATAAAATGCAGCAATAACCTTTTTAGGAAGCGAGTTATAATCATCCAATGTTCTTACCCACAGAATTCTCTCTGCATCATCAAATTCAAATGGGACATGCAATGAAGGGTTTCCAATAACGTGATAATATGGCATATATTCTGGCAAATTTTGCAACCAACCTTCTTTTTGTTCAAGAGCCTTTTCTCTGTATTTCATACAATTCATAATTAACAAAACATATTCTTGTTCTCTTTTTTCAATAGCAGCCATTTTATATTATAGTTTGTATAATATAAATTACTTTTAACTTATTTCTCAATCAGAACTTATTTTATTCCATTTTTCTGGGAATAAGTCGCATGTATTATTAACATCTATTAATTTTGGTCCAAACCAAATATCTGGATAACAAACAATTTTGTCTTCATGCGTATTAAAATAAGCAGACCACCAACTATAGGTGCTATTTGCAATAATATTGTGACGGCAAATACTCATCATAAGCATTTGTTCCCAATCAGCTGCATCGTCATATCCTTTTATAAATCTACAATCTGGATAACATATCTGCAATAATTCTATTATTTCTTGGACATCTTCATTGTCTTCTTTCTCGCAAAAAAACAATACTTTAAGTTTTGGATTGTTTGTTTTGTCTATAATATGTTTAATGCTATTTTTATAATATTTAAAATTTAGTATTGGGTGATACTCTTGCAAGGACTTGTAGTCTCCTAGACGAAAGTGCATACTAATTAAATTGTCAAAATTATGCATATATTTATATTTTATGGTTGTTTTTTGATTATCTAATCGTATTAATCTGCATATGCTGTCAAAACTTGATTCAAAGTATTTATAGCTTTGAAAATACCCATGTAATTTTGTATTTTCATTTGGGACTGGAAGTTCTTGATAATTAAACTTGGTTTCTTTTATAACTTGCATTTTTGTAAGATTTAATGTGGTAAATTCTTTTAAAGAAAGTAAAAAAGAATTCCAATATGTTGCGCGTTTCCCTAAAAAATCCTTTTTCAGAAACTGAAATGCTTGTTTATATTTTATAGCATACGAAATAGTTGCAAAGATTTGAAATAATTGATTGCCCAATCCACCCATTAATTCGCAAGATATCATTTTTATGTTATAATACATTAGTATTTATTTTTATATTCTTTTTGAATTGAAAAATAAATGTATAATATAAGATGAGCATTACTGAAATTGTTGCGCTAAGTTGTGTAGAAATTATAGGAGATTTTGGATATAAACAGTTTGCAAATAATGGAGGAATTACGCCATTTGTAATAGGAACTATTGGATATATCGGTGTGATTTGCATGTTAATAATTGCGCTACAAAATTCTACTATTATGATGGTAAATGGTGCATGGGATGGAATTAGTGGTTTATTAGAAAGTGCCGCAGCTTATGCATTTTTAGGGGAAAGATTTCATCATCCATTGCAATATTTAGGGTCAATTTTAATTGCAGTTGGATTGTATTTTTTGAGGATACCATTAACAAAAAAAAAGGCCTTTGTTTTGCCAGAATTTTTTAAAAATCCGCATTAAACTCAAATACATCATCTGCCATTGTTTTTTCGGCTAGAGCGTAACTATCTACTCGTTTTTCAAAGAAATTTGTTTTGGATTCAAGTGAAATGAGTTCCATGAAATCAAACGGATTCAACACATTAAAAATCTTGTCGTATCCAAGTTGTAAGCACAATCTATCTGCTACAAATTGAATATATTGCGTCATTAATTGGGAATTCATTCCAATTAAACGGCACGGAAGAGCTTCGCAAATAAATTCGGTTTCAATATCAACTGCCTCTTTAATAATCTCGTGAATTCTAGCCTTTGTCATCTTCTTTTGAAGTTTGTTATACAATAATACAGCAAATTCGGTGTGCAATGCTTCATCACGAGATATAAGTTCATTTGAAAAAGTAAGCCCGGGCATTAATCCGCGTTTTTTCAACCAATAAATGCTACAAAATGCGCCTGAAAAAAAGATTCCTTCTACGCAAGCAAAAGCTACCAAGCGCGTTGCAAAACTACTGCGGTTATCATGTATCCATTTTTGAGCCCAGTCGGACTTCTTTTTAATGCAAGGAAAATTCTCTATAGCATTAAAGAGCTTGTGTTTTTCTTCCGTGTTTTTAATGTAAGACTCAATCAATAAACTGTACGTTTCATTATGAATATTCTCCATGGCAATTTGAAATCCGTAAAACGCTCTAGCCTCTGACAGTTGAACATCATTCATAAATCGTGCAGCCAAATTCTCCAGAACAATTCCATCGCTCGCTGCAAAAAACGCCAAAATCATAGAAATAAAATATCTCTCGTCTTGTTCAAGCGCTTCCCAATGAGTGAAATCTTTTGATAAATCAATTTCTTCGGCTCGCCAAAAACAATCCACTTGCTTTTTATACATTTTCCATATATCTTGGTCCTTAATTGGGAACATTACAAACCTATTATCGTCTGGTGCTAGTAGAGGGTCTAAACTGTTCTTTGACATCCTAAATAATATATAGTGAAGATTTTATATTTTAATCGTTAAGTATTTATTTTAAGTATTTTAAGTATTTTAGAACAGTTTATAAAATTAAAATACATTTATAGTCTAAGTATGGATGTATATCAATTAACTTTAGCTGACAGAGACAATTATTTGACTCAAATAGAAGGGCAAATACAAGCAAAACGCAAATTATTACTTGATAGACGAAAATCTTTAGAAGGTGCAATAACCGAAAACCACTTTTTAGAAGGTGTAAAGAATGATTATCAAAAATATCACAATTATATTGTGAAACAAAATCAGGATCAAATGCGGGCAATGAATCTGTTAAATCAATATATAGGAGATATAATGGTAAGTGGAAAATTAACTGAGAAGGATATTCACAAGACAAAGGTGGAACAAAATGAGATTCTTAGAGAGATGGATAAAATAAAACACAATTTAGACGAAATAATTCAATAATAATCAAAATAATTTAATTATATGCGTAATATATATATTAATATGGCAGCACCAGAATGTTTTCCTGCAGACCAAATGAATAGATTACGAGGTTTCACGCAAAGATTAACGCAATTAAAAGACAGCGTTGTTGCTGAAAAAACCGCAAACGAAGCTTTTTTAGTTGCTATAAGAGCAAGAATTCAATCAATGAATACTAAAGTAGCAAATATTAATCAAAGAATTGCACAGATTAATGGTCAAGTCGCTGACAAGCAAAGAACAATTGATCAATTAACTCGTGAGAGAGATCAAGCTACTAATCAGTTACAAGAATTACAAAGAAATTTAGAAGCAGCAAATGCGGCCAAGGCTGCTGCTGATGCACGAGTTACTGAATTGGAAAATCAAGCACGCGCATCTGCCGAAGCCACAGTAACTTTGACTCAGGAGCGAGACCAAGCAAGACAACAATTAGAAACGGCAAATGCTTTGGTACAAAAATGTCAACAAGACAGAGATCAAATAATTGAAATGATTAATACGATTGATACAGCAATTGGAGAAAATAATGCTGCTGTAACAGCATTAAATCAGACAGCAACGGCGACAAATCAAGCAATTAATGATGAATTGCAAGCTTTAGAAGCAGAATTAGACCGCGCTATTGCTGGTATTCCTCCTGCTCCTCCTAATCCTCCTAATGGTCCTCCTAATGGTCCTCCTAATCCTCCTGGCCCTCCTGGCCCTCCTAATCCTCCTGGCCTTGGTGGTCCTCCTAATGGTCCTCCTAATGGTCCTCCTAATGGTCCTCCTAATGGTCCTCCTAATGGTCCTCCTAATGGTCCTCCTAATGGTCCTCCTAATCCTTCTGGCCCTCCTAATCC